>Ga0209092_10000240_pt1 | contig 52317 bp, 46 predicted proteins | sample FraStrMetagenome_FD_187446 | JGI IMG/M metagenome (GOLD analysis project Ga0209092, IMG submission 187446) | Marine eukaryotic phytoplankton communities from Arctic Ocean - Fram Strait ARC3M Metagenome (SPAdes) (version 2) | ecosystem: Environmental > Aquatic > Marine > Oceanic | place: Fram...
GAAAAGGCTATTTGGCTACATTAATTAATGAGGAAGAAGCAAATTTTGCTGGAAAACAAGCTTCAGGTGCAGGTTGGATTGGGGGATCTGATGAAGAAACGGAAGGTAGATGGAAATGGGTAACTGGCCCAGAAGCAGGAACTATCTTTTGGAATGGCCAAGTAAATGGAGCAACACCAAATTATGCAAATTGGAATGACAATGAACCTAATAATTTAGGTGATGAAGATTATGCGCATATAACGGATCCTTCTATTGGAAATAGAGGTGCTTGGAATGATTTATCAAATGAAGGCGGAACAGGTTTATACATTCCTAGAGGTTACATAGTTGAATATGGAGCTCCTGAAGACCCTCCGTTAAATATTGTAGCAACTACACATATATACATTCCACAAATAACAGCGACGTCATATACTCCTATTTGCGAATCTGGTTCCACGACTATTACTGCAACCACAAGTGAAGGTATAGTTTCATGGTATAATACTCCAACTGGAGGAACTCCATTCAACATTGGCAACGTCTTTACAACACCTTCTTTATCAACTAACAAAACCTATTATGCAACGATCTCTGTGAATGGTTGCAATACTTTAAATAGAACAGCAGTCTCAGTTAATATTATACAAAAACCAACCATAACGAATATTACTGAAGGTTTAATTTGTTCTGGATTCGCAACAATAAGTGCAACTCCATCAACTGGAAAAGTAGATTGGTTTCAAACACCAACAAGTTCAACACCTATCTTTACTGGAAATAATTTTTCAACCCCCTTTTTAAATACAACAACTTCATATTATGTAGAAGCAAATGATTTAAATTGTACCTCGTCATCTAGAACTGAAGTAAAAGTAATTGTAGATGCAACTACTCCAGATTTTGAATTGAGTAAAGACACTTATTTTTTATGTGCTGTTGAAGGTTCTGTAACTTTAGAAACAAATAATGCTCTCGGAAACTACCGCTACGTTTGGAAAAAAGAAAATACTATTATTTCTGGTAATTCTGCATCCATTCAGGTTAATGAATCAGGAAATTACTTGGTAAAGGCCATCTCTTTATCCGGTTGCGAATCCATTGAAAAAGAACTTATTGTAAGCGACTCAAATATAGCAACCATCAAAAATGAGGACATAACACTCGTTGATGATTCTGACAACAATTCTATAGAAGTAATAACAACTAGTTTAGGGACAGGTGATTATGAATTCTCCTTAGATGATGAAATTGGTCTTTATAAAGATACTGGTTTATTTCAAAATATACCAACTGGAATTCATGTACTCTTTATTAAAGACAAAAATGGATGTGGTATAACTCCTTATGAATTTTCTATATTAGCATATCCAAAATTTTTTACTCCAAACGGAGATGGAAAAAATGATGTTTGGAAAATTGATGGGTTCAATAGTGGTTCTTTTTCAATTATGAACATCTCTATCTATAATCGGTTTGGTGAATTAATTACTAAAATTAATGCCTCTAATGAAAGTTGGGACGGGAGACACCAAGGAAAAATATTACCCTCAAATACCTATTGGTTTAGGGTTATTTTAAATGATAATAATGGACGGATAATAGAAAAAACTGGACGTATTGGTTTAATTAGAAATTAAAAAAATAGAAATGGCATTAGTAACACCTTTATCAGTAGAACACGATTTAGAAACAAAAAAATTAGCTGAATTTTTTAATGAAACACTTGGATTCTGTCCTAATTCTGTTTTAACAATGCAGCGAAGACCTGCAATATCTATAGCTTTTATCAATTTAAACAAAGCTGTAATGGCTAATGAGGGCAGAGTAACCTCTGCTTTAAAAAGAATGATTGCTTGGGTTTCTAGCAACGCTACTGGGTGTAGATATTGCCAAGCACATGCAATTAGAGCAGCAGAGCGTTATGGCGCAGAGCAAGAGCAGTTAGATTCTATTTGGGAATACAAAACACATGCTGCCTTTTCTGATGCAGAAAGAGCCGCATTGGATTTTTCTTTAGCGGCTTCTTTAGTGCCAAATGCTGTTGACGCTAAAATTAAAGAAGCGCTTTATAAATATTGGGATGAGGGAGAAATTGTAGAGATGTTAGGTGTAATTTCTCTTTTTGGATACTTAAATAGATGGAATGACTCTATGGGAACGACGTTAGAAGAAGATGCCATAGAAAGTGGAAATAAGTATTTGGGAAAACATGGTTTTGAAATCGGAAAACACAAAGGCTCTGTGTCGTAGAATAACCCCGAAACTATTCAATTAAATTATTGCTTTAAAACAAGCCCTTTGCTCTCAAAAAACAAGCCATCAAAACCTGTTTTCATAAAATTTCGAATGTTTTGATGTGCCGTGCCATGTATGTCTTCTAAAACATTTTCATAGTGCTCTCCGAAACAAAACAACGTTTCTTCTTTTGTTAATTGTTGATGAATCGCAAACGAAAACAATTTACAAGAACCAGCATTTTCATCAGCATTATTTTTAATAATACCATTGGTGAAAAATGTTGGAGTATAATTATAATTATTTTCAATAGTTTGCATCGTTTCTTTAAACCTAATTAGATTTGGAGTTTTTTTTAGTTTGCTTTTAAATTCTTGGAGATTCATGTGATGATAGATATATATATATTTTAAAATTATTTTATTTTGATGACTTACCTGCAACAATAACAACAATCTCTCCTTTTGGTGGTTTGTTCGTATAATGTGCTAAAACTTCTGTAGCAGTTCCTCTAATCGTTTCTTCAAACATTTTGGTGAGTTCTCTTGATACAGAAACCTGCCTGTCGGCCCCAAAATAATCAACAAAATGACCCAGAGTTTTTACTAGTTTGTGCGGAGATTCATAAAAAATCATGGTTCTATTTTCTTCAGCTAACAATAAAAAACGAGTTTGTCTTCCTTTTTTTACAGGTAAAAAACCTTCAAAAACAAACTTGTCATTTGGCAAACCAGAATTCACCAAGGCTGGAACAAAAGCAGTTGCTCCAGGGAGACAATCTACCTCTACATTACTTTCTACACAAGCTCTTGTGAGCAAAAAACCAGGATCTGAAATTGCCGGAGTTCCAGCATCTGAGATTAAAGCACAGGTTTCTCCATTTTTTATTCGATTGACAATTCCAACAACAGATTTGTGCTCATTATGCATGTGATGACTGTGCATTTGTGTACCAATCTCAAAATGTTTTAAGAGTTTCCCGCTTGTACGGGTGTCTTCAGCTAAAATAAAATCGACTTCTTTTAGAATGCGAATCGCTCTAAAAGTCATGTCTTCTAGATTTCCTATTGGTGTAGGTATTAAATATAATTTACTCATAATTTCTTATATAGATTCGTAGGTTTCTACAGTAATATTTGCAATAACATCTCCTGTATGTTTTATTGAAAGTGGTTCAAACAATACAATATGCACTTCTTCTTTGGCAATTGGTTTGTGAGCCACACCCATAGGTACAATATAAAATTCACCTTCACTTAAGGTAACTGTCTTATCTATAAATTCAATGTCTAGAGAACCTTTTATAACCATAAAAAGTTCGTCTTCGTGGTCGTGAGTATGAAACACAAACTCCCCTTTTAATTTTGCCAACAGAACTTGTTGTCCGTTTAACTCGCCAACTTTTTTTGGTGACCAGTGGTCCGAAAATAAATTGAATTTCTCTTTAATATTGATGACACTCATGAATACAAATTTACAAAGAATTGAACGGATTCTGCGTTACCGATTGCAGCAATTGTTTGAGCTCTTTTTTGTGAAAAAAAAGCGAGTGCGAAAAGCGGGGCATTTCTATTTAGAAATGAACGCCCAAAACATTATTATTCAATTGAAAATGTTTAATTTTGTACCTCATTAAAAGATAAGAAATGTATAGAAGTCATTCTTGCGGAGAATTAAGAGCATCGCACATAAACACAGAAGTAACTTTGGCTGGTTGGGTTCAGAGATCTCGTGACAAAGGTTTTATGGTTTGGGTAGATTTACGCGATCGTTATGGAATTACACAATTAATCTTTGATGAAGAGCGAACGCCAAAAGAAATGATTGAAAAAGCAAAATCTTTAGGAAGAGAATTTGTGATACAAATAACGGGTACCGTTATTGAGCGTGAGTCTAAAAATACTAAAATGACAACTGGTAATGTTGAAGTATTAGTTTCTTCGCTAGAAATTTTAAATAATGCTTTAACACCTCCTTTTACGATTGAAGATAAAACGGATGGCGGTGAAGATATTAGAATGAAATACCGGTATTTAGACATTAGAAGAAATCCGGTAAAAGACAGTTTAATATTTCGACATAAAGTTTCTATGGAAGTTCGTAAATACTTGTCTGATCAAGAATTTATTGAAGTAGAAACACCGTATTTAATAAAGTCTACACCCGAAGGCGCAAGAGACTTTGTGGTTCCTTCTAGAATGAATGAGGGGCAATTTTACGCATTACCTCAATCTCCACAAACCTTCAAACAACTATTAATGGTTGGTGGAATGGACAAGTATTTTCAAATTGTAAAATGCTTTAGAGATGAAGATTTACGTGCAGATAGGCAACCAGAATTTACACAGATTGACTGTGAAATGGCATTTGTAGAACAAGAAGATATTTTAAGTGTTTTTGAAGGATTGACTCGACATTTGCTAAAAAAAATTAATGGTGTTGAAGTCGCAGAATTTCCAAGAATGCGCTATGATGATGCCCTAAAATTATATGGAAATGACAAACCAGATATTCGTTTCGGAATGAAATTTGGCGAGTTAAATGAAGTTACACAACACAAAGATTTTGGTGTTTTTAACAATGCAGAATTAGTAGTTGGTATTGCGGTTCCTGGTGGAAATAAACACACAAGAAAAGAGATAGATAAGTTAATTAATTGGGTAAAAAGACCACAGGTTGGTGCTTTAGGAATGGTGTATTGTCGTGTAAACGATGACGGTACTTTTAAATCTTCTGTAGACAAATTTTACACGCAAGAAGATTTGGGAAAATGGGCAGTAACTACAGGAGCAAAACCCGGAGATCTAATTTGTATTTTATCTGGCGACACCAATAAGGTAAGAGCGCAATTATCTGCGTTAAGAATGGAATTGGCAGAGCGACTAGGATTGAGAGATCCAAAAGTATTTGCCCCTCTTTGGGTAATTGATTTTCCGTTATTAGAATTGGATGAAGAAACGGGGCATTACCACGCCATGCACCATCCATTTACTTCGCCAAAACCTGGGCAAATGGAATTGTTAGACACCAACCCTGGAGCAGTAAAAGCAAATGCATATGATTTGGTCTTAAACGGAAATGAAATTGGTGGTGGTTCTATTCGGATTCACGACAAGCAAATGCAAGCAACAATGTTGAAGCATTTAGGTTTTTCTGAACAAGATGCCAAAGCACAATTTGGCTTCTTAATGGATGCCTTTGAATATGGAGCTCCACCTCACGGAGGTTTGGCTTTTGGTTTGGACAGATTGGTTGCTATTTTAAGCGGTCAAGAAACGATTCGTGATTTTATTGCCTTCCCAAAAAATAATTCAGGAAGAGATGTAATGATCGATGCGCCAGCATTTATAGATGATGACCAACTAAAAGAATTAAATTTAAAACTTGATACTCAGGAATAAAAGTTTAAAATCCCGCGATTGCGGGATTTTTTATTAAATTTAAAGTATGAAAAACGGGTTCTTTTTCTATTTCTGTTTATATCTATCGCTATTTTTTTACAAAAAATAAGGAGTGATTAATTTTTAAAAAAAGGAATTCAATTTCATGATCCAAAGAGAAAAGACTATTTGGTTTTAAAAGCTACCTTTAATAAATAAGGAAGGAAAAGATCATTGGTCCTTTAATTCAATCCAAACAACTATGAAATAAATCATATCAATTTTTCAAAGAAAAAAATGAGTAGAGAATCTTCTTTACTTTCTGAATCAGATACAGTTAATGAATTTAAAATATCCAAAATTAGGACTTAGTCTTACAACAAAGACAATCTTTGTTTAGGAACTGATTTATTGACTAAAAAAACAATACAATAGTATGAACAGCTTATAGTAATAAGCGAATTTAAATAACAAGATAAAAAATGAACACAAATAGTTTTACAAAAAACATGCGTTTAAAATCTAACAAAGAGTTAGAAGTTATTCTTGAAGAAAAAAATAAGTATACCCAAGAAGCTATTCAGGCTGTAATTTGGGAAATGGAAAGCAGGAATTTAATTGAAAAAAGTGACGTTCATTTTGAAGAAAGTACTTTAAAAGATATTTCCATTTCTAATGAAGGTACAAACGATAATGAAAGTTCTTATGAAAAATTAGTATTGCCCGTATTATACTCAAAAAAGGCAATTCAAGGATTTACCATTTTTTTTACTACAATATTTGGTGCTGTTTTATTGATGCACAATTTGAAGGAAATGAACAAACTAAGAGCAAGAAATCAAGTACTGATTTTTGGAATTGTATTCACCATTCTTTCAGCAATACTATTAAATTATCTTCCTAAAATGTTTTTTATAACGTTACTATTTAACCTGATTGGTTATGCCGTTTTAATCGAATTTTTTTGGAATAATAATTTAGAAAAAAAATTAGAATACACAAAAAAAGAAGTGTGGAAACCTTTAACAATCTCAATAATTATTCTTCTATCATTACTTTTCCTACAACTTTTACCCCAAATATTGGGTATATAAGATATTAAAATTTGAAGCGAAAGACTAAGTCCACGGATCTTCATTTATTTCTAATTTCTTCTGACTTGATAAAATAGTTTTTGATTTTTGTTCTATTTCTCCAATTTTTAAACAAGAAAATAATAAAAAACAAGACTCTAAATTTGTGACATCAAGCAACTGCAATTGAATAGTTTGCTCCTGGTTGTTATCTAGAATTGAAGCATCAAATTCTGCGATTTTCTCTCCATTTTTGAAAATTGATGTTTTCTTATTGTAATGAATTTTCAATTCATATGAAACCCCATTAAGAACAGTTGAATAGATAGTATCCCTATTTTTTTGTGAGAATAAGTCAGTTAATTTTTCATTATTTTGCTTAATTGTAAACACCATTTTCCATTTCCAAAATTGAAATTTTTTTGAAATAGAATATATTTTTTTTTCTTCAGCATCAAATATTTCAGATCCGAACTTCCCAAAATCCATAAACCAACGAGAACTGTATAATTTTGTTTTAGAAGAATATAAATCTAAAGAATTGTTAAAGTGTTTTATTGAAAAATGTTCCGTTTTAGACATTCAATTTTTTATTTATAATGTTTAGTCTCAAATTAAAATTTGTAAAATCACTATTTAAATTGACATCAATTAAATGTGTTATTATCATTTTTCAAAAGTATAAAATCCAATTAAAACATACTCTTATTTTAGAGTAACTTTTGAATTTAAATATACTTTTACTGCTGAAGAAGCTAATTAAAATAAGATAATAATTTCATAAATAACTGAAATAAAATACAGAACTTTTGTAATTTTACAAAATGAAAGTAGTGTTAAAAATAATGTTTATCATCTTTTTAGTTTGGATGTTTATTGGAATTTATTTGATCAATACCCAACACGAGAAAGCACAAATTGTAATGGGATTAGGTGTTTTTTACTTTTCTTTCTTATGTATGCCCTTCTTTATTTATTACAGATATAGAGATGGGAAATACAAGAAGTACATCTTAAATGACCAAAAATTAAGAGACGCTTTTAATCAGCAAGCAAAAAAGTAAATTCCCTTTGTGCCCTAAAAACAGGCTTTTAAATTGGATAAAGAGGATCTCGAGCCTAATTTCTAAATAGTAGCCCTTCCAATACTTACTCAAAATGTTTTAGTAGTTGTATGCACCTCAGAAATAAAATTACACAAGTAATTCCATAACCTTAAAAACACTTTTTAGTAACACTAAGTATACATTTAAAATATATTATTTCTTTAGTTTTGTTCTTGAAAAGAAAATAATGTAAAAGAAAAGTATTTTATTTGAATTTATAAATCCTCAATTTTTATTGAGGATTTTTTTATGCTTTTACAAATCAAATCTTTGTATTTTTACAGCCTATGATAGACGAACGCGAAGTTAGATCCGAAAAAGCCGTTTTAATTGGAATTATATCTCAGCAACAAGATGAAATTCAATCTACAGAATATTTAGATGAATTAGAATTTTTAACATTGACTGCTGGTGGTATTGCTGTTAAACGTTTTGTGCAAAAGATGGAAAAACCCAATCCTAAAACTTTTTTAGGAGTCGGAAAATTAGAAGAAGTTAGAGATTACATAGAGTCTAATGCTATTGGAACAGCTATTTTTGATGATGAATTGTCTCCAGCTCAAATACGTAATATTGAGAAAGTTTTAGATTGTAAAATTTTAGACAGAACCAATCTTATATTAGATATTTTTGCACAAAGAGCACAAACAAGTTCTGCAAAAACTCAAGTTGAACTCGCTCAATGCCAATATTTATTACCTCGTTTAACAAGGCTTTGGACTCACCTTGACAAGCAAAAAGGTGGAATTGGAATGCGTGGACCTGGTGAAACTGAAATTGAAACAGATAGACGTATTATTCGTGATAAAATTACCCTGTTAAAAAAGAAGTTGCTAACAATTGATAAGCAAATGGCTGTGCAAAGAAAAAACCGCGGAAAAATGGTTAGAGTTGCTTTGGTTGGTTATACAAATGTTGGTAAATCTACCTTAATGAATGTCATTAGTAAAAGTGATGTTTTTGCAGAAAATAAATTATTTGCAACTTTAGATACCACTGTAAGAAAAGTGGTGATTAAGAACATTCCTTTTTTATTAACAGATACAGTTGGTTTTATTAGAAAGCTACCTACGCAACTAGTAGAATCGTTTAAGTCTACCCTAGATGAAGTTCGTGAAGCTGATTTATTATTACATGTTGTAGATATTTCTCACCCAAATTTTGAAGACCATATTGCTTCCGTAAATTCAATTTTAAACGATATAAAATGCGCAGACAAGCCTTCTTTAATCGTATTTAATAAAATTGACGCCTATTCTCATGAGACTATTGATGAAGATGATATCGTTACAGAAAGAGGAAAAGAACATTACACTTTACAAGACTGGAAAAAAACTTGGATGAATGACTATGATATAGCATCTATTTTTATTTCTGCTCTAAACAAAGAAAACTTAGAGGATTTTAAAAACAAAGCTTACGAAGAAGTTAAAAAAATTCATGTTCAACGTTTTCCTTATAATGACTTTTTATATTATGAGTACAAAGAAGAAGAATCCTAATCTAAAAAAACTTTTAAAAGTAGCATTAACTCCTAAACGGCATTGCATTGTTTGGTATTAAAATGCATAACTCATACCAAGCAACCAGTAGGACTGTAATTTGTTCTCTATGGAATCAAAAGTAGCATCTATATCCGTCATTAAAGCGTTATCTAGAGCCTCTTGTTTATTCTCACGAATACCTAATTCAAAACCTACTCCTATTCCTTTGTATAGCTTATAGTTGAAAGAATTTGTCCAAGTCCAATTTGACAAGTCAGATGTTCGATAACTCTGAAACACAGACACATTAGATTTTACACTTAATTTTCCATATTTTTTTGTATAATCTGCAACCATCTTTGCGCCTAAAGAGGATTCAAAAATAGATTCTGCTGAACTAAAAACTAAGTTGTAATTTCCTGGATGGATTACAGCAACAAAATTCTTTGTTGGAGTCCAAGTTAAACCAGCCCCTAAATCTAAATATCCCGGATTGTTGAAATTATCTAGCAAGGTAGTTCTATATTCCCCTAGGACAGAAAATGCTAATTTTTTATTTAATCTTTTACCATATAAAGAAGATACGGTAAAAACGTCAGTTGCTGTTTCAAAGTTCCCACTATCAGTAGGATCATCTTTGTCATCAATTTTTACCCAACCAACATTTATACCTAAAGAGTTTCTCCAGAAAAAATCGTCTTTAATAAGATTTGCAAATGTGTTTATAGTGATCCCAATATTTCCTGCAGATGAGTTTGGTTCCGTTTTAGAATACCAATTTTTAAACCCAGAAAGATTCCCTCCAATAGTTCCAAAAGCGCCTTTTCTCCAACCCGGAAGAGCGTCAATTTTCGCTTGTAAAACATTTACTTCTTCTTGTAATTTTTCGATTTCTGCCTTTTTTGGAGCTTGTTCTTTTTTTAATTCTTCTGCAGTTTGAGCACTTACTGAGGAACTGAATAAGACTATTAAGATTAAGATTGAAAATAGTTTCATAATTTTTTATTTTTCTAAAAGAGAGTTATTTCTCTTAGATAAATTACTATTTTAATTTGTATAGCGGAACTGTAGAACATGCTTCGCCAAACATAATTGATTTTACAATTGGTTGCAATTTTTCTATTAAAAAAGCATAAGCCGAATTTGGTATTGGCTTAATTGCACAACCTTTAATAATTACTGAAGCATTATTGTATTCTTTAAAATCTAAGAAACTAATTAATTCTTGATAGATAGCCGTTTCTAATAATTCTAAATCACCAATCACTACTTTATTTGCAAAAGACGTTAATTCTGAGGCAACTAGCATACATGCCCAAGAAGGAATAATCGCTTCTACAGAGCAAGAAACTGCAACAAAAGAATTTTTATATTGAGACCAATCATGATTTTTTACGGAAGCTCTAAAGTCTTTCTCTTTTAAAATTAATTCTTGAAATAACCAATCTTTAATATCAAATACAATTCTTTCTCCTTCAGGATAAATTTCCTCGAGATCGAAGGTTTTAAGTTTGCTATTAACTACTCTATTTATAATTTCTTCTGCCATTTCTTTAGTCGATAATAGTTTAAAGCATTCCTAATTCAAGCTTTGCTTCTTCACTCATCATTTCTTGTGTCCAAGTTGGATCAAAAGTAATTTCTACTTCACAATTTTCTATTTCTTTCAAGGTTTTTACTTTATCCTCAATTTCTACAGGCAAACTTTCTGCAACTGGGCAATTTGGAGATGTTAAGGTCATCAATATTTTCGCATTATTTTCTTCTGATACAAAAACATCATAAATTAAACCTAATTCATAAATATCTACCGGTATTTCTGGATCGTAAATTGTTTTTAAAACATTTACAATTTTATCTCCTATTTCTTCTAATTCTTTATCCGTCATCTTTTTAAAATCTTAATTTGCTAATCTTGTTTGCTGCGCAATTGCGTACATTTTTATTTGTTTTATCATAGAAACCAAACCGTTTGCTCTTGTAGGAGATAAATGTTCTTTTAGCCCCACTTCATCTATAAAACTGGTTTCTGCAGTTAAAATATCTCCAGGTTTCTGTCCAGAATATACACGCAATAAAAGCGCTGCAATTCCTTTTGTAAGGATCGCATCGCTATCTGCAGAGAATTTAATCGTATCGTTTTCTAATTCTGAATACAACCAAACTTTAGACTGACATCCTTTAATTAGATTTTCGTCTAATTTAAACTGCTCATCAATTATTGGCAACGATTTCCCTAACTCTATTATATATTCGTATCGATCCATCCAATCATCAAACATAGAAAACTCATCAATAATTTCTTCTTGTATTTCTTTGATAGTCATTTTTTAAACTTATTTTTGCGGTAGTAAAGACCTTTGTTTTAAAAGGTAAAAATACGATAAAAAAGCATTAAAACCGCTTGTTAAAAATAAAGTAAATAGATTATTAATTTTGTTAATCAATATAGTTACATATTGTTTAACCTATTAAAACACCTTCTAATAAGGAAGGCCAGAATAATATATGAGCAAATTATTAGTAGTTGGTACGGTCGCATTTGACGCCATTGAAACTCCTTTTGGTAAAACAGATAAAATACTAGGTGGTTCTGGAACTTTTGTAGGTTTGGCCGCAAGTCAATTTAAAGTAAAGACAGGAGTAGTCTCCGTTGTTGGTGGAGATTTTCCAGCGTCCTATTTAGAAATGATGAATTCTAAAGGAATAAATACTGAGGGAATCGAAATTATAAAAGAAGGAAAAACTTTTTTCTGGAGTGGTAAATATCACAATGATATGAACTCAAGAGATACATTAATTACAGAATTAAATGTATTAGAAACCTTTGCACCGGTAGTTCCTGAAAATTTTAAAGATGCTACAATTGTAATGTTAGGAAACTTACATCCCCAAACACAAGCATCTGTTTTAGATCAAATGTCAGAAAGACCTAAGTTAGTCGTTTTAGATACTATGAACTTTTGGATGGATATTGCTTTAAACGATTTACATTCTGTTTTAAAAAGAGTCGATGTAATTACAATTAATGATGAAGAAGCGCGTCAGTTATCTGGAGAATATTCTTTGGTAAATGCAGCTAAAAAAATTCATGAAATGGGACCAAAATATGTAGTTATTAAAAAAGGAGAACATGGAGCTCTTTTATTTAATAATGGAAAAATGTTTTATGCACCAGCATTGCCATTAGCTGAAGTCTTTGATCCAACGGGTGCAGGGGATACATTTGCCGGTGGTTTTTGTGGATATTTAGCAAAAACAGAAGATCTTTCTTTTGAGAACATGAAGAATGCTATCATTTATGGTTCCAATTTAGCTTCGTTCTGTGTAGAGAAATTTGGAACAGAGCGCATGCAAAGGCTATCAGCAGACGATGTTAAAACTCGTTTAAAAGCTTTTAAAGATTTAACCCAATTTGATATAAAAATATCTTAATTTTAATCCGCAGTTTTGTCTGCGGATTTTTTATTTTAAAAAAACCAAATACCAATGAGTGATGCTATTAAGCACGAATGTGGAATTGCATTAGTACGATTAAAAAAACCTTTACAATTTTACAAAGACAAATACGGTTCTGCATTTTACGGAATTAACAAAATGTATTTGTTAATGGAAAAACAGCACAATCGTGGCCAAGACGGAGCTGGCTTTGCTAGCGTTAAGTTTAATGTAGAACCAGGAACAAGATATGTTAGTAGAATTCGTTCTAACAAGTCTCAACCAATACAAGATATTTTTGGACAAATAAACGATCGTCTAAATGGAGTTTTAGAACAAAATCCTGACAAAAAAGAAGATGTTGCTTGGCAAGAAGAAAACATGCCATACATCGGGAATTTATTTCTTGGACATGTTCGATACGGTACTTTTGGAAAAAACAGTATAGAAAGTGTGCATCCCTTTTTACGTCAAAGCAATTGGAGACACAAAAATTTAATAGTAGCTGGAAATTTTAACATGACCAATTCTAAACAAATGTTAGAAGAGTTGATAGAATTAGGCCAGCATCCAAAAGAGTTTACAGACACTGTAACTGTGATGGAAAAAATTGGTCATTTTTTAGAAGATGAAGTGTCTAAATTATATCAAAAAGCAAAGAAAAAAGGATTTAATAAAAAAAATGCTTCTCCTTTTATCGAAGAAAATTTGAGTCTTAAAAAAGTATTAAAAAGATCTTCTAAAAACTGGGATGGAGGTTATGCAATGGCTGGTTTGGTTGGTCATGGAGATGCTTTTGTTTTGAGAGATCCTAATGGAATTAGACCTACTTACTTTTATGAAGATGAAGAAGTTGTTGTTGTAGCATCAGAAAGACCTGTTATTCAAACCGTTTTTAATGTAAAAATTGATGATGTTCAAGAATTAAAAAGAGGTCATGCATTGATTATCAAAAAAAACGGAAAAACATCTATAAAATTAGTAAATAAACCTAAAGAGAAATTAGCTTGTTCCTTTGAGCGTATTTATTTTTCTAGAGGAAGTGATGCAGCCATTTATGAAGAACGCAAAAATCTTGGAAAATTAGTTTTTCCCAAAGTTTTAAACTCTATAAATAGTGATATTTCAAATACCGTTTTTTCTTTCATCCCAAATACAGCAGAAACATCTTTTTATGGGATGACTGAAGCTGCTGAGGATTTATTAAATCAACAAAAAACTACAAAAATTTTAGCTGGTGGAAAAAGTTTATCTGCAGAGAAAGTGACCGAAATTTTATCTGAAAGACCGCGTTTTGAAAAAATAGCTATTAAAGACGCAAAATTAAGAACCTTTATTGCTGATGATAGTAGTAGAGATGACTTAGTTGAACATGTTTATGACATCACCTATGGAGTTGTAAAACCAACCGACAATCTTGTTATTATTGACGATAGTATTGTTAGAGGAACCACTCTAAAGAAAAGTATTATTAGAATATTAGACAGGCTGAGTCCTAAAAAAATAGTTGTGGTATCTTCTGCTCCTCAAATTCGTTACCCAGATTGTTACGGAATAGATATGGCTAAAATTGATGCCTTTATTGCTTTTAAAGCAGCCTTAGCTTTATTAAGTGACACAAATCAATATCATATTGTTGATGATGTTTATAAAAAATGTAAAGAACAACAATCAAAAACAGATGTAAAAATTGTAAACCATGTAAAAGAAATATACAAGCCTTTTAGCGCTGAAGAGATCTCTACAAAAATTGCAGAAATGTTAAAAACAAAAGATATTAAAGCAGAAGTTGAAGTCATTTATCAATCTATAGAAGGCTTGCACAAAGCTTGTCCCGAAAACCTTGGTGACTGGTACTTTACTGGAAACTACCCAACACCTGGAGGCCTTAGAGTTGTAAATCAATCTTTTATAAATTTCTACGAAAAAAATAGCAAAAGAGCATACTAACTCTCTCATAAAATTGAAATAACGCACATTAAAATACGTCTTTCGACGTATTTTTTTGTTTTTAAAAAACTGATTTTTTCAAGAAATATTAATAGCAAATACTCCTTAAAAAATTAACATAATTAGATCTCTTTAACATTTCTTTAAGACCTCCCCTTTTTAGTTTAACTAAATTGAAAAAAATTCAATTAAAACTACAATTATGATCAATAAAGTAATTACTAAGTTATTCTTAATTATGTTTATTATGGGCTTTTCTCTAGAAACAGATGCACAGTTTTGGAAGAAAAAGAAAAAAGAAGCACCAAAAGAAATCAAAAAAAAGAAGTCCAAAAAAGAAGCTATTCAACCCTACGATAAAATAGTGACTAAAAATCATAAAACAGATGAGGGTTTATTTAAAGTGCATACTAAAGATGATACTTTTCTTTTCGAAATTCCTGATTCTCTTCTAAAAAGAGAAATGTTAATGGTTACAAGAATTGCCAAAACTTCCAGCGGCATTGGTTTTGGTGGAGGAAAAACAAATACACAAGTTTTACGTTGGGAAAGGAAAAAAAAACAACTTCTTTTAAGAATTGTTTCTTACGATGTAGTTGCTGACACTATTCTACCTATTCATGAAGCCGTTGTAAATTCAAATTTAGAACCTATATTGTTTTCATTTCCGATAAAAGCGATTAATAAAGATACCTCCGCTACAGTAATAGATGCTACTGAATTATTTTCTACTGATATAAAACCACTAGGTTTCCCTGTGTTTTACAGAAAAAGGTATGCGGTAACAAAAATAGATAAAATGAGATCTTATATAGATCGCATTAGTAGTTACCCACAAAATATAGAAATTAGACACGTAAAAACATATTTATCAACTAAAGCTCCCTCTAATAATGAACTAGGATCGATTACTTTAGAAATGAGTAATTCTATGATTTTATTACCAAAAACACCAATGAAGCGTCGTTATTTTGATGAGCGTGTTGGTTGGTTTGCAAGGAGTCAAACAGATTATGGCTTAGCTGCTCAAAAAAGCAAAACAGTTACTTTTATAGACAGATGGAGATTGGAAGTAAAAGATGAAGATCTTGAAAAATTTAAAAACGGCGAATTGGTAACGCCAAAAAAACAAATTATTTATTATGTAGATAGAGCTACACCTAAAGAATGGGTTCCATATATCAAAAAAGGGATTAATGATTGGCAAATTGCTTTCGAAGCTGCAGGATTTAAAAATGCAATTATAGCTAAAGATCCTCCCACAAAAAAAGAAGACCCAGATTGGTCTCCTGAAGATGTTCGCTACTCTGTAGTTCGATATTTAGCCTCACCAATACCAAATGCAAATGGCCCTCATGTAAGCGATCCTCGTTCTGGAGAGATTTTAGAATCAGACATTAACTGGTATCATAATGTAATGTCTTTGTTACATAATTGGTATTTTATTCAAACTGCGGCAATCAACCCAGATGCTAGAGGTAACAATTTTAAAACAGAAATAATGGGTGAGTTAATCAAATTTGTTTCTTCTCATGAAGTTGGTCATACAATTGGCTTACCTCATAATATGGGTAGTTCTTATGCTTATCCTGTAGATTCTTTGCGTTCTGCAAGCTTTACATCTAAATATGGAACAGCACCTTCAATTATGGATTATGCCCGTTTTAATTATGTGGCGCAACCTGAAGACAAAGGGGTTTCTTTAATGCCAAATATTGGAATTTATGATAAGTATGCCATTTCTTGGGGTTATACCCCCATTTTAGATAAAACTTCTAAAGAAGAAAAAACAATTTTAGATTCGTGGATTTTAAAACATGCTGGCAACTCAATGTATCGATTTGGACATCAACAATCTGGTGGTGTTGTAGACCCTACTTCTCAAACTGAAGATCTAGGAGACAATGCTGTAAAAGCTTCAATGTATGGAATTAAAAACTTAAAACGAATTTTACCAAAATTGGAGGATTGGACTTCTGAAAAAGGAAAAAATTATGATGAGCTAGCTACGATGTATAGTCAAGTTTTAAGTCAGTTTAACAGATATATGGGACACGTAACGTCGAACATTGGAGGCGTTTATGAGTACTATAAAACTTCAGACCAAGAGGGCGAAGTGTACTCACATGTAGACAAAGCAACTCAAAAAGAAGCTTTACAATTTGTTATTAATGAGTTGTTTAAGACCCCAAACTGGATGTTAGATAAAAACATTTTCAGCAAAACAGAATTTTCGGGTTCTGTAGAGAGAGTTCGTGCTCTTCAAGCTAGAACGTTAAACAATATATTAGATCCTGGAAGAATGGCACGAATGATTGAAAACGAAACTTTAAACGGGTCTAATGCCTACTCATTAGTTGGTTTGATGAGTGATTTAAGAAGAGGTGTTTGGAGTGAGGTTTATTCTGGAAAATCTTTAGATACTTACCGAAGAAACTTACAAAGAGTTCATTTAGATAGATTAAATTATTTATTAAATGAAGCCAAAGACCAAAGAGGAACTAATAGTGGTTATCGAAAAAAATCTGCTATTACGATCAATCAATCTGATGTAAAATCTGTTGTGAGAGGTGAATTAAAACGAATCCAAAGGGATGCAAAAGCAGCTTCTTTTAAAGGAAATATTTTATCACGTTATCACATACTAGATGTAATTGATAGAATTGACAAAATTTTAGAACCTAAATAATTCAACCCTTTATTTTGTATATTTCAAAACCTCATCTTAATTGATGAGGTTTTTTATTAATCTGTGAAATGCTCTAAAAAGTATTCTATATTTGTGCAACTATATTGTTCATGATTCATACACTTCTTTCTTCTCCTCTTCAAGGCTTTACAGATTATAAATTTAGAAATGCATTTAATACTTTCTTTGGTGGAATTGACACGTTTTATTCTCCATATATTAGACTCAATGGAAAATTTATTATAAAAAACGCATATCAAAGAGATCTTCTCCCTGAAAATAATACTGAATTAAAAGTTATTCCACAAATTATTACAAATGATGTTGAGGAGTTTTTATTTGTTTCTAAATATGTACAAGATTTAGGATATAATGAGTTAAACTGGAATTTAGGGTGCCCATACCCGATGGTAACAAAACGAGGAATGGGTTCTGGCTTGATTCGTGATTCAGAAAAAATAAACGGTATTCTTCACAAAGTTCATAACGAATCTGACATACTAGTTTCTATGAAAATGAGAATGGGATATGACCATCCTGAAGAAATTTTAGAGGTATTGCCTATTTTAGAAAAGTATCCACTTAAAAATATTGCAATTCATGCAAGAATTGGAAAACAATTATACAAAGGAGGAACTAATTTAGAGGCATTTCAAAAATGTTTAGACAACAGTAAACATAAAATGTACTACAATGGAGATATTACTTCTGTTGCTTCTTTTAAGAAATTAAAAGAACGCTTTCCTTCTATAGATCATTGGATGATTGGAAGAGGCTTAATTGCAGATCCTTTCTTACCTAGTATGATTAAAAATAATACCACAGAATATCCCAAAAACAGGTTTGATCTATTTCATGAATTTCATGATCGTATTTTTCAAGAATATGATGCGGCACTTTCAGGACCAACCCCTATTAAAATGAAAATGCTTGGTTTTTGGGAGTACTTTTCTAAAAGTTTTTCTAACCCACAGAAAACCTATAAAAAAATAAAAAAAGCCAAAGATGTTAAGGGGTACTCTATTGCTGTAAATGAGATTATTAAGGAATCAAAAAATTAGCCCTTTTTTATTCAGAATCTGAATAATTTTCATTGCTAAAATCATTTACAACATTGGTAATAACAGCATCAATTCTATCTTTATTGATATCATATTTTAGACTTAAGCCTTTCTTTTCTGGAAACTGCTCTATTGTAACAGTTGTTGATGGGAAAGCAAAATCAACACCCAATTCTTTTGCTAGTTTTACAATAGCAATGTGTAATCGGTGCTTTGATGATTGCGCTATACCCCAAGCCAAACTTTTAAAGTATACATTTACCATAACCAACAAGGCAGAGTCTCCAAAACCTGTAAACTCTACATTAAAGGAATCTGATCGGGTTTCTGGATGTGCTATTATAATTTGTCGAACTCCTTTTACAAATGCTTCAATTAATTCTGGTGGCGTATCATAACGCAAGCCTAAATTGGTATTGTAACGCCTAAACAAACGCAAGCCTTTATTATTAATAACAATTTCAGATAATTTACTATTAGGAATTTGGTATACTGATGTATCTGCAGCACGAACGCTTGTAGACCTAAAACCAACTTTTTCTACAGTACCAACAACTTCTCCTGCCTCAATCCAATCTTTTATATGAAAGGGTTTATCAAGAAAAATCATGATAGTTCCTATTAAGTTTTTTACAGTATCTTGAGACGCCAATGCAACAGCTAAACCTCCAATTGTTGCACCTGCTAGCATTGTGGTTGCATCTACTCCAAATAGAATTAACAATCTAAAAATACCTATTACTATAACTAACCCAGTAAAAAAACTGTTTAATATAGGCACTAGTTGGTCATCTAATTTACCATGAGATTTTTCTGCAAACTCTCCATAAATAAACATAACAACTTGCACTAATTTTAAAAAAACGTATATCCAAAATATTGTTTTAGCAATATTTAAACCTAAAAATATCCATGTATTAATCTCTAATCCAAATTGAAGGGATGGAGCAATTTTATCTGCAAAAGCAACACTAACTAATAAACTGATGGGGTGTGCTAGTTTTTTAAGCACTTTGTTTACTTCTAAATTTGTGTTTTTTGTTATTTGATGTTGAATTCTTCTTAGGATAAAAAACGCAATTCTTTTTACGATCAAAAAGATAAGATATCCTAAAGCTATCATTATTAAGAAACCGATAAACTGCCATAATTCTATACCTATAATTTTTTTATGCCCCGAAACTGGAATTATATTTTGTATTTTTTGAACATACCAAGGATAAACTTCTTTGTATAAACTTTCTATTTTAGCAACAGTCTCTAAGGAAAAATACCAATTCTCTCCTGTTTTTTCTAAATAAATATCGGGCATTCTTTGAGGAAATAAAACATATTTAAAATAAGAAGAATATCCTATAGAATCTTTATAGTTTGGGTTTGTAGGAATCTTATTTACATCAACATATAAACCCTTACCATCTAAAACTTGTTTAATTTTAATTGCTTTTTTAATTGCCGAAATTTCAGAAAGTCCTAAAATTGTTTTGGCCGCTTTTTTAGGCTCATAAGAATCTGCCTGTAAAAAATACAAATGCGTATAGACTGTTGCATGCGGATTGCTCAAATCTACACGAGTACTGTCTTGTGCAATGCTAAACATTGGCAAGAAAAAGATTAACCACAGAAAATTTTTCATATTTACTTTGTTAAAATGTGTTAAACAAAAAACAAATTTAAACTTTTTCTATTTTCTAGGTCAAATAAGTGTAACTAATAATTTAAAAATAAAAAATAGAAGAACTGAAAAACATAAAAATTGGGGAAAATGAAAGAAAGAAATGAACCTTTTAGATGATTCCTTAAATTGTTAAAAAACCTCATTTTATTTTTAATGCATATTTGCGTTAGGGATTGAAGTGACATCCTTTTTTGAGGAACGAAAAAAAGATATAACAGAAAGCCCGACCTTGTGTAACGCCCAACATCTACTCTTTATACCAACTGGAATAATTTACATAATTATTAGCAATTCTATGTATTTCTCCTGCGATGAGTTCTTGCGAAATATCCTTTACTTTTTTTGCTGGTACCCCCGCATAAACAGACCCACTAGCAACGTGTGTATTTTTAGTAACAACTGCACCTGCTGCGATGATTGTATTAGATTCTATAACGCAATCATCCATAATTATACTTCCCATACCTATTAAAACATTGTCGTGAATTGTACACCCATGAACCAATGCGTTATGACCTATTGAGACATTATTACCAATATTTGTAGGTGATTTTTGATAAGTTGCATGGATCACTGCACCATCTTGAATATTGACTTTATTACCTATTTTTATATAATGAACATCTCCTCGAATGACAGCATTAAACCAAATACTACACTCTTTTCCGAGTGAAACTTCACCAATAATAGTAGCATTATCAGCGACATAACAATCCTCTGGTATTTGTGGATGTTTACCATTTACAGATTTAATTATTTTCATTTTGATTGATTTTTTTCTTTAGGATTCTATCCTCTAAAAACTACTTTAAAAAATTGACACAGCTCCTTTTTAAGATCCTAAAATATATTTTTCAATTGTGTAACAGATAATTAGATTTTCATTTCTGAATTTGAATAGAAGTAATAATAATTTAAAAATTTAGTTGAAATAAGTGCAAGTTTAAATTTATTTCTAGCTTTTATCTCACTTATACATCTATATTCACCACCAAGCCTTCATTGCTTCTAACATTGAATACCGTCTCATCTTCAAAAATCAAATATTGACCTTTTATACCAACTAATTTGCCCTTGTACGATGGTGTTTTTTGTAAATTTAAGCTTTTTGGTTTTTCCGGGTATTTTTTTACAGGAAAATTTAAATTAGTTTCAGAATTGTTTTCAATAAAATATTCTTTGGCCTCCTCGGGTATAAATTCTTTCAACTTTTCTCTCCACTCTAGCAGGCTAACATCATCAACATCATTCTTTAACATTTTGCGCCAATTGGTCTTATCGGCAACATGATTTTTTAGAGCAACTTCTGTTATTCCTGCCAAATAGCGGTTAGGAACTTCTACAATTTCTATTGCTTCATGTGCTCCTTGATCAATCCAACGTGTTGGAACCTGGGTTTTTCTTGTTACTCCAACTTTTACATTGCTAGAATTGGCTAAATACACAATATGTGGTTTTAATTGGACTGCTTTTTCATAAACTAAATCTCTGTCTTCTATTCCTAAATGCGCTTTACTTAATTCTGGCCTCATAATCCAATCTCCAGCATTAGGCGTATCAAAAAAGCAAGATTTACAAAACCCTTGTCTATATATTTGCTTTTCTAAATGGCAATTTAAACATTCATAGGAAACAAAATTGATTGTTATTTCTTTGTTTAATAACTGATTCATGTTTATAAAATCAGTGTTCATATCTAGATAATACTGAATTTCTTTCGCATTTTCAGTCAACATTTTTTTTAAGACTCCTTGATAGTTCATAGAAAATATTTTACTATTTTTAGTTTTCGATTTAAAAGGTATCTTCGTTTTATAATCGAACTAGACAAATTTACGAATTTCTATGGCGTTTCAAATTATCAATTCTATAATTTCTTGGTTTTTGAAGAAGCGAAAACATCAAATTGAGTTGTTTTTAAAATATCCTGAAGATGTTCAAGATGAATTACTTTTAAAACTTATAAACAAAGCTAAAAATACAACATTTGGTATAGAGAAAAGATTCTCATTGATCAAAAATTATAAAGATTTTTCAGCGAACGTTCCTATTCAGAAATACGAAAGTTTTGAACCCTTCATTGAAAGATGTAGAAAAGGTGAGCAGAATTTATTTTGGCATACAGATATAAAATGGTTTGCAAAATCGAGTGGAACAACAAATGCAAAAAGTAAATTTATCCCTGTTTCTGACGAAGCCTTAGAATACTGTCATTTGAAAGCAGGTAAAGACATGCTGTGCTTATATATCAATAACAATAAAAAAACACAGCTTTTCACTGGTAAAAGTTTACGTTTAGGAGGAAGTTCTGATGTATATAAAGACAACAATTCTTATTTCGGTGACTTATCTGCAATTATTATAGAAAACATGCCTTTATGGGCAGATTTTAGTTCTGCTCCAAGTCAAGAAGTTGCATTAATGAGCGAATGGGAAACTAAAATGGAAGCCATAATTGATGAAACTATCAATGAAAATATCACCAGCTTAGTTGGCGTACCAAGTTGGATGTTGGTATTATTAAATCGGGTGTTGGAAAGAACCGGAAAGGAGAATATTTTGGAAGTCTGGCCAAATTTAGAAGTCTATTTTCATGGAGGTGTAAACTTCAATCCATATAGAGAACAATATAAAAGAATCATTCCAAAAGAAGACTTTCATTATTATGAAACTTATAACGCATCTGAAGGTTTTTTTGCTATTCAAGATAGAAATAACTCTAAAGAACTTCTATTAATGCTAGATTATGGAATTTTTTATGAGTTTATTCCTATGTGTGATTACAAAGGAGAAAGCTCGAAAACAATCTCAATTTCTAATGTGAAAAAGGACATAGATTATGCCTTAGTGATTACTACAAATGGTGGTTTGTGGCGTTATTTAATTGGAGACACAATTAGGTTTACCTCTTTACATCCTTATCGAATAAAAATTACAGGGAGAACAAAGCACTATATTAATGTTTTTGGTGAAGAATTAAACATCGAGAATGTAGAAGACGCATTAAAACTTACTTGTGAGAAAACCAAATCCCTAATAAAAGAATATACGGTTGGTCCAATCTTTATGAAAGGAAAAGAAAAAGGAGGGCACGAGTGGGTTATTGAATTTGAAGAGGAGCCAGAAAGCTTGTCTTATTTTACAGAAATTTTAGACAATTCTTTAAAAGCTATTAACTCAGATTATGAAGCAAAACGCTATAAAAATATGACCTTAATGCCTCCTAAAATTCACAAAGCAAAAAAAGGGCTTTTTTATGAGTGGCTAAAGAACAAAAATAAATTAGGTGGCCAAAATAAAGTTCCAAGATTATCTAATTTAAGAGGTTTTATTGAGGAGCTTTTAGAGCTTTAAAACTACACTTTTCGCTCTACAACATAGTCTATCATAGTTAATAAAGAATTTTTATACGCAGACTCAGGGTAGTTTTCTAAAATGGTCATGGCTTTTTTCTTATAGTCATTCATTTTAGAAATAGTATACTCAATTCCACCACTTTTTTTAACAAAAGTAATTACTTCTTTTACACGTTTTTTATCTCTATTGTGTTTTTTAATCGAGTTTATTATCCAAGACTTTTCTTTAGAAGAACAAGTATTTAGAGTATAAATTAAAGGCAAAGTCATTTTTTGTTCTTTGATATCTATTCCTGTAGGTTTTCCAATTTGTCCGTCATAATAATCAAACAAATCATCTTTGATTTGAAAAGCAATACCAATATATTCTCCAAATTTTCGCATCTGGCGCACTGAATCTTTATTTGCGCCTACTGAAGCAGCACCAATTCCACAACAAGCAGCAATTAAGGTGGCTGTTTTTTTTCGAATAATATCAAAATAAATATCTTCTGTAATATCTAACTTTCTTGCTTTTTCTATCTGAAGTAATTCGCCTTCGCTCATTTCGCGAACTGCAATAGAAATTAGTTTTAGCAAATCAAAATCTTCATTATCTATTGACAATAACAAGCCTTTAGACAATAAAAAATCTCCAACTAGAACTGCAATTTTATTTTTCCAAAGAGCGTTTACAGAGAAAAACCCTCTTCTTCTATTACTATCATCTACGACATCATCATGAACTAAAGTTGCGGTATGAATTAATTCAACAACAGAAGCTCCTCTATAAGTTCGTTCATCAAAACCACCATCAGAAACCATTTTTGCAACCAAGAAAACAAACATTGGTCGCATTTGCTTTCCTTTTCTACGCACAATATAATAGGTAATTCTGTTTAAAAGCGGAACTTTAGACAACATAGAACCTTTGAACTTCTCTTCAAAGAGTTCCATTTCTTTGATTATGGGTTGTTTTATTTGCTCTACTAAATTCATTTAAATTGAACTTATTTGAATTTTAAATATTAAAACTAAGAAATAATTTTTTAAGATTTATTTGCCAATTGCCCACAAGCGGCATCAATATCTTTTCCCCTACTTCTTCTTACGTTTATCGTAATATCATTCATTTCTAAATTAGAAATATAATTATTTATTGAAGATGAACTTGCTTGTTGAAACTCTCCATCATCAATAGGATTGTATTCTATTAAGTTAACTTTACAAGGAACCGCTTTACAAAAATCTACCAATGCTTTTATATCTTCTTTCCTATCATTAATTCCATCCCAAACAATATATTCATAAGTAATTGCTCGTTTCGTTTTTTCATACCAATATTCTAAAGATTCTCTCAAATCTTTTAATGGAAAAGTAGCATTAAATGGCATTATTGAAGTTCTAACTTCATCAATTGCTGAATGTAAAGAAACAGCTAAATTAAATTTAACGTCTTCATCTGCCATCATTTTTATCATTTTTGGCACTCCAGATGTAGAAACTGTTATTCTTTTTGATGACATTCCTAGACCTTCAGGAGATGTTATCATTTCTATAGATTTAATAACATTTTTATAGTTCATTAAGGGCTCTCCCATTCCCATAAAAACAATATTTGTTAATTTATGATTAAAATACAATCTACTTTGCCTGTCAATAACAACAACTTGATCGTAAATTTCATCAGGATTTAAATTACGCATCCTTTTTAACCGTGAAGTTGCACAGAATTTGCAATCTAAACTACACCCAACTTGACTAGAAACACAAGCTGTTGTTCTTTTCTCTGTAGGTATTAAAACAGATTCAACAATTAAACCATCATGTAATCTTATACCGTTTTTAATCGTTCCATCATTACTTTTTTGCATTGAATCAACCTTAATATGATTGATTACAAAGTTAGATTCTAACATTTCTCTAGTTTCTTTCGAAATATTAGTCATGGCCTCAAAATTATGCAAAGACTTACTCCAAAGCCACTCATAAACTTGATTTCCACGAAAAGCTTTATCGCCATTTTCAACAAAAAAATCACGTAATTGTTCTTTCGTTAACGCTCTTATGTCTTTCTTTTTTACTTCCATCTGCTACAAAAATACAAAACCTCACAAGAAACTTGCGAGGTTTGTAATATATCTAAATACTAGAGTTATATAATTAACATTGCATCTCCATAAGTAGAGAATCTATATTTTTCTTTTATTGCTACTTTATATGCTTCCATTACAAAGTCATAACCACCAAATGCTGCTGCTTGCATTAATAAGGTAGATTTTGGCGTATGAAGATTTGTAATCATACAATTTGCAATACTAAACTCATAAGGAGGAAAAATAAATTTATTCGTCCATCCTTCGAACCCATTTAATTCCTGTTTTGAAGAAACTGAAGATTCTACCGTTCTCATTACTGTTGTACCAACGGAACAGACTCTTCTTTTTTCAGCTTTTGCTTTGTTAATTTTGTTTGCTGTAGCGTCTGAAATAATAATTTGCTCAGAATCCATTTTATGCTTAGACAAGTCTTCAACTTCCACGGGACTAAATGTACCCAACCCAACATGCAATGTAGTTTCTGCAAACTCGACTCCTTTTATCTCTAAGCGTTTTATTAAATGCTTAGAAAAGTGCAAACCAGCACTAGGTGCTGCAACAGCGCCTTCATGCTTTGCATAAATGGTTTGATAACGATCTTTGTCTATATCTTCTACTTCTCTATTGATTGCTTTCGGTAATGGAGTTTGCCCTAGTTCTAGTAGTTTAGCTCTAAAAGCTTCGTAAGAACCATCAAATAAGAAACGGAGTGTTCTTCCTCTAGAAGTTGTATTATCTATAACCTCAGCGACCAAACTATCATCTTCGCCAAAAAATAATTTATTACCAATTCTAATTTTTCTTGCAGGATCTACCAAAACATCCCACAATCTATTTTCAGCATTTAATTCTCTTAATAAGAAAACTTCAATTCTAGCCCCTGTTTTTTCTTTATTACCAAACATTCTTGCTGGAAAAACTTTGGTATTATTCAACATTACAACATCACCTTCATCAAAGTAATTTATAATATCTTTAAAAAGCTTGTGTTCTATAGTACCCTCTTTTCTATTCAAAACCATTAAACGAGATTCGTCTCTGTGTTCTGTAGGATATTTAGCTAATAACTCTTCAGGTAATTCAAATTCAAAATGCGATAATTTCATACGTATATTTCTTATAAAGAGCGCAAATATACGATATCGGAATAGGCGTTGTCAAGTGTTTGACTGTTTAATTTATAGATTCTCTATTTTAAACCCAATTTGCTGCATATCATCCCAAAACTTTTGATATGATTTTGTTACCACTTCAGCATTTAAAATTTTAAGAGGAACTTTTAATGCTAAAGGGGCAAAAGCCATTGCCATTCTATGATCATTATATGTTTTTATAGAAACATTTGTATTTATTTCTGAAGAGCTTTCTAAATGTAAACTTTTGTCTGTCACAGAAATTGTAGCTCCTAAATTTGATAGTTCTTCTTTCAAAGCTTCTAACCTATCTGTTTCTTTAATTTTTAAAGTGTGTAACCCTGTTAAATCACAAGCTATTTTTTCAGCAAAACAGGTTACAGCAATTGTTTGGGCGATATCAGGAGCATTTTTTAGATCAATTTCTAAGGTTTTTTCACTACTTTTTTTGACTTTTCTTAAGACAATCGAATGCTCTGTAAAAACAGTTTCAACTCCAAAATGATGGTAGATTTCCACCAAACAAGAATCTCCTTGTAAACTCTCTTTTTTATACGCTGATAAAGTAATTTCTGAACCAATGTCTGACAGTGCTGCTATTGAATAAAAATAACTTGCAGATGACCAGTCAGACTCTACAACAATCGTTTGTTTTTGAATAGATTTCGCAGGAGTAACTTTAATGATATTTTCTTCAAAATCAGTCTCAATTCCTAATTGATTCAATAAACTCAAAGTCATGTTTATATAGGGTATAGAAGTTATTTTCCCTATTAATTCTATTTCTAATCCGTTCTCTAATTTTGAGGCAACCAATAGTAAAGAAGAAATATATTGACTGCTTACATTTCCATTAATTAGAACCTTTTTATGAGTGATTTTTGTTCCTTTAATTCTAATTGGAGGATACCCTTCTTTGGCTTCATAAGAAATAATTGCTCCCAAATCTTTTAGAGCATTTACCAAAATTTCAATAGGTCTATTTTGCATTCTTTCAGAACCCGTTAAAACAACTTCTCTATGCTCTTTTGATGCAAAATAAGATGTTAAAAAACGCATTGCTGTTCCTGCATGTCCAATATCAACAATCTCTTTATTTGTAGAAAGTGCATGTTGCATATGAACAGAATCATCTGAATCTGATAAGTTCTTAATTGTAATTTCTGGAAATAAATTTTGAAGAATCAACAATCTATTCGATTCACTTTTAGAACCAGAAATCGTTATTTTCTGATTCATTTTTTTATTCTTTACAACATGTAACAGTATATCCATTTCCTAACTCTTGTAAACTAATTTAAAATCCTTAAATTATCTTTTTGAACCTTAAGCGTAGTGCTTTTTCTAATCTATTTATCTTTTGATGCTTAATCTTTTTAATAAAGGTCAAAGTTAGTGTACAAAAAAATTATACCAAAGTTTCTGAGGAATATTTTACGGTGCTAAAATATTCCTCAGAAACTTTGGTATTGTAAACAAAAAATGGTTTGTAAAAATTATTTCTTGTGAAACCTGTCATTTTATTCAATAAAACATAGATAAACCAGTGAGTTTTGAGGTTAAAAAACTCAAAAAAGTAGTACCCCATTAGATTAAGAATGTATAAAAATATCACTTTTTAAATCTAACTCAATTGCACTTTTTAAATCTTCTAATTGTTGTTTTCTCACTTTTTGCTTTGTTTCAAAATGCGCTTTTTTATTCAATTTAGAAAACATTTCTGCTACTTTAATTGCTGATGGCAACAAAATACTTTCAGACACAATCATGTCTAAAAAACCTGCTTTTACCGCCTCTTTGGGATTGAAAATTTCTGCATTATTTACACTTCTATTGAGGTACACCTCTGATAACCGTGCTTTTGCAATAGCAATTCCAGCATGGTGCATCGTCATTCCAATCATAACTTCGTTTAAACCTATTTTAAAATCACCTTCTACACCAATTCTATAGTCTGAAGAAAGCAATAAAAAAGCGCCTTTTGCAATTGCATGTCCAGAACAAATAACAATAATTGGTTGTGAAAAAGACAACATTCTCAAAGACAATCGAGAGCCTTTTGTTACTAATTCTTTTGCAGATTCAGGCGATTTTGTCATCACTTTTAAATCGAAACCAGCGGAGAAAATTCCGTTTTGACCTCGAAGAATTATTACTTTATTTTCTGCTGCTGCTTTATCAAAGCTTAGATGTAATCCATCTATTACTTCAAGAGAAATTGCATTCGCTTTTCCGTTTTTTATTGTAATAATCACATACTTTTCCTCTGAGTGATAAGTAACAAATTCATTCATTTTTTAATTTTAAACCAAGTTACAAAAAAAATTAAAAAAGGAAAATTTATTATTGTAAAAGCAGTATCTAGTAAAAATAATATCTTTGTTATTAATTGTTTATTTTTGCAAAATAATGCAAATTAGAGACTTACTTAATCGTTTTTATTAGCCTCCAATCTAATGACAACTTTTATGGAAGCAGATGACGAATTTATGGATAAATTTAAAAAAATATTTTTTTTATTTGAGCAAAGCTTTTCTTTGCTTTTTCTATTAAAATGGAGTTTTATCTGTTTGCTTATTGGTGGATTTACTGGCAGTGCATCTGCAGTTTTTTTATGGACTTTAGAATGGGCAACAAATTACAGAGAAGCCAATCTATGGATTATTGCTTTGCTTCCTATTGCTGGCTTCATCATTGGCTTATCTTATCATTTATTCGGAAAAAGTGTTGTAAAAGGAAATAATTTATTACTTGAAGAATTTCATTCCCCAAAAAAAATAATCCCTCTAAAAATGGCTCCTTTGGTTTTTTTAGGTACCATTCTAACCCATTTATTTGGAGGTTCTGCCGGACGTGAAGGAACTGCTGTGCAAATCGGAGGTGCAATTGCGGATCAATTTACTAAAATTTTTAAACTTTCTAATTTCGATAGAAAAATCATATTAATTGCAGGTATCAGTGCAGGGTTTTCATCTGTTTTTGGTACCCCTTTAGCGGGTGCTATTTTTGCTCTTGAAGTAATGGTTATTGGAAGAATAAAATTTGATGCCATTTTACCTAGCTTTTTAGCTGCTATTTTTGCAAATTACTTTTGCAATATTTGGCAAATTTCTCATCATACGCATTACCATATTTCTACAATTTCAGAAATAACACCCTCTACAATTTTATGGTCTTTATTGGCTGGTATTATTTTTGGACTTGTAAGTTTACTATTTTCTAAATCAACATACTTTTGGGGGGATTTATTTAAAAAACACATTCATTATCCTCCGCTTCGTCCTTTAATTGGCGGAGCAATTTTAGCAATTATTGTCTATCTTATGGGAACAACTAAATACATAGGACTCGGAATACCAACAATTATAGATGCTTTTAATGTTGATTTGAATTCTTATGATTTTTTCCTGAAATTAGTGCTAACTTCTTTCACATTGGGCGCTGGCTTTAAAGGAGGTGAAGTAACTCCCTTATTCTTTATAGGCGCCACTTTAGGAAATATGTTAATTTGGTTTATTCCTTTACCTATGGGGTTACTAGCAGGAATGGGATTTGTGGCTGTTTTTGCAGGAGCAACAAATACTCCAATTGCTTGTACAATAATGGGAATAGAATTATTTGGAATAGAATCTGGTGTTTTTATTGCTTTAGCTTGTACTACTTCTTATCTGTTTTCTGGACACTCTGGTATTTATTCTTCTCAAATTATTGGAAGCCCAAAACACTTGTTTTTTAAAAATAAAAAAGGCCAAACTCTTAATGATATAAAAAAAGATAGAACTAAAAAGTAAGTATTAAAAATATAAGCTATAACGCTATATCTTTAACATCTACCCAATTCTTTTTTTCAACAACCGTTCCTTTATTTAAAATTATAACTCCCGGATTTGCTCTAATAATTGTTTTTAAAGTAGTTTCATCACAGAATAAAAAGTCAAAAGGTAGATTGTATTTTTCTTTAGTGAGAATTAACTCGTCAGAAAAAGAAGCAGAAACTCCATACACTGTATATCCTTTTTTCTTTGCTTTTGTTGTTATTTCTTTAATTGCAGGAAATCCATTTACATCTACCTTATCAAGATTATAAATGATTACCAACATTACTTTTTCTTTCTTTAATAATTCTGGCGCTAAATCTGCTTGAGTATCTTCTAACATAAAGTCATGAACAGGCGGAATACTTCCATCTTTTGGAAAAACCATTCCCTCAGGAATATTTTTACCGATTGCATAGGCTCTAAAATCTATTAATGGCAAATGTGTTAGAACATGTTGAACAATATATAAAAACACTGCTAGTGATAAAAAAGTAATTACTTTTGGAACATTCCCTTTAAAAAGAGGTTTTATATGTGCTACTTTTATTAATAAAACAATAATTAGCGCAATTAAAATTACATTTTTATAGAAGGTTTCCCATGTGGTTAATTTTATAGCATCTCCAAAACAGCCACAATCTGTTACTTTATTATAATAAGCAGAATACCAAGTTAAAAACAAAAAAATAAGAGTTAACAAAAATAAACTCCAAACGGTTAATTTTGACTTATAACCGATTAAAATCATAACTCCTAGTAAAATTTCTGCCACTATTAACAGAATGGCAAATGGCAATGCATATGGAATTAAAAACTCCATATTTAAAACCGATTCAGAAAAATATTCTTGAAACTTATATTGCGAACCTATCGGATCTACCAATTTTACAAACCCAGAGAAAATAAATAATGCTCCTACTAAGATTCTTGAAAGTTGTACTAATATTTTCATGATTTATTTATTTTTACTAACTAAACCAAATGAATCATTGCAAATACAGCATAATTAATCATGTCTTGATAATTAGCATCTATACCCTCTGAAACAATTGTTTTCCCTTTATTGTCTTCAATTTGCTTTACGCGTAATAATTTTTGTAAAATTAAATCTGTCAAACTAGAAACACGCATATCTCTCCAAGCCTCACCATAATCATGGTTTTTATCCATCATTAATTCCTTCGTTATCTTACTGTGTTTGTCATACAATACAGTTGCTTCCTCTGTATTTAAATCAGGCGTTTCTACAACCCCATTTTCTAGCTGAATTAAAGCCATTATCGAATAATTAATAATCCCAATAAACTCAGCTTTTTCACCTTCGTCTACTTTTCTAACCTCATTTTCTTGTAACTGACGAATTCTTTGCGCCTTAATAAATATCTGATCTGTAAGCGATGGCAAACGTAAAATTCTCCACGCAGCACCATAATCTGACATTTTCTTAATAAACAAACTTCTACATTCGTCTATAACAGCGTCATATTGTTTTGAGGTATCTTGCATTTTTATAAAAAAGTATTTTTCCAAATGTAGTAAATCTTCAAAGGATTTCATTTATTTTTACAATGAATTTATCAACTATAAAATGAAAAAAATTGTTGTTTTTTGTGGATCAAGTTTAGGCTTTAATCCTGTTTACAAAGAAGCTGCCATAGAATTAGGGAATTATTTTGCTAAAAACAAAATTGGTTTGGTGTATGGTGGTGGAAAAATTGGAATGATGGGGGTTCTTGCTGACACAATTTTACGTCACAAAAGTGATGTTATTGGCGTAATTCCAAAATTATTAGAAAAAGAAGAAGTTGTTCATGCCGGTGTAGAAGAAATGATTGTTTGCAAAAAAATGAGTGATCGAAAAGTTATTATGAGCAAACTAATTAACGGGTATATTACTCTTCCTGGAGGTTTTGGCACATTAGATGAACTGTTTGAAGCACTTACTTTAAATCAATTACAGATTGAACAAAAACCTGTTGGCCTTTTAAATATAAATGGTTTCTTTGATCCAGTTTTATTGCAGTTAGATAGAATGGTTGAAGATGGTTATTTAAAACAAGAAAATAGAAAAATGCTGCTAGTGGGAGCTTCTGTAAATGAATTAATGCAGAAAATGAATACTTATAAAACACCTAAAATAACGAACGTAATCAATAAAGTAATCAATTAAAATGACAATCAATTGCAAGGGTACTTTAGTAGATCTATCATCACCAAAAGTAATGGGGATTTTAAACATTACTCCAGATTCTTTTTTTGATGGAGGCAACTATAAAAACAACTCTGATATTCTTTCTCAAGTTGAAAAAATGCTTACTGAAGGAGCTTCTTTTATTGATGTTGGCGCCTATTCTTCAAGACCAGGAGCAATTCATATTTCTGAAGAAGAAGAACTCAAAAGAATTATTCCTGTAATTAATTTGTTGCTTAAAAATTTTCCTGAAATTATTATTTCTGTAGATACTTTTAGAAGTAAAGTAGCCAAAGAAACAATCAATTCTGGAGCGGCAATTATAAACGATATTTCAGGAGGAAAAATGGACAGCAATATGTTTGCTACTGTTGCGAATCTTCAAGTTCCTTACATTTTAATGCACATGATTGGAACACCACAAAACATGCAACAAAACCCTACTTATAATGATGTTACCAAAGAAATTATTTCCTTTTTTGCAGAGCAAATCTACAAACTTCATCAGCTCAAACTAAATGATATTATTATTGATGTTGGCTTTGGCTTTGGAAAAAGCAACCATCATAATTTTGAAATTCTAAAAAATTTAGAACTTTTTAAAAATTTAAATGCACCCCTATTAACCGGGATTTCAAGAAAATCTATGTTGTATAAAACACTCGATATTTCTCCTCAAGAAGCTTTAAATGCAACCACTGCTGCAAACACAATTGCATTATTAAAAGGTGCCAATATTTTACGCGTTCACGATGTTAAAGAAGCTGTTGAAGCTATTAAAATTGTAAAGCATATCTTATAATCTTTATTTTCAGTTCTCTTTCTTATTAAAATTATATTTTAAGACTAGCTATATAAATTTTAAAAGAAAAATAAAATTGATCTGTAATGGTCATCCTCTCTTATATTGGAATACAGAAATTGATAACTGATAGTGTAATTATGTAATTTATTAGTAATTTAGCCTAAAATCAATCCTTTTTATGTTCGATTTTATTGAATTTTCTTTGTTAGATGTTTTAGATATTTTATTAGTAGCAACGCTACTCTACTACATCTACAAATTATTGAAAGGAACTGTTGCCATAAACATTGTAATCGGAATTGCTATTGTTTTTGTTATCTGGAAAATAACTGAAGCTCTAAAAATGGAAATGCTGAGTGGTATTTTAGGCACACTTTTAGGTGGTGGTGTCGTTGCATTAATTATTGTGTTTCAACAAGAAATAAGAAAATTTTTATTAATGATTGGTACCACTAACTTTACCAACAAACGTAATTTCTTAAAACAATTAAAATTCTTACAAACAGAAATAGGTTCTGAAATTGATACGGATGTTCTTTTAGATGCATGTAAAAGTTTGTCGAAAACAAAAACTGGAGCTTTAATTGTTATTGAACGGACGAATGCTTTAGATTTTTTAATAAACACTGGAGACCATATGAATGCCTCTGTTAATGAGGCTATCTTAGAAAGTATTTTCTACAAAAATAGTCCATTACATGATGGTGCATTAATTATTAGAGATAATTTTATTGTCGCCACAAGAGTCGTTTTACCAATTTCTGACAGCACTAAAATTCCTGCAAGATTTGGTTTACGCCACAAGGCAGCAATTGGTGTTTCTGAAAAAACAGATGCAGTTTGTTTGTTAGTTTCTGAAGAAACCGGAGAAATTTCTTATATAAAAGATGGCGGTTTTGAATTGTATTCTGATTATGCCGAACTTAATGAAAAACTCAAAAAAGATTTGATTTAATTTTTAAGAAGCTTTTCAACACCAAACTGTTTGTCATATAAATTTTTATAATAGCCTTTTTCTTTCTCTAGCAGCTCATTATGAGTTCCTTCTTCAACAATTAACCCATTATCCAATACAATAATTTTATCTGCTTGTTTAATTGTTGCTAGTCTATGGGCAATAACAATGGAAGTTCTTCCTTTAGTAATTGTTTCAGTAGCATATTGAATCATTTTTTCTGCATAAGAATCTACAGAAGATGTTGCTTCATCTAGAATTAGAATACTTGGTTGGCTGAGATATGCTCTTAAAAAAGCAATTAATTGCCTCTGACCTGAAGATAGCATTGCTCCACGCTCTTTTACATTGTATTGGTAATTTCCAGGAAGCGTCATAATAAAATCATGAACTCCAATTTGTTTTGCTGCTTTTTTAACTTCTTCAAGAGAAATATTTTCATTTTTTAAAGTAATGTTATTAAAAATTGAATCTGAAAATAAAAAAACATCTTGTAAGACAACAGCTATCTGTTTTCTTAAACTTTCTAGAGTATATTCTTGTATAGAAATATCATCAACACAAATAGTTCCGCTATCTATTTCATAAAAGCGATTTATCAAATTGATAATAGTTGATTTACCGGCACCTGTAGCACCAACAATTGCAATTGTTTGTCCACTTTTTACATCCAAAGAAATTCCTTTTAAAACTTCTTCGTCTTTAATATAACTGAATTTAACATCTTTAAAATTGATATTTCCTTTTAATTTTTCTACTTCAATAGTTCCATTTTTAACAATACTACTTTGTGTATCTATCACTTTAAAAACTCGCTCTCCAGAAACAATCCCCATTTGAAGTTGATTAAATTTATCTGCAATTTGACGTAAAGGTCTAAATAACATGTTTGCCATTTGCACAAATGCCATTACTGTTCCTGGTCCTGGAACTGACCCACCAATAATTTGTTTACTACCAAACCAAACGATTAAACCAATACCTATAGATGATAAAATTTCTGCAATTGGAAAGAAAATAGAGAAGTACCAAATGGTTTTCACATAAGCTTCTTTATGCTTGTTATTAATCTCATTAAAATTTTTAAATTCTATTTTTTCTCTGTTGAAAAGTTGTACAATTTTCATTCCTGTAACTCTCTCTTGAACAAATCCATTTAAATTTGCTACTTGATTTCTTACTTCTTGAAATGTTGCTTTTATAGCTTGTTGAAAAACTCTTGTTGCATAAATTAAAATAGGTAATACAGACAAAGCTATTAATGCCAACTTCCAATTAAAATAAAACATTAAGGCAGCAATTGCAAACATTTGTAAAATATCACTTATAATTGTAAAAACACCAGTGCTAAAAAAAGCAGCAATCGTTTCTATATCTGAAACTACTCTTGTTACAAGTTTACCCACAGAATTTGTATCAAAATAAGACATTTTAAACTGTAAAATATGCCTAAATATTTTTGCTCTTATATCTCTAATAATATGTTGCCCAACCCAATTTGCAAAATAGATATATGTAAAACGAAGTAATGTTTCTAAAAGAACAACTCCAAACATTAGCATTACATTATGAATAAGACCTTGTGAATCTTTTTCTGTAATATATTGATCTACGGTCTCTTTTATTAAATACGGATTTAATAATGAAACCACAGCAAGTAGAATGGTAGAAATTGTGGCAATAAAAAAATTTAATTTATACCGATTTGCAAAAGACATTAGTCTTAAAAAGATATTTAAATCAAAAGTCTTTCCTGTTGTATCTGCCAAACCTAATAATTAATATTTGTTAAAAATAACCCTTTAGCAGGCACCGACAATCCTGCATTACTTCTATTTTTACTCTCTATAATTTTTCTAAAATCGTCTTTAGTAATTTTTTCCAAACCAACATCTACTAAAGTGCCAACGATCGCTCTAACCATATTTCTTAAAAAGCGATTTGCTGTTATGTGAAAAATAAGTTCCTTACCATTTTGCTTCCAAATAGCTTCGGTTACATCACAATTATATGTATGAACATCTGTCTTTACTTTAGAAAAAGTTTGAAAATCTGTATATTCTAATAATAATTTTGCAGCAGTATTCATTAAATCAACATTTAAACTCTGAGAATGAAGTTGCCATGATAAATCTAACAAAAAAGGATTTCTACCCAACCATATTTTATACTCATAGCTTCTGCTAATTGCATTAAAACGAGCATGTTTTTCAGTATCTACTGAAAATACTTCATGCACAATAATATCATGAGGTAAAAGAGAATTTAACTTATAAGAAATATCTCCTTTTAGTTCATTTTCTGTATCGAAATGAGCAAACATTTGAGATGCGTGAACACCAGTATCCGTTCTTCCTGCCCCAACAACTTCTATTTTTTCTTGTAAAACTGTACTAACTGTAAAATTTAGTTTTTCTTGAATAGAGATGACATCTGGTTGAATTTGCCAACCGTGATAATTTTTTCCGTTATAAGAAAGTTCTATAAAATATCTCAAGAAATATTGTTTTTGAAGAATCCAAAATTACGCAAATTATTTTGTTATGATTACATTTGAAGATCTAAGAGACATTAAAATTTTCTTATTCCTTTTTTTGATGAAAAAAATACTATTATTATCTGATACTCATAGTTATCTTGATGATCAAATTTTAAAGTTTGTAAAACAAGCAGACGAAGTATGGCATGCAGGAGATATCGGCAACTTAGAAGTTACAGATAAGATAAAAAAAATAAAGCCTTTACGAGCAGTTTTTGGGAATATTGACGGAGCAGAAGCAAGGGCAGAATTTCCTTTAGACACAAAGTTTGAACTTGAAAAAGTATCCGTTTGGATGACTCATATTGGCGGTTATCCAAATAAATATAATCAAAGAATTCGAGATGAAATAAGGAGGAATCCTCCAAAAATTTTTATTTCTGGACATTCACATATATTAAAAGTGCAATATGACAAAAAACTGAACTTATTACACTTAAATCCTGGAGCAGCAGGAAACCATGGATTTCATAAAGTAAGAACGATGTTGCGTTTTAGTTTAGAGAATGGAGATATAAAAAATATGGAAATTATTGAACTTTCTCAACGTGATTAATTTACTCTTTTTCTAAAATTGGTAATATTACTTTTATAGTCGTTCCATTATTTTGAGAAGAATCAATAGTAAACTCTCCTTTCATTATATGTATTCTAGCATCAATTTGACTTAAGCCCAAGCCTTCTTTAACAGTTATTTTAGTTTTATCAAAGCCAATACCGTTGTCTGTAATTCTTAAAGACAGCTTACCCCGAACTTCAGCTAAATTAATTGTTGCTCGTTCTGCTTTACTATGCTTTAAAATATTGTTAATAAACTCTTGAATAATATTATAAAATTTAATTTCAAAGCCTTGATCATATCTTCTAAGATTTACTAAATTGGTTTTAATTTCAATTTGTGAATTAGAATATTTAACAGCCATATCTTTAATGGAAAAATCCAATCCAAATTTTAACAAAACAGAAGAAACTAAAGTATGAGATAAATCTCTAATTTTTTGAGATGCTTCAATAATTATTTTTTGAGTTTTATCAATTTCTAAAGGTATTTCCCCATTAAATTGTGGCTTTGCTGCTTGTAAATGAAGGTTGGCTGAAGAAAGTAAAGCACTTACGCTATCGTGTAAAGTTTCTGCAATTTGTTTTCTCTCGGTTTCCTTACCATCTATGGTAGCGTTTAGAATTCTAATTTGAGATTCTGACTTTATCTTTTCTATACTTTGATTTTGAAGTAATTTTGTTTGAGAAAGTTGAAGACCTAAGTTCTTTTGACGAAGTTTATAATAGTTTAATGCATATAATAAAGAAAGAATTACGATTAGACCTCCAATACCGGAAATCCAAAATGTTCTTTGTGCTTTTTGTCTTTTTATTTCTTGTTGAAATATTCCTTCTTGAAGCCCTCTATCAAAATTCCTATCAGCATATATATCTGCAATTTTTTGCTGGTTATCTATATCTTTTAGTTTATCATATAATTCCCAAGATTTATGTTGATAGTCATAAGCAAGATAGTCTTTGAGTTTATACATAGAATACGCCATGTTCATAAATAAACTTACTCTAATTTCATCTGCTTTTTCACCTTTAATATTTTTAATAGATTTCAAACCAAGTGATAGCGCTTTTTTTGACTCTTCATATTCCCTTTCATAAAAATAAATATTAGACAATGCATTATAACCAGAAGCCAATAAATATTTATCTCCTAATCTTTTTACAATCTCTAGAGACTTTAATGTATATTCCTCTGCTTTTATATAAGTACTGTCTCTAATATAAATTCCAGAAATATTATTATATGCTTTTGACTTTAATAAAGAAACTTCATTGGATAATGAATTGGATTGCAAAATTTTATTGTAAAAAAAAAGAGCTTTTTCTCGGTGTAATTTATTTATACTATCCTTTTCTTTTTTATCTATAAATAATTCAAATAACTCCTGATAAGATTTACCTATTTGTAAATTCCCATTTAAAATATTGAAATCATCTTTTAATTCATTTTCAATGTTAACCTCCTGGTTTAAGCTTGTTTCTTGAATTATTTTAGAAAATCCGGCAACACTTTTTTGAAAATAAACAATAGCATTATCATATGCTGTTGAAGCATACCAAATTTTACCAATCAAATAATTTGTACTCGATACTAATTCTAAATTAGCATTTTGTGCTGAGGCATCAATTACTTTTAAAGCAAATTTAAGAGAAGTCGTAAATTTTTTAACTTTAAATAAACTATCTGCCTTATTATACAAGTTGTACAAGGTTGAATCTTGACTTTTTTCAAATGCGAATTCTGACAATAATTTTATATTAGTATCAGAATTCGCATAACATACCTTACACGTAAATAAAATGGTAAATACTATGTTTATAGATATTATTTTTTTGATAAAATTCAAAAACTTAACAAAATATTAAAGAATAATAATTGCAGGCCTATTTGGTTTTGCTGTAGCTCTATAATTAGAATTGGTTTTATTGTTAACAAAACAAATCTTTAAGGGTTTCCCAATTTGTTTTCCTAAAACTCTAGAAAAATTTGTTTCTGATGATTTACCGTATTCTAAATGAATTTCATGAATCTCTAATTCTTCATTAAAAACAAAATCTACGGAAACTTCATTGTTTACAGAAAAATCTAAAGTATAGGCGCCATCTGGATTACTAGAAATACTATACGCTTTTAATTTATCCGCTTCTGATCTTTTAAATGAAGAATTATCATCTTCAATACTAATAGTCGCTTTTTTGTCGGAATTAGTATCCACAAAACCTACTTTTATTTGACTTCCGTCTATAAACAACAGGTCGTGAGACACTTTTCTACTAGACTCATTATTTGTTGAATATAAGTAAATTTCGTTGGTGTTGGTTTGTAGATCTTTTACATTATCTACTTTAACATTACCATTTAAGACATAATCTACAAGATATTTACCAGATACATCTCTTTGAATAGTATATGATTTTAATAGATCCAAAGATTCCTCTTTAGGCAGAAGAGTTTCATTTGTTGAACAAGAAGAAAAAATGAATGTGAAAGGTACTAGTACTAATAAAGTAAATAAATTAAAGTTTTTCATAATAAAGGGGTTTAGTAAAAATTAATAATTAAAGTGTTAAATTTTTATGTTTGCAAAGTAGCCTAAAATGTATGCAACAAATAGCATTAATCTAAAATAACTATTAAACCTTTTTTAGGGGATGATTTAAAAAAGTGAAAAATTTTGAATAGTTTTTTTGGCGTATTAATTATACTATATTATTTTTGACTGCATACATTGCAAGGCCTACTGCATTTTTTACATTTATTTTTTTTAATAATCTTCTTCTATAAGTCTCTATTGTATTGACACTAAGACATAGTCTATCAGCAATTTGTATCGAGCTATATTGCTTCGTAATTAGTTTTAGAACTTCAAGTTCTCTTTCTGTTAGGCTGTTAATTAAAAAGTCATTTGGCATATGCCCTTGCTGAACATTTTGACCTGTTAAAGATTTTACCATAACAGATTGAATATCTGAACTAAAATATTGCTCTCCATTTGCTACTGCTTTTATGGCCCTTAAGATGTGCTCACCTGCATTGTTCTTAGAAATATATCCTTTACAACCTAGACTTAAAACTTCTTGCACAATTTTAAGGTCATCATAACTTGATAACACAATAACTTTTTGTTCAATTTTATTTTCTTGAAAATATTTTAATACTTGAAAACCGTCTATAACCGGCATTGTAATATCTAAAATTAAAACATCAGCATTGTTTCCTTTTGTACTAAACCAATCAATAACTTCTTGTCCGGTTAAAGAATATCCTTTAATCTTAATATTTTTATCAGTAGTTATTACAGCGATAATTCCTTCAATTAATATTTTATGATCATCAGCTACGTGAATTAATATTTTATTTTTCATTTAACTCTACAAATATAAAGTACATTTAAAAGTTATACAATACCACTTTTGATTAACTTTTTTATCACGGTTTTCCATGACTTATAGCGCAGAAAACCATGACAAAAAATTATAAACCTTTGTTTTTTAATGTTTTATAAAAATAAGTTTTTAAAAAGTTAAATTTCATAAAAATAAAAAAAATTTATTTTAAGTTATAAAAAAATAAAAAACCGAGAAGTAAATTCTCGGTTTTTTCTCGCACTAAATATACTAATATTAAGGTCTATCGCAATCTATCTGCAGATTTCACAAGATCTTCATCCTTTTTTATAGCTTTGTTTGCCAAAACAATAAGCAACACAACTAAAATTGGTAAGAACATCCCAATACCTTTCTCCGAAATCGAAATTTCTCCAGGTAAAGTTAGAGATACATAAATCAATAATCCTAATAAAAAAAGATTGATCAAAATTACAAGTCGCCCAATTACAAATTGTAGCTTTCTATTTCTAAATAAAAAGATAGAAAAGAAAGATACAGATGCAGAAAGTAAAAATAACAAAGGAATTATTTTTAAAAGTAAAAATTCTCTCGTAAATAAATCAAATGCAAAAACTTCTTCTGAAGGGTTGTTCCATAAATTAAAAACAAAAATCAAAGCTCCAGAAACAATACTGGCTACTAATAAGTATATACTTTGTATTCTTTGAATCATCTTAAAATATAGAATTACAAAAGTAGAGTTTTCTTTTTTAAAAAGAAAACCTAAAACTTAAAAAAAATGTATATATTTGTGTAATCAAAAAAAGCCGCACACAAATATTGTATAGTACTATATACAGTAAATTAAATCTAAAAATATTTTAATCAATCTTACATAATTAAGGTTTACATTTTAACTTAACATATAACGAATGTTCGAAATTTCAGAACTAAAAGCTAAAACACTTGCTGATTTGCAGGTAATAGCAAAATCTATTGGTCTTATAAAGACAAGTCAACTTAAAAAATTAGATTTAGTGTATCAGATCTTAGATACGCAAGCTGCAAACCCTACAAAGAGCACAAACACTGTTATTCCAAATAATAGTCAATCTAAAAATTTAAAGCCTAAAAGAAAAAGGGTTTTAAAAATAAGCCAAGACAACACAAAACCTTCAGAATTAAAAACTGTTGAAAAAATTATCCCTGAACCTAAAGAGGTTGAGAGAGTCGAAAAAACTGCTACTATTGAAATTAAAGAACAAAAAATTGAGACTTCCTTAGTAAATAAGCCGCAAGTTAGCAAACCTCAACATCAACCAAAACCTCAGCATCAGCAAAAGCCTGCTCAGCAGAAAAAGCCTGATCAGCAAAAAAATCCAATTCAGCAAAAGAACGACAACAATCCAAAAAATACTTCAACACAAAATAATAAGAACAAACCCAAAGAAAACAATAGGGAAAAAAACACCAATGTTAGTAGAGGTAATAAATCTAACAATCGATATAAAGATCCAGATTTTGAATTTGACGGAATTATTGAAAGTGAAGGCGTCTTAGAAATGATGCCCGATGGTTATGGATTTTTACGTTCTTCTGATTATAATTATCTATCATCACCTGATGATATTTATGTTTCTCAATCTCAGATTAAATTATTTGGCTTAAAAACTGGAGATACTGTTAGAGGAAATGTTAGACCACCAAAAGAAGGTGAAAAATATTTTCCATTAATTAGAGTCTCAAAAATAAATGGATTGAACCCTAATATTGTTAGAGACAGAGTTTCTTTTGAGCATTTAACACCTTTATTCCCTCAAGAGAAATTCAATTTGGCAGAAAAAGGAAGTTCTTTATCAACCAGAATTATCGACTTATTTTCTCCATTAGGAAAAGGTCAACGTGGTATGATTGTAGCACAACCTAAGACTGGTAAAACCATGCTACTAAAAGATGTAGCCAAAGCTATTGCAACAAATCATCCCGAAGTATATCAAATAGTATTACTTATTGATGAGCGCCCTGAAGAAGTTACGGACATGCAAAGAAGTGTTCGTGGAGAAGTTGTTGCATCTACTTTTGATGAACCTGCAGATAAGCATGTACGTGTTGCTAATATCGTTTTAGAAAAAGCAAAAAGATTAGTAGAATGTGGACACGATGTTGTAATTCTACTAGACTCAATCACACGTTTGGCAAGAGCCTATAATACTGTTGCTCCCGCATCAGGAAAAATACTTTCTGGTGGTATAGATGCGAATGCATTGCACAAACCAAAACGCTTCTTTGGGGCTGCAAGAAATATTGAAAATGGTGGTTCATTAACTATTATTGCAACGGCTCTTACAGAGACTGGCTCTAAAATGGATGAAGTAATCTTTGAAGAATTTAAAGGAACCGGTAATATGGAACTCCAATTAGATAGAAATATTTCGAATAGAAGAATTTACCCAGCTATTGATTTAATAAAATCTTCTACAAGACGTGATGATTTATTATTGGATGAAAAAACAGTTCAAAGAATGTGGGTTTTACGAAAGTATCTTGCAGACATGAACCCTATTGAAGCAATGGAATTTATTAATGAAAGAATTAAGTTTTCTAAAAATAATGATGAGTTTTTAATCTCTATGAATGGTTAGATATAATCATTATATAATTAACGAAATGTTACGAATCCTTTTTGAGAAATCAGAAAGGATTTTTTTTTGAAGCAAATTCCTGCTTTCTCTACTCGCTTTTTTCGGAACTAAAAAAGAGCTCAAACAAACCGTTCAATCAGGGCTATATGTCCCTGCTCGTTATAGAGTATGTGAAAAAATCTATGTAATAACTATTAACTACTTATTTCAGGTTTTCAAACACTAAAATTAATGCATAAAAAAGTCGTTCAAAATTTGAACGACTTTTTTATCAACTTGTAAAGAATAATTAATTTCCTACATATAAATTTGCTCTGTTATCTTCTATCTCTGAAGCTTTCTTTATAGCTTCATACATGACAGTGGTTTTTCGTTTTCTAGCAGCTGAAATAGATTTCCTAGCAGCTTCATAGTTCGGCAATACAGTAGGCAACACCTTGTTTGTTAAAACAAAAGCATATACTCCTTTATTTCCTTCTATATTTTTATAGACTGTATTTAATTCTGAATTAAACATCGCACCAACAACTTTTGGTTCAGATCCGGCTCCAGCTAATGTTGGACTTTTTAACGTAATTCCATTTGCATTTCTAACAGTTGTATTATTTTCTTTAGAAATATCCTTTAGAGAAGCCCCATTAAACTTTTCCGCGATTAATTTTGCTTTCTTTTCATTAATTAATATTGGCCGAACTCGGTTCGTAGCTTTTGCTGCAGATAGAAGTCCTTTTTCTGTTTTAGCGGTAACATAAGCAACCACATGGCTCCCTTCTAAATCAAAACGTTTAAAGTCTCCTGGTTTTATTTCTTTACCAAAAGCCCAAGAAATAATTTGTCTTTGATTTCCTAAACCTGGAACATTTTCGTCTAAAACTTTTAAACCAATCGCTGGTTTTGTTTGGTAGCTATTCTCTTTAGCAGCTTCAAAAAATGTTTTACCCTGAGATATTGCTAGAGCAAATTGTTCTGCTTTTTGAAAAACAGTATTTTCTGTGGTTTCAGAAGGGAGTATTTTTCTGCCAAAAGTTGCTGTCTTTAAAACTTTTTGAATATTCTTTTGTCCATCAATCTTAATTACATGATACCCGAATGGTGTTTTAACAACTCCTATATCTCTATTTTTACCTTGAAAAACAAAATCTCTAAACCCTGGAGTCATTTTAGAATAATTAAACCAATCATAAGAGCCTCCTTTGTTGGATGATCCCTTATCAGATGAAATAGCTTTGGCTAGCTTTGCAAACTTTCTTTTATTTCTCTTTACAACTTTTAAAATACTATCTGCTAATTTTTTTGCTTCCTCCTCTGTTCTTGTAACGTCTGGAGCAACTCTTTGAGCACCAACAAAAGGGATTAAAATATGACTTGCTTTTGCAGAATCTGGCATTTTGCTTACTGCCATGATTTTTGAAATTTTAAAGAAACCTTGGTCTTTATACGGTCCGAAAACATCTCCTTTAGATCCTTTAAAAATAGTTGAAGCTACCGTTTTATTGATATTACTTTCGAATTTAAAGCTTTCGTCAATATTTGTATCTGAATCATTTTCACTTAAAAATTCTAATTCATTAGACGTATTTTTAAAATCTTCAACAAAACCTGCAAGCTCTTCTTTAATTGCATTCTCATCGTCTGTAGTAGCAATAATATTGAGTTTTACATAAGATATATCTCTAGATTCATCTACTTTAAAATCATTCGAATTCTCTTTAATATAAGCTGTTACTTCGCCTTTAGACACTGCTACTAAACTATCTGCAATAGTAGAATAAGGAATAAATACAAACTGTGATGTTAACTTTGTGTTGTCAGCAAAATACTGAGATTCTCCTTCTTTTAATGAAGCTCCAAGACCTGCAGTAACTAAATTATTATAGGTATTTCTTTCAGCATTGTCTCTAATTTGATTCAAGTAATTAGACCAAGCATTCCATAGTTGACTGTTGTTTTCTTTTGTATCTGCTAAAAATTGCTTAAATTTTAATTCATCAAATAAGCCTATTTCATTTTGAAATTGAGGGTTATCTTTAACTGAAGAAGCATTTATAACTTCATTCCAAACATCTGCTTCACCAACACTAATACCTGCTTCTGATAATTGATTTTGATAGATTTTTTTTCTAACAATATTATCCCAAACAGTTTTACTTGCTTGCATCTCTGAAACACGATTACCAGCTTTTTGCTTGTATGCTTCTAATTCAGCAGCAAACTCTTGTCTTGAAATAGATTCACCATTTATTTCACCTATCTCATTAATTTTAGTTGAATTGAAAAAATCCCCTAAAGTAGAAGGATCTAATACAAAAGCAAAAAGTGCTAAACCAATTATAATGATTAAGAACATTGAACGTTCTCTAATTTTTGATAAAACTGCCATACGTCGTTTATTTAATTTCGGTTTGCGAATATACAATTTGGCTTTTAATATTGCAACCCATTTAATACTTATTAGTCCTAAGGAGAAAGCCTTTGAGATCGTTCTGTGAAAATCCGTTTACTTTTATATGTCTTCCGCTACTATTTTCATGAATACCTCTTCAATTTTAGCACTACTTACTTTTATAATTTTTATTTTAAAATTCTCTATAATAACTATTTCATTCTCTTTAGGAATACTTTCTGTATAATCAATAATAAAGCCTCCTAGAGTTTCATAAGCTTCGGATTTAGGAATATTCAAATCATATTCTTCATTTAAGTAATCTACCTCTAGTCTTGCCGAAAAATTAAATTCACTATCAGAAACAATTTTTTCTAAAAACTCTTGTGTATCGTGTTCATCTTCAATTTCGCCAAATAATTCCTCAACAATATCTTCTAAAGTTATCATACCAGATGTTCCGCCATATTCATCAACAACGATAGCGACACTTTTTCTTTTTTTCATTAAATTATTTAAAACATCATTGATCATCATAGACTCCGGTACTATTTCTATTGGCAATAAAATAGATTTAATTGTCTTTGGTTTTTTAAATAATTCGAATGCATTTACATATCCAATTACATCATCTAAAGACGACTTATAAACTAAAACCTTAGACAAACCAGAATCTATAAAAATCTTTTTTAAATGAATTACTTTTTCACGAAGTTCTACAGCAATAATTTCTGTTCTAGGAACCATCACCTCTCTTGCTTTAACATTCTGAAAATCTAAAGCGTTCTGAAAAATTTGAATCTCAGAATCTATTTGATCTTCATCATTTCCGGTTTCTAATTGCTCTGATATATAATTCCCTAATTCCTCTTTACTAAATTCAGTTTGTTGTTCATCTGCATCTGTTTTAAAAAAAACACGAAGAAAAAAATCTGAAATAATGGTGATAAATTCTGAAAAGAAGTGAAATAAAATATAAAAAACATATGCAGGTACAACAAATAATTTTAAAACCTCATTTGCATAAATTCTGAAAATAGCTTTGGGTAAAAACTCTGCAGTTATTAATATAATAATTGTAGAAATAAAAGTTTGTATTAAAAGAATAGAAAAATTATTGTAACTCTCAAGAGGAAGTGTCTTTACTAAAAAAATACCCATATAATAACTATAAATAACCAAAGAAATATTATTACCAACCAACATTGTGGTGATAAATTTTGATGATTTCTGAGTAATTATATTTAGTATTTTTGGAATAAAACCTTCTCTTTTTTTCTCTAACTCTATATGAAGTTTATTTGCTGAAACAAAAGCGATTTCCATTCCCGAAAAAAAAGCGGAAAGGATAATAGAGATAAGTATAATGATAATTTCAATTTCCATTAAGAAATTTATAATCTATTTATTTAGGTTGTTTCTTTTTTCTACTTTTTTTCTAAAATGTCTTTTAAAGAAAAAAACTAAGGTAATAAAAATAGACGCGCAGAGGAATAAATAAGCTTTTTCTCTGTCTGAACTCCATTTAACAAGACCTTCTATTAAACATATTAAAGCTACTAGTAAGTAGCCATATTGAAAAAATTTCCAAAGCGTATTCATCTAATTATTTTTCTGTTGTTATTAATTTTCCTATTGCTTTTTTTGCTAAATGCTTACTTAAGTCTTCCTTACATTCAAAGCCTACACCATAAACAGTATCTTTTAAAGTACTTAATATAAATGCTTTTTCTGAAAAGAAATATTTCGTGTTTTGATCCCAAAATAATTGTTCTGTTTCTAACCTAGATTCTTCTGTGTGATTCAAAACAATTACATTTCCTATAATTTCAGAAACGGATGTCTTAGAATAGGACAAGGCATAATTACCAGTAATTGTTACAGAATCTTTTCCTTCGAAATTTATTATTTTAATTCCATCAGGAAACTCATTGTAAGGATGTTGTTTTCGATTACTAAAGTCATGTAATAAAGGGGTAATTAATTTGGAGGTAATTCTCCCTGAATCTTTATATACATGAAATGCATTTTTTGCAACGCCTATTGGTAAGTTTTTGGAAGCTAAAAAATCTCTAACTTCTTGAGTATTATTTGAACAAGAAAAAAGCATTACTGTAATACTCAATACAGTAATGCTTTTTTGTGCTATTTTAATTGAAGTTTTCAAAAATCTATTTTAAGGGAACTCTTACCGTTTCTCCAATCCAACATTTTATTTTATAACTACTTCCTGGAGCTACACCTGCTGTAAAAATAATTTTCTTGCTTGGTGAATTTGCTTTGTAGTTTTTAATATATTTTTTTGCAATTGCTGAAATACTTGGATCTACAGCTGCTGCCTTTTGTGCTTTTCTCAAAGCGGCAACGTATACCATTCTTTTTTCAAATTCATTTTTACCACACTTATTTACACTTGTTTGGTACAATTTACCAATAAATAAGTAGGCCTTACCGAAATTAGAATTAAATCTAATGGCTTCTCTTGCTAGACTTCTTGCTTTACTTAATTGCCCTCTACCTTTGGCAGCTTGCGCAAATTTTAGCTTTATTTTTGCTTTCTTTATAGGGTCTGTTTCTAAATTAAAAGACTCTAGTCTCATTTCAGTTGCTCCCTTTAAATCTCCTTTATCTTCTAAAACACTCGCTAAGAAAGCATACGCTTCTGGAGATGGAGAGGCTTCTGCATAGGCTCTAACCAACGTTTCAAATAAAGGCTCTGACTGACATCCTTTGTTAAACATTCTAGAAACTGATCTCTTTAACCATACAGAATTAGATCTGTTAGCTTCAAAATCTCTATTGTACAATGGAACTAATCTTTCACAGGTAGCTAATTCAGAAATAATTGCATCTAGATTGCCTTCAACGGTTCCTAAAGCCTGTGAATTGATGGTATAAGCTCTTTTTAAACTCTTCTCTCTTTTACTCAAGACTCTTGTAGAATCTGATAAAGGAATTAATTTTTTTGCATATCCTTCTAACTTTAAAGTAACATTTTCTAGAACATCATCATAGGTGTCAAAAACTTTCTGAGGGTTTGTATCTTTATTTCTGTCAGTTACTCCCTGAAAGTATTTGTAAAGGTTTTTAACTCCCATTTTAGTTGGATCAATACTATATCCCTTTTCTAAAACAGTAAAAATTTGGTCATCTGAAGCTAACTTATTTTTAGATAAAAATGTAGCATAATCACTGTGAACTTTTGCTGGATTTTTGGTAGGAAAATACTGCAATCTTTGTTCATAAACTCTTTTGGCTAAGACAGGATCTTTTTTCACATCTTCCGCAAGATTTGCTCCATATTTATAAATATTTACAGATAAATCTTTACAATTATCCATTAAAAATATCCAATTTGTATAGGCTTCATCATACTTTTTAGATTGATAATCTCCTTTAAAAAGATTGTATTTAATGGTACATTCTCTTGCTGTGTCTTCTTGAGCAGTTATTTTTACTGAAATTAATAAAAATAGTGCTACTATTAAAAAGGTAATTTTTTTCATTTTCTGTGTTTTATTAATCTATTTTTCTTTTTTGAAACCAATTTGTATCTGTCAATGATAAACTCAATCTAAAATTAAAATAATTTTCTTGAATTAAATTATTGTCAGTTGTTCCTCTTTTACCAAACTCGAAACTCATATTTACGGTAGACAACTGTTTCAATGGTAAACCTACTCCAAAAGATATGCCAAAGTCGTCTACAGGTGTGAAATTTGAACTCAAACCAGAACCATTAACTAACAATCCTGTCTTTTCTAAACGAAGACCAGCCCTGTAGGTAACCCGTTCCCAATAATTAGATATCGAATTTATTTTTGGCAGGTAATATCCACCTACAGAAAATCTATTAGATTTTCCATACCTATAGGCTGCATTTGATTTATTTAAAAACCCTGAAGTTTCTATTGCATCTTGATTTTCATATTCTAAACCTACATACCATTTATCAAACTTACCAATACCAGCACCAAAATTTGTTTTTATTGGCAATCTGTATTTTCCATTGATAGTCTGAATTTTTTTCATTTCACCATCTACATCTATAAACTGAAGGGTATCTCTTACTATTTCATTCCCAGTTCCACTAAATGTTAGTGAATAAGTATGACTTGTGCCTGTTACTTTTATGTCATTACCCATTTTTATTGTAGCTCCAGCACTTAATAAAAGTTTGTTTTTAAGTTCTTTTTTATATTGAGCTCCTAATTTTACAGCTCCTCCTTTAACTAAATTAGCTTCTTTATATTTCGTTGCTAAAGTTACGTTAGCCCTTTGATTAGAAATACTATTACTAATATTTCCAAAATTATAATCTGCTTCAATTCCTAGAGAGAATTCTTTAAATATCTTCATTCCAAAACTACCATAAAATCTAGTTACACCTCCATCACCTGAATAAAGTGTAATTTCTTCAGTATCACCATTGGCATCTAAAATTGAATTAGATAAAGAATAACCGACAGATGAAACAGGCTGAATTCCAAAAGACACTCCAGCTTTAGAGCCCAATGGCAATGCAAGGGTAAAATAACTTAATCTTGTAGAATTTGAAGTTTGTTCTACATCACCATTATCAATTGTCAACTCGTTGTTTAAAATCCCAAATGAATAGGTTGTATATTTTAAATTTGCATAAGCTGCAGGATTTGTAAAGTTTAGATACTTGTAATGACTGAATGCTACTCCAATTCCACCCATTGCGCTTTGCTCTACAGTAAGAGGCGTAAACTGTTCTCCTATCCCAAAAAAAGAATAGGGTGATGAGTTTGTTCTCTGAGCTGTTGAAGCCATAGAAGTTATTAGTAAAAAAACTAATAAGATGTTTCTAATCATTTGTCTGTATTAAATTTCAATAAATAATTTAATCCTTGAAGAAGAAAATTTTGATTGGCAAATATGCTACTTTTTAATTGTTTTGACAAGAAATTTGTGTCTCCACCTGTTAAAACAACTGTTAAATCTAAATATTTATTTTTATATTGACTGATGACACCCTCAATTTCTTGAATTACGCCATTTACAACACCTGAATTGATACTTTCTTTGGTACTAAAACCGATAAAACTTGGAACCTCTTCTTTTACTAACAAAGGTAAATTTGCAGTAAAATGATTCAAAGAATGAAACCTCATCTGTATTCCTGGAGATATAGCACCTCCCAAATATTCTTTTTTAGCAGTCACAAAGTCAAAAGTAATACAACTCCCTGCGTCTACAACTAAAACATTCTTATAAGGAAACTGACTTACAGCAGCAGCAACCAAAGCAATTCTATCAACTCCTAATGTTTTTGGAGTTTTATAAAGATTTATAAAAGGCACTCTTGTAGAGGAGGAAATAAAAATAATCTCAACAAATGCTTGAAGTTTTTTTAGTTTCAGATCAGATATTGAAGCAACATTTGACATAACTGCTTTAGAAATTGGGTGCTTTTTTAAAATTTTTTTTATTTCTGATAAAATTTTCCCTTTCTCAAAAACAACAACATCTAGAAGGGTATCTTTCTCAAAAACAGCCGCTTTAACATTCGTATTGCCAATATCTATAATAAGAATCATCATTCGTATTTAAAAGAATTTCAAAAATACAACACATTTTTTAGAATTTCTTTAGTAGATGTAAAAAAACATTTTATATTTGCATCCGCTAAGGCAATGGTACCTTAGCTCAGTTGGTAGAGCAAAGGACTGAAAATCCTTGTGTCCCTGGTTCGATTCCTGGAGGTACCACAAAATTATCCCGTAACTCATTTATAAACAATGATTTACGGGTTTTTTGGTTTTTGGGGTGTGCTCAAAGGTGTGCGCAGTTTGTAATATTACATAACGGTTATACTGTTATATTACACTCCAAAAGTTAAGTTACTGGAAACTAAAGTGATTTTTTCCATTTTAGAAACAGGTCTCTTTGTGTTTCGTACCACTGTGAACTTAGCCAATAACCTGGTACTACTTCTGAGGCATAATATCTGGTTCTCCCCAGATCATCTAATTTAGATCTTGAAGATTTCCTTAAGACTTCATATCCTGCATTAAATACTCTTTTACAGTAGTCAAGTTTTTGTAAGTTTGAGATTTCTGTTGTTGTTAATTTACTATTATTAGATAAATCTTTAAAAGAAGATTGAACAAGTTTTCCAACTTTTAAAACACCATTATTTTTTGTGTTATTAATGCTCTTTAAGATAACTTTTGAATCAGAATCTACAGTTCTATTATGATTAGAAGATTTAAATTTACCATCATACTTAACGTGACAAGGCTTACATAGAACCAATATTACTTTTGACAAAGGCATATGATTCTGAATGAACATTGACTCAAATTTCTCTAAATCTACTTTATAAATTTCATCATCTAACACATAATCAATTAATAAGTCATCAATTATTTTTCTTCTATTAATTTCATGTTTATGTGCCGCGTCAAGTTCAACATTTATATT
>Ga0209092_10000241_pt1 | contig 52258 bp, 48 predicted proteins | sample FraStrMetagenome_FD_187446 | JGI IMG/M metagenome (GOLD analysis project Ga0209092, IMG submission 187446) | Marine eukaryotic phytoplankton communities from Arctic Ocean - Fram Strait ARC3M Metagenome (SPAdes) (version 2) | ecosystem: Environmental > Aquatic > Marine > Oceanic | place: Fram...
GATGAAGCCTATGAAACCCTTGGGGGACTGGTCCTGCACCACACAGAAGAAATCCCAAGCGAAGGAGACCACATCGAGATCGACGGAACGTCTATTCAAGTCACAAAAGTGGACGGCGCAAGAATTGTCCTCGTCGAAGTCTTGCTAAATCAGCAAGAATCCACGTGATGCACTCCGCTGCGGTCTGCGTATCTTCGCGAACCACAAAGAAAATCCTGCCACCATGGGCATGATCGAAAGCATCCGAAACCGCCAAACGCTCCTCCTTACCATTATTGGTATAGGCATGTTGAGCTTCCTCGTTCCTTATGACGCTGTAATCGCGTTGTTTGGTAACCAAGCCGGCACCCAGGCCGCCGGCGTCGTCAATGGAGATGACATCTCCTTCATCGAGTACCGAACCAAGGTTCAGCAACGCAACGACTTGTTCAATTACACGGACAACCGCGCAGCGCAAAACGAAGTTTGGAGTGACCTCATCTCTGAACGCTTGTATGGCGACGAATTCAGCGACCTCGGACTCGAGCTGACCAAAGACGAATTCGACGACATCCGTTACGGAGACTTTGTATCCCCATGGGTTGCACAGACTTTTTACGGTGGTCAAGTCACTGAAGCGCAAAAAGAAAACTGGCGCCAAACGTTCAGTTCCATGTACAGCGACCCCAATGGTCGCGCGAATTACATGGGTTACGCGAACGTCATCAGCGCCAAGCGCATGCGCGAGAAATTTGACGCCTTGGTCAAATCCGGTCTCGCTGCCAACACATTGGAAGGAAAGCGTGAGTTCCTTCGCAAAGAAGGAAAGGTGGATTTCCGATACGTACTCAAGACGTACGCCTCCATTCCAGAGAGCGAGGTGGAAGTGAGCGACAGCGATGTCCGGAACTTCTACCAGAACCACAAGGATGAGGCCCAGTACGCCCAGCGCGCTGGACGTGACTTGGAGTACATCCGGATTCCAATCGCCCCAAATTTTGACGACCGAGAACGCGCTCAAGCACAGTTCAATGGCTGGGCAACCGAATGGGCAACCGCTTCTGACGACGCTGCTTTCTTGAGCGAAAACAGCCTGATGGGCGACGCAAAAGAGCTTCAGCTTGTGGGTCCCGCACTCTCCGTTGAACCCAAAGCTTCTGAGTTGGAATCCGCAGCCATTGGCAGCGTAGTCGGTCCTTACTTTGAAGGAGAGGCCATCCGCATCGACAAAGTGACGTCCAGGGCAGAAGTGGCAGACAGCACCGTCAAGTGCCGTCACATCCTGCTGAAGACGGCCGACATCACCGACCCCGCGCAGCTTTCTGTTTTGGAAGCCCGCGCCGACTCACTCAAGCGCCGTCTGCGCGCTGGAGATGCATTCGCTGACTTGGTCAACAAGCACAGTGAAGACCCGGGATCCAAAGCAACCGGTGGTGAGTATGAATTCAAGCGTGGCCGCATGGTCAAGCCGTTTGAAAACTACTGCTTCGACAATCGTGTAGGATCCATCGGAACAGCAGAGACCAACTATGGACTGCATTTGATTGAAGTACTCGACCAGCAATGGACCGCTGAAGCCCTCACCATTCAGCGTGTGGAACAAAAAGTATCCATCTCATCGGGCACATCTTCTGAGACCGAGCAAATCGCCATGAATTTCGCGATTGAATATGGCTCTACAGAGGATTTCCGGAATGCCGCAGATACCATGGGTTATGCCATTGTTGAAGGCAAGGGGGTCGTTGCAGCTGCAACCGCCATCTCCGGTCTTCCCAATGCAGGAGAAATAGTTGGATGGGCATTTGGTGCCGAACCTGGAGATGTCTCCAACCCATTCCGCATCGACGACAACTACGTGATTGCCACCCTTGTCCGCATCAAAGAAGCTGGCGCTCCGCCGCTCGAAAATGTGGAGGACCAAATGCGTGCCGGTGCCTTAAAGGACAAAAAGGCCGAGCGTTATGTCGAGCTCATGACAGGTGCGTCATTGGATGACATTGCCACCAGTGTGGGTGCCGAAGTGAAAACCGCCAACGCTGTGAGCCTGCAATCTCCAAGCATCAGTGGTGCTGGAGGCGCGGCTGAGCCAGATGTTGTTGGCGCGGCGTTCTCCTCCGAGCTCAACAGCACCAGCGCACCCATTCAAGGGGCCAACGGCGTTTGGGTCATTTCCCCTACCCTCCGCAACAACGTGGAGGCCAACGGAGAATTCGCATCCGAAACGACCACCTTGAACGACAGAACGTATTTCCGGAACTTGCCTGCTTCTAGCGGGTCTCCTGTTCGGTTGTCACGCGCCATTCAAGAGAAGGCCAACGTAGAAGACCTTCGTCAGGGAAGCTAATCGGCTTTTCCAGAACAGGGACGCCTGCCCGCCGGAAATGGTCACTTAGACCGTTCCAGCAGGCAGGCGTCTCCGTAACTGAGGAACCGGTATCCGGCATCCATCGCATGCGCATAAGCCTCACGCCAACCCGGTCCCATCATGGCTTCAATGATGCAAAGCAAAGTGCTGTTGGGCATGTGAAAATTGGTCAAGAGCCGCTGTGCTGATTGCACCCGGTAGCCAGGGACAACCATGAGGTGGGTGATGAACTCCATCCCTTCCTCGCTGCCACATTGATCGGCAAGCCACGCCGCCGCATCCCTAAACCGTGGGAACCCCGGTTCCACTTCCCTGTGAATCCATTGGCCTATGGGGACTTCAGGACCCGGTCCGCCCGATTTCCATCGGCTTGCCAGCCAAAAGGCACTTTCCAAGGTGCGGAGAGAGGTGGTGCCCACAACCGTCAGGTCATCGAGCCCAGAAAGGGCCATGAGGCTCTCTTTCGAGAGAAGACATCGCTCCCCATGCATTTGATGTGACTCCAATGCCCCGCTGATGGGTTTAAACGTCCCCACACCAACATGCAAGGTCACTTTCCCCATCACCACCCCACTCTCGCTCATGTCCGCCAGGAGACGTTCTGTGAGGTGCAAGCCAGCCGTTGGAGCAGCCACACTGCCCGGCTGCCTTGCAAACACTGTTTGATAGCGGTCTGCGTCCATCGCGTCTGCCTCCCTTCTCATGTAAGGTGGAAGGGGAATCTTCCCAAGGCGTTCGAGTACGGCCCCAAAAGCAGCACCTCCTGTCCAACTGAACCGAAGCGAACTTCCCTCCCGTTCAACGGACAATTCCACGCCGCTTTCAGGCACCTCCAAGGCACCCGACTTCCACTTCTTCGCACCGCCAATCATCGCATTCCAAACCACCGGAGATCCCGCCAACAAAGCTTGCTCGACGGGCTGATCTCTGGGCTCCAGAAGCAACAACTCCAAAGCGCCTCCAGTTGGCTTCCTCGCCATCAATCGGGCGTGCAGCACCTTGGTCTCGTTGACCCATAGACCGCTTGCAGGTGGCAACAATCCTGGCAAATCCTGTATGACCCTGTCGACGATGTCGCCAGTATCCAGCACGTGCATTAACCGCGCACCTGCTCTTTTTTCCGTTGGACGGCTGGCAATCCGATCCTCTGGAAGGTGATAATCAAACGATGGAAGGGAGTTCTCTGACATGCGTCCATGCAAGCTACATCCATCGCATATTTGTCCCATGCCCCGCAACGTCCATTTCATCATCGGAGCCTCGGGTCAGCTCGGCACTGAATTCGCACTGGCACTTCATCAAGCCGGAGAACAGGTGGTCTTGTCTGACATCAAGCCACCCGAACTTGATTCGCTCAAAGACCTGCCGTTTGAATGCATGGATGTCCGTGATGCCGATGCCGTTGCCAATCGCATGGCGCAACACGGAACGACCCACGTTCACCATTTGGCCGCCGCACTCAGTGCCCGTGGAGAAAAAGAACCACAGTGGGCATGGGACTTGAACATGCGTGGCTTGCTCAACGTTCTCGAAGCTTCGGCCGACAGCAAAAAGATTGCCAAGGTTTTCTGGCCCAGTTCCATTGCAGTTTTTGGCCCAAAAAATGGACCTGTTGCCGAGCAGAATGGACACAGAATCCCCGAAACCGTCTATGGAATCAGCAAACAAGCCGGAGAGCAATGGTGTGCTTGGTTCCGACAACATCGTGGTCTCGACGTCAGAAGCGTGAGATACCCCGGACTGATTGGCGAGCTTTCTCCGCCTGGCGGCGGCACCACCGATTACGCTGTGGAAGTGTTTGACCACTTAGATGGACCGACCCCTTATTCCTGTTTCCTTTCAAAGGATACCGTACTTCCCATGATGCACATGGAAGACGCGGTGGGCGCCATGATGCAAATCATGTCCGCCCCTCAAGGTCGAATTCTCAACTCGGAATCTTACAACATCCAAGGCCTCTCCTTTGATCCCGAAACGCTGTTTGCGGAAATCCAACAACATGTCTCTGGATTCGAAGCGGTTTTCGCACCCGATTTCCGTCAGTCCATCGCCGATGGTTGGCCCGATGAATTGAACGATTCAGCCGCACGTGAAGATTGGGGATGGACGGCCAAAGTGGGCATCCAAGATTTGGTGCAACGCATGATTGTCTCGAAAAGACAAAGCATCCCCTTCCCAAACGAAGGGTAAACCCTCTTTTTCGATCCCATTTGAAACCTTTGTTGAGCGAAGGGCGTAGAGGAGACCAATTATGGACTCTTCGATGACTTTCAATCGCTTCCTTCTGACCGCTGCCTTCATGGCTGGGGTTGTTTTTCCGTTCAGCCTTGAAGCTGCCCCTGTCGAAAAGCACATGGACGGCGACCCTTCAGCCAAGGTTCACGTGGTGATCCTCGGCAAAGACTCGGGGTTGGATGATTTCCCAACTGAGGCCATTTACGAAGAGGGCGATTTGGTCAACGGAGTGAGAAATGGCCTCTGGCAACGGTACTTCCCAACTGGCGCCATTCGATCAGAAATCCACTTTGCGGGAGGAGATGCATTTGGCGACTACCGCCTTTACAACCAATCCGGTGAACTGTATGAGGAAGGTCGCTGGGAGCATGGCATGAACGTGGGCAAGCTGCGCCGTTTTTGGCCAGATGGGACCATCCAACAACTCCTGACGTTCGACAGCCAAGGGGTAGGCCAAGGCGAACAACGCCACTATCACAACAACGGACAATTGGAAATGGTCGTTCAACTTCTCGATGGAGAAGAGGCCGGCGATCTCATACGCTTGGACCGAGAAGGTCGCGTCATGAGCCGAACAACTTTTGAAGATGGACGCGCGATTCAGCGCGGCCACTGAAGCGATATACTGCTTGATGCCCCCGGGCTGAATTCGTTCGGCCCCACTTAACCAAGAAGACCGGTCTGCTTTTCGTGCGGGCCGGTCTTTGCTTTGCGATATTCGCAGCGAGTTTGCCTTGGAACACCACCCTCCCATTCCCACGACATGGACGCCCCTCAACGACCTGACGCCATTTCATCTTTTGCCGCCGACCTCCACATTGGCAATTCCCTGAGCAGAAAGAAGGAGCCCTTTGAGCCCATCAGTGCCCCATATGTGGGCATGTACGTATGCGGTCCCACCGTGTACAGCAACGTTCACCTCGGCAACGTTCGAACGTTTCTGACCTTCGACATTGTTTACCGGTACCTCATACACTTGGGATACAAGGTTCGGTACGTCCGCAACATCACCGATGTAGGCCACCTGACTGGCGACTCCGACGACGGTGAGGACAAGATTGGCAAGAAAGCCAGGCTAGAGAACATCGAGCCCATGGAAATCGTCCAACGCTACACGAACGACTTCCACGATGTGATGCGGATCTTCAACATCCTTCCGCCTTCCATCGAACCCACAGCCACCGGTCACATCGTCGAGCAAATCGACATGATTTCAAAAATCATCGAGAACGGATACGGGTACGAAGCCAATGGCAGCGTCTACTTCAATGTGCGGAAATTTGCAGAGTCCCATGACTATGGAGCGCTCAGCGGACGTCGCATTGACGAATTGCAAAGCCAAACCCGCGCCCTCGACGGACAAGACGAAAAAAGAGACCCCATCGACTTCGCCCTTTGGAAGAAAGCCGACGAAAGTCACTTGATGCGCTGGCCATCCCCCTGGAGCGTTGGGTTCCCCGGTTGGCACCTGGAATGCTCTGTGATGAGCACCAAGTATTTGGGGCAGTCCTTTGACATCCACGGCGGTGGCATGGACCTCAAATTCCCTCATCACGAGTGCGAAATTGCCCAAAACGTAGGGGCCAACGGCAAGGCTGACCCTGTTCGGTACTGGATTCACGGGAACATGCTGACCGTGAATGGCCGTAAAATGTCCAAATCCGAAGGCAACGGCTTTACCCCTGACGAACTCATCACGGGCAACCACAAATTGCTAGAAAAGGGATACTCTCCCATGACGGTGCGCTTCTTTATGCTCCAAGGCCATTATGCAGGCACATTGGACTTTAGCAACCCCGCTCTTCAAGCGGCAGAAAAAGGCCTTGAACGTTTGATGACCTCTTGGCGACTTCTGGAAAAACTAAAGCCCGTCGCCGAAGGTGGAAGTGCTGATCCAGCACCAGATGTTGACGCCATCATTGCCCGCGCTTATGCCGCAATGAACGACGATTTCAATACGCCCATTCTGATCGCGGTCTTGTATGACGCCGTCAAGGTGGTGAATTCAGTGGCCGCGGGTCGCATGGCCTTAGACGAGAAAGGCATATCCACTTTGCATCACCTTTTTGACCGTTTTGCGAAGGACATTTTGGGCCTTCAACACGAAGATGTCGGCGATGGTGGAGATGACCGCACCGATGGATTGATGGAAGTTTTGTGCACCCTTCGCGCCGAAGCCAAGTCAAATCAAGATTGGGCGACAGCCGACCTTATTCGCAATCGTTTGGCCGAAATGGGGGTGAACATCAAAGACGGAAAAGATGGCGCGAGCTGGACATTTGATTGATCGCCATCCCCGGCTGCTGACTTGGCTGGCCTCCTTGGCTCTTTTGCTGTCTTCGTGCGGTGATGCCGGACCATCCAACGCCCCGAAGTCCGCACGCTCTCGTCCGGTTGAAAACGCCTTGGTTAAGACCCCTGTGTTCTCTGGAGACAGTGCTTTTGCCCATGTAGCCAAACAAGTCAGTTTTGGCCCTCGCGTGCCCAACAGTGCCGGCCACAAAGCTTGTGCTGCTTGGCTGGCCAACCAATTGGATGCCTACGGAGCCAATGTGACCGTACAAACCGGTCGAGTCACCGCTTACGATGGCGCTGTTCTTGACATTCAGAACATCTTTGGCGCCTTTCGCCCCGAGATTCGGCGGCGGATTTTGCTTTACGCTCACTGGGACACCCGGCCCTATGCCGACCGAGACACGGTTCGCATCAAAGACCCCATCGATGGCGCAAATGACGGCGGATCTGGTGTTGGAGTGCTGCTTGAATTGGCCCGGATTTTCGGCGACAGCTTACCCAATGTCGGCGTGGACATCGCCTTCTTTGATGCCGAAGACTACGGCGAACCTGAATGGCTACCCAACCGCGATCAGGATTACACAGATTGGTGTCTGGGTTCACAATACTGGGCAAGAAAACCCCATCTACCGGGATACCGCGCGAGATATGGCATCCTCTTGGACATGGTCGGCGCCAAAGGTGCCGTCTTCAATAGAGAAGGCACTTCGATGGAAACCGCGCCAAGTGTTGTCGACAAGGTCTGGGGCACGGCGCAAAGAATGGGACACGGGGACATGTTTCTCAACCGCGTGACCCCTCAAACTGTAGATGACAATCTGTTTGTGAGCCAATTGGCCGGCATTCCCTCCGCCAACATCGTTCACTACCACATGGACTCGCGCCCCATGGGCTATTTCCAGTTTCACCACACGCACGGAGACAACCTCGATGCCATTGACCCTTCCGTCCTCGAAACGGTAGGAAACGTAGTGGCTCAAGTGGTCTACGCGGAGTAAACCGGCAAAGAAACAGAGAGTTTGTTGGCCCCACCTGCATTGCAGTCGAGGTTCATCACACCGCCCAAGCGATCGCACCGGAGCCGAATCAAGGACCAGTTGGAGGCCTTTCCATCGCCGGCAAAGAGACTCATGGCCTGTCGCCACCACCCGCGCTCAGAAAACTCATCCAAGGCCACATTCAAGCCCTCAGGTCCGCTTTTGACCTCCATCCTGCAACTTCCCGAACCCACCCCTTCCAGCAGGACACCAAAGAAGTCCTGAATTTGAGCCTCATCTCCTTGAAACGGGACCTCTTCTTGCAAGGACCAATCCAAGATGCCCCTCAAGGATCGATGCTTCGCAAGGTCTCCGCAAATGCGCTCCAGATTGACCGGTTGGTGAACGGTTTCTGCAGAGCAAAGCGCGGCCAACCTTCCGAAGGCATCCAACTCCAACTTCAGTTCACCTGGAAGGGACTGCAATTGTGCCAAACCCACGATTCGGGCACCGCTCCGGGCGAGCGCGTTGATTTGGTTCTGCTTGCCAGGCAACCACTGCTGCTGCAAACGACGCAATCTCTTGTGGGCCCTTCCAGATTGACTTCGCAACTTGAGTGTCCACATCAGAAGCAGCACAAAGACAGCCGTGACCGCGAATGTCATTTCCCTCCACTGCGCTGCTTTTTTTGTTTCCAATGCGGTTCGAGCGTCGCCAATTGCGGCCAACCACGGTTCACTTTCAAACAAGCCTGTTCTGGCGCGATCAGCCCGCAACATAGACCGCGACAAACTATCGGCTTCTGACAACGAACGGTATGCCGGTCCATGCGCGCCAGTTTCGGCGAGCAACTCCGCACGCAAGCGAAGGGCCTCTAACAAAATGGGTGACCGCTTCTCCGCAAAAGAGATTTCTCTCGAAGCCAACTCTGCATGCAGCGAAGCCGCCAAAGCTTGGGTCGGGCGATTCCGCCATCGACGCGCAACAAGCAATGCCCATTGGGCTTCAATGCTTGGCTCAACCGTCCCAAGGTTCCTCTCCAATGACTGTGCCCAAGGCCAATTTGCCAAGGCATCAAATGCCTGAAGCGCTCCACCTCCGAGCAAGATTCGGCCCCATTCGACGCCTTTGCTTGTTCTCCGATCAATGTCCCAAGACTGCCACGATGGGTCATCCGGAAACGAGCTCCAATATGACGGAATTTCCTGCGGGTTGTCAAGCGCACTGCAGACTCCGGCCCAACCGACAACCTCTGCTGCCTCAGCGCGTCGATCTTGTGAAATCAACCCAGCTGCCCAGCCCAAATGATCTGATTCTGACTCGGAAAATGCCCCCTCGGCAAAAGACATTTTGGCCAGCCGCGACAAAGACTCTAAAGCCAATGTGCGGGTTTGCACGTCCGCTCCATCGTTCTCAATGAATGACGCCACCAACTGCAGCGCTTGGCGCGCCTCTGACCTAAACCCCTGATCCAATTTTGCTTGGGCCAATGCAAATTGCCAGCCCGCAACCATTGCTTTGCTTTCCGGGCAAGATCCAACCAAGTTTAGGGCTTCGGTCAAAGCCTTGTCCGCATGCATGGGGTTGCGCCAGTCGAGGTGAATCCGGCTTCGGCGTTCCGCCATCATGGCACCAGAACAAGGGTCTCCGTTTTCAGAGAAATGCCGTTGAGCCGAGGCCAGCAACTCCAACGCAGCTGCATCTTGGCCTGCCAATCGCAACGAGTCAGATTGAAAAACCCAAGTCTCAGCCGTCCCCGATTCGGCGGCAAAACCCACCGAAATAAAGCTGAGGATAGCAAGGAGAACGTACCAGCGCATTCAAAGGGAAGCTAACCCCACACAAGGGCCAGAAGCGCTGCCTTGTCCAACAGCAATGCCGCCTTGGACGTGGATAACCTCAGAAGTAAAATGCGCGCTTTAGAATGCCGGCTTAAACTGCTCCAAAAAGCGCACGTCATTTTCGAAAAACGCACGCAAATCTCCGATTTGCCACTTCAACATGGCAATGCGCTCGATGCCCATTCCAAAAGCAAACCCAGAATAGACGCTTGAATCTATCCCCGACGCCTCAAGGACCGCAGGATCTACCATTCCACACCCCATGATTTCGAGCCAACCCGTCCCCTTCGTGATTCGCTTGTCCACCTCTGTTTCGAGTCCCCAATAGACATCCATCTCGGCACTGGGCTCGGTAAAGGGGAAGTAACTCGGGCGCAAACGAATGCGAGTGCCAGGCCCGAAAAACTGCTCAGAAAACGACAGCAACGTCTGCTTTAGGTCCGCGAAGCTGACGTCTTTGTCGATGTAAAGCCCCTCAATTTGATGGAAAATGCAATGGGCTCGAGCGCTGATGGCCTCGTTCCGGAAAACCCGTCCTGGCATTACAATGCGCAAGGGCGGCTTTCTCTTTTCCATTTCTCGCACTTGAACCGAACTGGTGTGGGTTCGGAGCAATAAATCCGGGTTGCGCTGAATAAAAAATGTATCCTGCATGTCTCGTGCAGGGTGCTCTTCTGGAAAGTTCAATCCAGAAAACACATGCCAATCGTCTTCAATTTCTGGGCCGTCTGCAACCGTAAAGCCCATGCGGTCGAAAATGGACAGGATTTCGCGGCGCACCACTTGGATCGGATGGTGAGAACCCAAGGGCATCTCACCGCTCGGACGGGTATGGTCCATGCCACTTCCCGCGGCATCCGACTGCGCTGTCAAAGCCGCTTTAGCTGCATCAAAATGCCCTTGCACGGCCTGTTTGAATGCATTCAAGGCCTGGCCCATTTCCCGCTTTTCGGGTCCTGGAACTGCACGAAAACGCTCATTTAAATCCTTGAGCAGGCCTTGCCGACCAAAGTGTGCGATGCGAAACGCCTCCAGTCTTTCTGCGTTGTCCAGAACCTCAGCCTTGGCGGATACCAAGAGGCGGTCCAGTTCTTCTTGATTCAATGTCGACATGCTCAGTCCAAAATTTTCATGCTCATCTCAATGTCTTCCGCAGGCCGGTCTGAGCGGTCTGTTGGAACCGCGCAAATGGCATCTAAAACATCGAGACCCTCCACCACGCGACCAAACACTGTGTACTGCATATCGAGATGGGGTGTGCCCCCTAACTCTCCATATTCTGCAATCTGATCTGCGGTATAGCTGAACGCTTGAAGTACGGAATTCCGCTTGCTGTTCACGATTTGCTGCAGCGCCTGTGCACTCACATCCCGGCCTTGAACAATGTAAAACTGACTGCCACTGCTCCTGCGCTGAGGGTTGACCTGATCGCCTTGACGGGCAGCGGAGAGTGCGCCTTTGACATGGTTAAAGGCGGGGTCAATTTCAGATTCTAAAGTGTATCCTGGGCCTCCGCTTCCGAGACGCGTCCCTGGGGCCGCCCCTTTGGACTTGGGGTCGCCGCCCTGGGTCATGAAGCCCGCAATGACCCTGTGCCAGAGAAGACCATCGTAAAAACCTTCACCGGCCAACTTCAAAAAATTGTCACGGTGAATTGGGGTCTCGTTGTAGAGCTCGATGACCATGGACCCAAGCGAAGTTTCAATTTGAACCCGAGGTCGATCCTCTCCGTCCTGAGCATGGACGAATGAACTGCTGGCGAGCAGCAGAGAGGCCAGAAAAAAGAACGAGCGAAAAGAAGAAACAACCATCGTGCGGAATTTGCGTTATTTGTAAGCCTTGGAAGATGCACCCCACCTTTCCATTGCGACCTCGAAAATATGAAATCGATGACCCCCTTCCGCGCTGTTGGCTCCCTCGTTTTGATTGTAGTTGGTGCCCTCGGGCTAAACGGCTGCAATGAAATCGAGGATACCGTCGCCGTTGTTTACGTTCAAAACAGCCTGGGTGCGCCTGTCCAAGGCGCGAATGTCCGACTGTTTGCAGTCGGTTCTGTCGACCAAACTTTCATTGGAGAGCTTCGCTTCGACACCACCCAAGTGACCAATGCCGCAGGCAGTGTCAGTTTCAATTTTAGTGAGTATTACAAGCAAGGTCAAGCCGGTTTTGCTGTACTCGACATTGAAGCCACCAAAGGCTCCTTGACGGGCATTGGCATCATCAAGATTGAGGAGGAGCTGCTCAATGAGCAGACCGTCATTATGGAGTAAACCCCTCCAAGATGACAGAAAGTACAGGAATTGCCTATTTTCGCGCTCCGCTTCGGCGGACTCGGGATGTAGCTCAGTTGGTAGAGTACGCGTCTGGGGGACGTGTGGTCGCTGGTTCGAGTCCAGTCATCCCGACCCAAGAAAGGGGAGCCCAAAAGGCTCTCCTTTCTCTTTTAAGACACTGATGGACGTCCTATTTGAACAACAATGGCGCACCTTGCTCAACGCTTTAGAAAAGCGTTTTGGCGGAGGCATGGACTTACAAGACATCCTCTATTTGGTGGGCGTTCAAGAGTTGGGGCAAGGATTCAAAAACTTCAAGAAGCAGGAGAAAATGGACCTCATGCACGTGGCCGTGTGCACCGTTTTGACACCTCAAGGGTTTTATGAATTTGTCGGAAGAGACGAAGATGGGTGGCCTCATTTCGAGGCTCAATCTTCACTTCCTGAACTGGAGCCCAAACAACAAGACGTGCTGATTCGACGCGCCCTGATTGATTATTTCGGTCCAGACTTGGACAGCATCAGCGGCCCGCAAACCGCTTGAGGGCCTTCTCGTCTTGGATGATCACACTTTTCCCTTCCAAGGTGACCCAACCATCGGACTTGAAGTCGCTCAGTGCACGAATCAAACTCTCCTTGGCCGTGCCGACCATCCCTGCGAGATCCTCTCGGCTGAGCTGAGGGCGTGTAGCGGATTCTTCAAAGCGAGATTGCAAATCCAAAAGTGCTTGTGCCGTCCGCTCCCTTACCGAGGCATAGGCCAAGGCAAGCAGGCGCTGTTGGTTTTGGGTGACTTCACCGGCCAACAGACGAATGAAGCGCATTGCCACATCGCGATTCCTGTGCATCAAATCCAGAAACACCTTCCGCGGAACCAGGTGGACTTCCGCGTCCTCCAACACTTCTGCTGCGCTCCCATATTCGAGCCCTTTCAGGACGTCCATGTGGCCGAAAAAGTCTCCCGCCTTGCACAACTCGATGATGAGCTCTTTTCCGTAATTGTCCGTTCTCAGGATTTTGACCACCCCTGAAGCGACATAGTAAACGTGGTTGGTCGCATCTCCCTCGGCATATAAAAATTGCCCGGATGCATACCGTCTAGGCCGCTCTCCAACCGCAATCCCTGGAATCCCTGTGTGCTCGTGAGCATCCGCAATGAATTCATTCAATCGCTGTGGAGCTCGGCCATATTCACGCTGAAGAATGGCGCTCTTCCGCAAGCGAACCTCGATCGTCGCCAGCAAATCTGCCTCACTGAAGGGCTTCACCAAATAGTCATCCGCGCCACTGGTCATGCCCCTTCGCATCTCCTCTGATCCATCTCGAGAAGTCAAGAAAATGAAAGGAATCATCGCCGTTTGCGGGTCATTGGAGAGGTAGTGCAACACGCCGTAACCGTCGAGTTCCGGCATCTCCACATCGCAAATGATCATGTCCGGACGCTCCAACTGAGCCCGCTCCACACCTTGCTTTCCATGTTCCGCCTCAATGACGTCGTATCCTGCGAGTTGCAGGATGTCTGCGGTGGTGGTACGGAGGAATTGATTGTCCTCCACGATCAGAATCTTCTTCAAAGCGATGTCTTTAAACTTGGTGGATGGATGGACCTAAACACAGGGCTCAATTTAAGGCGTTCGGACGTGGTCACCTTCTTGGCCACAAAACGTGACCTAATCGTCGTTTTGGTGGGTTAAATTCGCGGACCACCTGCCCCGAAAACCACCGTTATGAAAGCATCTATGGAATGGCTCACAACCTGGCTCCCCATCAAGGGGGCCGGTCAAGTGAACCCCCACCAGGTTTCCGACATCCTTACTGCGAGTGGCCTAGAGGTCGAAGGTCTGGAGGAAATTCCCGCGGTCCCCGGCGGTTTGAAAGGGATGGTCGTCGGTGAAGTGTTGACCTGTGTTCAACACCCCAATGCAGACCGATTGCGCGTCACTTCGGTCAATGTTGGCCAAGACGCTCCGTTGAGCATTGTCTGCGGCGCACCGAATGTTGCAGCCGGTCAAAAAGTCATCGTCGCTGGTGTAGGGGCAGTTTGTCACCCGCTAGAAGGAGACCCATTCAAAATCAAAAAGGGCAAAATTCGGGGGGAAGTCTCAGAAGGCATGATTTGTGCCGAAGATGAATTGGGCATTGGGAGCAGCCACGATGGCATCCTGGTCTTGCCCAAGGATGCTGTCATTGGTGATTCTGCCGCATCTGCTCTTGGACTGGAGTCTGATCACTGCATCGAAATTGGCCTAACACCCAACCGCACAGACGCGATGGGTCACCGCGGTGTTGCCCGTGACTTGCGCGCAGCTTGGAAATGGAACGGTGGTGATGGGAATGGCGCGGCGATGCCCAATCTCATCCAAATCAAGAATCCCATTTTGCCCACAGGGACAGGGCCAATTGAAATTCGCATTGAAGACGAAACGGGCGCGCCTTGCTACCTCGGTGTCACGCTGGTGGATCTTCAAGTGGGGCCCTCACCTGAATGGATGCAACAGCGGCTTCGCACCATCGGCATCGAACCCAAAAACAATGTTGTGGACATCACCAACTATGTGCTTCACGACCTGGGCCAACCGCTGCATGCTTTCGATGCAGATCACATCCACGGCGATGTCGTGGTGGTCCGTAAAGCCAAGGAGGGAGAAGCCTTCACTGCATTGGATGGCCGAGAATTCAGCCTAACCACTGCGGACCTGGTGATTGCCGATGCCAACCAACCTCTTTGTCTCGCCGGGGTTTTTGGTGGGGCCAACTCTGGCGTATCCGAAACCACGACGCGTGTGTTCTTGGAAAGCGCTTGGTTCGAGCCGGTTACCGTGCGCAAAAGCGCAAAGCGGCACACCCTTTCCACCGATGCCTCGTTCCGATTTGAACGCGGCGTTGATCCAGAAACACCGCGTCCTGGTCTTGAAATGGCCGTTGCCCTGCTCATGGAACACGCCGGCGCTCGCGTCGATGGAGGCGTTCAGTCATTCGAGGGCGTGCTTCCTGGTCGTGCTCAAGTCACACTCGAATGGTCCTACCTGGACAAACTCATCGGTGTGGCTCTCGACCGCGACAGGGTTCGCGGCATCCTGACCGACTTGGACATTTCCGTTGACCATGAAGACAAGGAGGGGATGACCCTGTCCATTCCAGCCTATCGCAGAGATGTTGCCCGACCCGCCGATGTGGTCGAAGAAATCCTGCGCATCCACGGTTATGATCACATCCCCTTGCCGGGGCGGATGAAAGTCAGCCTTTCGGATCGACCAAAACCGGACCCAGAAGTCTTGAGAAAAGAGTGGGCCAGCATTTTGGTCGGACGCGGATTCAACGAGATGATGCACAATTCACTTGTGCCAGCCAGCCATGCCACCCTGATTGCGGATGACACATTGCAACCCAAGTTGTCCGTGGCCCTATTGAATCCCCTGAGCTCCGAATTGGACGCCATGAGACAAACCTTGGTTTTCCAAGGCCTGGAAACCATCGCCCGCAACCGCAATCACCAGCGTCCCGACCTGTGCCTCTTTGAGTTCGGGAAAGTGTACCGCCAGCTGGAAGAAGGCGGACATACGGAAGAAGAACGGTTGATTCTCTTTGTTACTGGCCGCACCCACCCTGAAAGCTGGCGTGGAGGAGAGAGCGACGGGATGTCCTTTCTAAAAGGGGCTGTGGACGCGCTCTTGACCCGATGCGCCATGGATGCGACAAAGCGGTTAGACCTGCCTTCAGGTGAGATGTTCAAAGAAGGGCTCCTTCTAGAGGGGAAAGGTGGATTCCGTGCCCGAGTTGGTCAAATACACCCCACACTCGCACGCGAGTTTGACGTCGATGACCCCGTGTATTGTGCAGACTTACCTGTGGCCGGGCTCCTCAAAGGAGTGGCCCGAACACAGGTGTCGTCCAACCCCCTTTCTCGCTTTCCTTGGGTGCGCCGCGATCTGAGTCTCATCGTTCCAAAAGGTGTGGGATATGCAGAAATTGAATCTCTGGTTCGTCAAACTGCAGGCAAGCTTTTGAAGCAAGTCAACCTGTTCGATGTCTACACAGACAAAGCAACGGCCACAACTTCTTACGCCATTTCCATACAGCTACAAGACGCGGAAAAAACACTGCAGGAGAAGGCCATCGACAAGACGGTACAAAGGGTGAAAGACCAATTGTCACAACGCTTAGGGGTCACACTCAAATAAGTGTCGAGGCGCGTCCCCCCAAGGTTCGAGGTTCCCACATCCAACTCTCATTGGATGTACGTTGTGTTTCGGCCCCTTGGACGCTGGGTGTTCAGAATGTGGCACCGGATAGAGTTGGATGGCCTTCATCATCTCGACGACCCAACAGCGCTCCAGCAAAAACCTGCCAGAATCCTGTATTCCGGGCATCAAAACGCCTTGGCAGACCCTGTTTTTTCTTGTGTAAGCCTGCCGAAACAGATGCACTATTTCACCCGTGCAGATGTGTTTGCCAATCCTTTGGCACGGGCCATTCTCTTGCGCATCAACATGATGCCCATATTCCGACCCGTTGACCATGCGCCTCAGATGGTAGAGCGCAACCAAGACACGTTCAACGCTGCGCATGCGCGCCTGTCAGCCGGCGCCACACTGGGTATTTTCCCCGAAGCTGGCCATCTGGATGAAAGGAGAACACGTCGATTTCGACATGGCTCTGCGCGGCTCATTCTCGGAGCCATGCGCAAAGCTGCGCTGCAACAGCGCGGCATGCATGTTCAGCCTGTGGTCATGGACTTCGAGCGCTATGAGGGATACCGAACCCACGCGCGCCTGCGAATCGGGGCCCCTTTAGAATTGAACCGGTTTTGGGACAACTCCGAAGACGGCGGTGGACAGCGAATCGCACTGAGTCACCAAATGAGAGAAGCCCTCGTCCACCTTTCGGTGGAACTGACCGAAGGGACACTTTATGATCCCCACCTCGCCATATGCCGGTACATGGAAGGCTACCATGCCGGCCGGCCACATTCAGGCGTCCTCCAAAATATAGAAGCACGGCTCAAGCAAGATGAAGACAATGTTCTTTCTGAATTCCGAGACCTTCTCGCTAAAGGCATGCCACACCCGAGACTGGGGGATGCCTTTTCCGCTCTAGGCAGACTGCACCGTCAAGGGGAAACCCCGTGGTGGAAGGAGGCTTGGCGTTGGCCTGCGTGGGTCATTTTCATCACCACAACCGGTTGGTGGCCAATGTGGATAGAGGCGCGCATGGCCAAACAAATCAAAGACCCGGCGTACAGAACCACCTTCGGAATCCCGCTTTTGCTGGTTTGTGTCTCTGTCACGTGGGGCCTGATGGCTTTGGCCGTGGGCCTGCTTTCGCACAACCCGATTCTAGGCCTATCCACCCTTGTGGGCTTGCGTTTTGCACAGGCCTTGGCCATGCCTTTTGAAGACCGAAGATTGGACCGCCGAAATGAGCGGTTGGCCCGTCCGTTTTCCACACACCCATGGGTGGTCAAGTGGTGCCACCTGCAGGTGAACCCTGCAGGACGGTCCCAAACAACTTGAGCAAGACTTGTGGAGAGTGAGTTGCTTAGCTTTTCATGTCCACATCTGCTTTTGATGTAATTTTCATCAAACATCGGAAGGGCCATGGACCAGCAAAAAATCCTTGTGGTGGACGACGAACCAGATATCCTGGAACTTGTCCAATACAACCTAGAAAAAGAGGGGTTTTCCGTCTATACGGCGGGGAATGGACGCGAAGCCATTGAAATTGCAAAGGAGGTAACGCCAGACTTGATTTTGCTGGACGTCATGATGCCCGAAATGGACGGCATGGAAACGTGCATTGAAATGCGGGAGAACAGCAGCCTCGACCGGACCATCATCGCCTTCTTGACCGCGCGCGGGGAAGACTACAGTCAAATCGCAGGCTTCGACGCCGGTGCCGATGACTACATCACCAAGCCCATCAAACCAAGGGTGTTGCTGAGCCGGATCAAGGCCCTGCTCAGACGAAACGCACAAACCACTTCTGTTGGAACAGTGCTCGAGACCAACACGATTAAAATTGACCGAGAACGTTACCTGGTCATCAAGGATGGTCAAGACATGAGCTTGCCTAAAAAGGAATTCGAGCTCCTCTCTCTTCTGGCCTCTCAACCGGGCAAAGTGTTCACCCGAAGCTCCATTCTGTCTATGGTTTGGGGAAATGAAGTGGTGGTGGGAGACCGCACCATTGACGTGCACATCCGAAAACTTCGAGAGAAGCTCGGAGACGATTATTTCAAGACCATCAAGGGCGTGGGATACAAGTTTGAGGAGAAATGAATGTCCGCACACCGCGTGGGGTCGCCTTCGCATCCGCATTTGTGATTACCCTCTTGGGACTTGGACTTTGCGCTTTGGTGCTGAGCATTTATGACATCCACGCCCCGATTCAAGCTTTTGCCTTGCTCTCAGTGGGACTGTTTGTGCTGTCTTTGGCCATCATCTACAGCGCCATCGAGAGGTTCATTTACCAAAAGGTTCGGATCATTTACAAGAACATTCACCGTTTCAAGAGCACCAAGGAGAGGGCCAAAGACGTCAAAATGAACGAAGACGTGATGGAAAAGGTCCAGAACGACGTGATGGACTGGGCCACCGAAAGGGTCAAAGAAATTTCCCAACTCAAAGAGCAGGACAGCTTCAGGAAAGACTTCATTGGCAATGTTGCCCACGAACTAAAAACCCCTGTCTTCAACATTCAAGGCTACATCTTGACCTTGTTGGAAGGTGCACTCGAGGACCCCGAAAACAACAGGAAATTTCTAATCAAGGCCGCCAAAAACACGGACCGCATGGCCGCGTTAATTGACGACCTCGACGTGATCACCCAAATCGAAAGTGGTTACCTCGAATTAGAGCAAGCCACCTTCAATCTCTCTGATTTGATGATGGAGGTCTTGGACCAGCTGGAGCAAAAATCCAAGCGGTTTGGGATTCAAGTCGAGTTCGTAGATGAAAGCCGCCGCAACGTGGAGGTGATCGGTGACGCGCCTAAAATCGAACAAGTCGTCACCAACCTCGTCTCCAACAGCTTGCGTTATGGAAAAGAAGGAGGCAAGACGCAAGTCCGATTTTTTGACATGGAAGAGCAGGTGCTCATTGAAGTGGCCGACGACGGAATTGGCATGTCCGAAGAGCACCTCCCCCGAATTTTTGAGCGCTTTTACCGCGTGGACAAAAGCCGCTCCCGCAACGCTGGTGGCAGTGGCCTAGGCCTCTCCATTGTGAAACACATCATCGAGGCACACGACCAGAGCATCTCCGTGCGCTCCACCCCAAACAAAGGGTCCACTTTCTCCTTCACCATGAAGAAAGCCTGACGCCGCTTATCCGCCGACCTGCATCATTCCTGTCCCAGCGGCATTGACAAACGGGTTGCCCTGCTTTTCCTGTCCTATGGTTGTAGAAGGTCCATGACCGGGCCAAACCTCAAACCCATCGGGCAGTTCAAACAACACCCGCTCGATGCTCTTGGTCAACGTGGCGGGGTCTCCTCCCGGTAAGTCTGTGCGACCCACACTGCCCTTAAAGAGCACGTCTCCACCAACGACCCTCTGATTTTGATCATCCACAAAAACAACATGTCCCGGCGCATGACCTGGGGTCCAATGCACACGCAAGCTGAGGGTTCCAAATGTCAAGATTTGTCCGTCTTTTAGGCGATTCGGATGAAGCTCTGGCAGGGGCTCCATAGGGACACCATACAATTCCGCGGCCCTGGGCGCCATCTCATATGTCGGCTCATCTTCGGCGAGCAATTGGGGGTGCAGTCCATACCGTTCAACCATGCCTGCACAACCCAAAACGTGATCGAGGTGGGCATGCGTCATCAAAACGGCTTTCGGCGCCCACCCGCGCGCGCGCAGGGATGCGTCAAACTCTGCCCACTCTGACGGCGTGGACATTCCGGGGTCGAAAACAAGGGCTCCTCCCTCTCCGTCGTGCAAGACGACCGTATTTTCAGAAAAAGCGTTACAAGCTTGGACGAACATGGTGCCAAGTTCCTTCATCTGAGCCAAACGCCATGCGTGGTTTGTACTTTGCCTGTTAGATGCCCAACAGCCGGCGAACGGGATTCCAACTTCTGCTTCTTGCAGTGCTCCTTCCAAGTGCCACCTTTGGCCAATTCCACAATGGATTGGACATGGTGTTTGGTCAACAGCGGGTTCAATACCGAACGTTTGATTGGCAGTATTTGGGTGGAGAACCTTTTGAGGTACACTTCTATCAAGGCGGACGAAGCCTCGCCAATCACGCATTGTACAGCTTGAACAGTGACCTTTCCGAAGCGGAAGGGACCATGCAAATGCGGCTCGAAGGATCCGTGGATGTTTTGGTTTACAACAAACACGCCGATTTTCGCCAAAGCAACATCGGCATCGATGGGAGCGACGCAGGCAACGTTGGAGGAACCACCGTCATCCAAGGCAAAAAGCTCTTTGCTTGGTTCGACGGCGACAGGGCTGCCTTTCGCCTGCAACTGAAACAAGGGCTTTATCGGGTCATGATTCGGCAATACTTGTTTGGCGACGACTGGAAAGACGTGGTCAAAAACGCACAACTCTACGACTTGCCGTCTTGGATGGAGGAAGGCATGGTCTCCGCCCTTTCCGGGCCCATTCATCCCGCGGATTTACCCGCACTTCAGGACCTTGTTGGCCGCGGACAAATCAGGGAACTCCAAGTCTTAGACCAAGAGGACGCCAGGGTGGCTGGCCAAGCCCTTTGGCAATTCCTCATCGGTACATTCGGTCGTCAAGCTGCGGTGGACGTGCTGAGCGGGTACAAATCTGGACGTACCCTGGATGCCGGCTTCAGACGGATTGGCTTCGACTTAGAAGGGGTTTTGGCTGCCGCCCAATCGCACTACCTAATCAAGAGTGTCTCGCCCGACCTCCCGTCGGCACGGGCCAATGTCCATTCCATCGACTGGGGTGAACTCTCCCGAAGCGGAAAGCCCAAACACTTGGGAGATGTCCCACACCGAGCCAAGCAGAAGTACACCCATTCGCGCTTTGCACAGTCCTTCGATGGCCAATGGAATGCCTGGACCACCGACGAACGAGGTCAAGTCCGGGTTTGGGTTTCCGATGGACAGCGGAAACAGTGCGTTGGGAAATATGACCACAAACTGGAGCGAATTGTAGACCCCACTTATCCAGTTTTGGCTTGGCACCCTGAGGCGCACATCCTTGCGCACATTCATGAAGAAAAAGGACGGGTGTTCTTGACCACCACAGATGTTCAAACCAAAGAGTCCGCGGAACGAGAGTTGTTCAGAATCGAGAAGGTGATCCACATGGATTGGTCACCGGACGGCCGCCGCATCGTCTTTAGCGGTGTGAGAGCCGGTCAATCCGATCTGTACGTCTACAACACCATTGCTGGGTCTCAAGTCCCCCTCTGGTCTGATGAATGGGATGACCTTTATCCAGATTGGCTTCCCGATGGACGTTCCATTGTTTTCAGCAGCACCCGTCCAAACCCGGATGCGGAAGCTTTGCCCTGGCCCGTGCCTGAGCAACGTGACCTCTGGGTCTACGATACAGAAGCGGAGACGTTTGACCGATTGACCAAGACCGACAATGTTGATGAGGTTCAGCCACAGGCCATCAATGGAAGTCAATTTGCCTTCCGTCATGCCAACGACATACAGGCCCTTCATTTTGCCACAAGGGACAGTGCCATTCTTAGAATTGACACCGCGATTCACTACCGCTACTTCACCCGCACAGCACCTTGGTTGAAATTGGACCGCCCTGCCAAGTCCTTTGCGCTGCAGGAGGGGAGTGCGCAATGGGGCGCATTGACCGTTCAGAATGGACGCGAAGCATGGCGTGTTTCGGATCTCCCACCATTTCCCGAGACTCGAAAAATGCAGCAGAACGGGCCCAGAGGAGAGCAAGTCAACACGTCGGGATTCTTGCCCGACGCACAGCCCCAGTTGTTGCCAAATCAAGTTGATTACGCCAATTACGTGTTTGAATTCGAGCGTGCGCTGCCCACCAAGGATTCCGCGCCCGAAACCCTCGAGGACCCCTCCCTGCCAACAGACCAAGCTTCACTTCCAAGCATTCCGACCCCACTTCCCTACCGAACGAATTACGCTGTTGATCAACTGCTCAGTCAAGTCGACAACACCTTTGCCACCTCGTTTTACCAGCCTTTTTCAGGGCCTTCTTCGAGCTTTCCAGGCCTAAGTGGCCTCATCAAAGTTGGTGCGTCTGATTTGCATGAAAACAGAAAATGGGTCGGTGGAATTCGACTCGCTGGCAGCTTAGAGAACTCCACATTCGTGCTCAGTCATCAAGACCTTGAACGGAAGGTTGACCGCCAATGGATCATTGAACGCCAAGGAAACGAAGGCCTGAATTCTGATCTCGGCGCCTTAACGCGCACCCATACTCACGCGGTGCATTACCGCCGTACCCTTCCGTTTAGCGAGACCATGAGCCTCCGGGCACAACTCACCTATCGGCTTGATCGGGTTGCCCTGCTCTCCACCGACCCGTTCAATGCCAGCCGCGATGATGTCTACAATCAGGGCATTGGCGGCACGGTGAGTTGGGTGTTTGATGACAGCCGTCAACGGAGCTTGAATTTGCGCACTGGCACACGGGCCAAGGCTTGGTTCGAAATGCTTGTCCCACCGGATGGGAACGGGAAGCAACTCTTGGTGGCTGGATTTGATGCGCGCCGATACCTGCCCCTGTATCGCAGAATCACCCTCTGCCTGAGGGCCGCAGGCAACACCTCTTTTGGCGAGCGGGGCTTGCTGCATTATTTAGGTGGCGTTCACGAATCGTTGATCCCCACCGTCGACGGCGCGATGCCCTTGCCGGAGGGTGAGTTCGCCTACCAAACTGCTGCCACGCCCATGCGCGGCTTTGTCCGGAATGCAAGAAATGGGACCAGCTTTGCCGTGGCCAATGCTGAATTGCGTCTTCCTGTCTTTGCCACCTTGATGCCCAAACGGACCATGACCCCACTCATGGAACATTTTCAAGCGGTTGGATTCTTTGACATCGGATCAGCCTGGACAGGATCAGACCCCTACGGAGACGAGAATTCATTCAATTCAACCACCCTTGAGCAATACCCGGTAAGCATCTCAGTCGACAACAACCGCGAGCCCATCATTTGGGATTTTGGTTTTGGACTGCGCTCCCAATTGCTGGGATATTTTGTGCGTGCGGACTGGGGTTGGGGTGTCGACGACGGCCTGATTCTGCCCCGGGTCTTCCAATTGTCTCTCTCCACCGATTTCTGATGCCCTCCCACTCCATGGACGCCCAAACTTTGATCACCCTTCTTCTCATTGGAGCTGCGGCAGGATGCCTCAGTGGTTTCATCGGCATAGGAGGGGGCTTGCTCATCGTTCCAGCGTTGATGTACTTCACTGGTACGACACAAATGGCGGCTCAAGGAACCAGCCTTGCCCTGATGCTCCCTCCCATTGGAGCTTTGGCCGTGATGAACTACTGGCAAGCTGGCGAGGTCGATGTCCGCGCCGCGGGTGTGATGGTCTTCGCTTTTGTTTTCGGCGGTTACTTTGGAAGCCGATTCGCCTTGTCTCTGGACCCTTTAAAAGTCCGGTTGGCATTTGGCCTTGTGATGTTGTTTGTTGCCATTCGCATGGTTGTCCAAACCTCTCGAACCCTCTGGGAATCCTGACATGCTAAAGAACGCCATCCGTCAATCCACTGCCGAGTCCCTCGGGGAAATTCAGGCGCATCGTCGGCACATCCACCGCCACCCTGAACCGTCTTTCTCGGAACGGGAGACCGGCGCATACGTGGCGCGGGCTTTGTCATCCATGGGCATTGTCCACAGCGAGGGCTGGTGTGCAGACAGAGGAGCAGCCGGCATCGTGGCCCGAATTGAAGGACAGGAGCCCGGCTTAAAAAATGTCGCCCTTCGCGCAGACATGGATGCCTTGCCCATTCAAGAGGTCGACCGGCCTCATGCCAGTGCCGTTCCTGGATGGATGCATGCGTGTGGTCACGATGCGCACACGGCTTGTCTTTTGGGCGCGGCACAAGTCCTACAATCCACCAAACACCTTTGGAACGGAACGGTGCAACTGGTCTTTCAGCCGGGGGAAGAAATTCTCCCTGGCGGGGCCTCTCTGATGGTGGCAGAAGGGGCATTGGCTTTGAACGCTCCAAACACCGGACCTGGCCAGTCTCATGGTCCAGCTGTAGATGGCATCATTGGCCAACATGTGTATCCTCAATTGGATGCTGGGACCGTCGGTTTCCGAAGCGGTGCCTACATGGCCGCCGCCGATGAAATCCAAATTCGCATTGTCGGTCAAGGAGGACACGCCGCCCTTCCACACCGCGCTGCAGACCCGATTGTCGCATCGGCACACATCCTCACAGCGCTTCAAACCGTGGTGAGTCGCACTTGTGACCCCACCCAACCGGCCGTGCTCACCTTTGGTAAAATACAAGGCGGTGTGGCCCGCAATGTCATCCCAGATCAAGTGATCCTAGATGGTACTTTGAGAACGTACGATGAAAACACTGCGCAGCGCCTGAGGGCCGCCATTGTTCGCGTCGCAGAATCCACCGCTTTGGCACTGGGCGTGCGCGCAGAAGTCGACCTCGCCATTGGATACCCCCCAGTGGTCAACGAACCCGAGCTCACCGAACGCTGCAGACAGCGTGCCAAAGACCTGTTGGGCGAGAACATGGTGGTCGATCTGCCCCTGCGCATGACGGGAGAAGACTTCAGCTTCTATCAAAAAGTAGTGCCCGGCTGTTTTTACCGCTTAGGAACAGGAGGAGATGGCCCTGGATGCAGAAATGGACTTCACACCTCCAGTTTCGACATTGACGAAAATGCCCTGCTCACCGGAACTGAAATGATGGCTTGGTTGGCCGCCACAGAATAAGGGGGAGAGGTCAGTTGGCGACCTCACTCATGAATTTGATGCGCACCAAACGGATTTCTTCTTCGCTGTAGGCGTCCTCCATTTCCTCCAGCACTTCCGCGACACTGCCTTCATCACTCTCCATGAGACATTCCCACAGCTCTTCTACGCTGTCCTCGTCGAGGTACTCTTCAATCACGTAATCGAGCCCCACTTTGGTGCCTGACGCCACAATGGCCTCGATTGAATCCAAGAGTTCATCGGTGGAGCACTTTTGAGCCGAGGCGATGTCTTCCAAAGACATTCTGCGGTCGAGCTTTTGGATGATGCCCACCTTTCCTGCATTGCGACCAGCGACACTTCGGACCACCAAATCGCTCAGCCGTTCGATGCCTTCAGAATCAATGTGCTTTTGGATCAACGCAATAAACGGGGCTCCGAACTTGCGGACTTTCGATGCCCCAACCCCATTGATGATGAGCAATTCATCCTCTTTGCATGGGTAATGCGTGGCCATCTCTTCCAAACTTGGATCAGAGAAGATCACAAATGGCGGCAAGGACAAACGGTCTGCTTCCACCTTTCTCAAAGCCTGCAACATCTCTAACAACGGCTGATCCAAAGCAACACCCGAAGCCACTGGCTCCACTGCTTTCGATCGGATTCCCTTGTCCTTATAGAGTGTAAAGCTGATGGGGTTTTCCATGAACTCTTGGCCAGCTTCCGTGATGGTAAGCACCCCAAAATCCTCCGTCTTTTTGCGAAGGAAACCCGCCAAAGCCACTTGCCGGATGATCCCGTCCCACGCCTCATCAGGCCCGTATTGAGAACCTGAACCATTGAAGTCGGCCAACTTGGGACCCGCGTAGGTGCTGGTCTCCTGGGTTTCGTTGCCCAGTAATACATCCCTCAAAAACCCTGCGCGACGGCGACCGCCCGTGGCCTCCACCAACTTCAGAACGTGGGCCACTATGGCCTTTCCTTCATAAGGTTCCGGAGGATTTCGGGCATTGTCATCCATGTCCCAACCCGGGCCGTTTTTCTCGTCAAACTCCTCGCCGAAATAATGAAGGATGTACTTTCTTCGGGATGTGGGGCTTTCAGCATAGCCCGCCACCTCTTGCAGCAACTGCATCCCAATCTCCCGCTCCGCAATGGGCTTGCCAGAGAGAAACTTCTCCAACTTCTCCATGTCTTGGACACCGTAGAAGGCAATGCAATGGCCCTCTCCACCGTCTCGTCCTGCGCGTCCTGTTTCTTGGTAGTACGCCTCAAGGGACTTCGGCATGTCATAGTGTATGACAAAACGAACGTCCGGCTTGTCAATGCCCATGCCAAAAGCAATCGTGGCCACAATCACGTCCACGTCTTGCATGAGGAACTGATCCTGCTTGCGCGAGCGCTGCGCCGAATCCATGCCTGCATGATAAGCAGCGGCGCGAACGCCATTGACAGTGAGCGTCTCCGCAATTTCCTCCACCCTCTTTCGACTGAGGCAGTAAATGATGCCACTCCTGCCCCGGTTTTCCAAGGCGTATTGGACAACCTGCTTCAACGCGTCCACTTTGGGACGTACCTCATAAAACAAGTTGGGCCTGTTGAAACTCGACTTGAAAATATCGGCTTCGAGTATCCCTAAATTCTTTTGAATGTCCTGCTGGACTTTTGGCGTCGCCGTTGCGGTGAGGGCGATGACGGGAAATTTCCCAATCCCATCGATGATCTCTTTGAGCCTTCTGTATTCCGGACGGAAATCATGGCCCCACTCCGAAATGCAGTGGGCCTCATCAATGGCGAAAAAGCTCAACCGAACTGAACGCAAAAAATCGGCGTTCTCCGCTTTGTTTAGCGATTCAGGCGCCACGTATAAAAGCTTGGTTCGTCCAGTGGCCACCGCTTCTTTAACGCGGATCATTTCTGCCTTACTCAGCGAACTGTTCAGGTAGTGGGCGATATCGGGGTCATCTGAATGACTCCGGAGCGCGTCCACTTGGTTCTTCATCAGGGCAATCAGCGGACTCACAACAATCGCTGTTCCCTCTTGAATCAAAGCGGGCAATTGATAACAAAGGGATTTGCCTCCGCCCGTGGGCATAATGACAAAAACATTGTTCCCGGCCATGAGGCTGTTCACCACTTTCTCTTGCTCTCCCTTGAATTGAGAGAAGCCAAAGAACCGCGACAGCCCTTCTTCCAAGGTGGACCCTACAAGAGAGTCTGCATTTACGAAGGGGTCAACTGAAGTCTCCATCTAACTTTGATGCAATCAAGATAAGTCAAGGAACACTGAATTTTCCCGAATCAGCAGCTCCGATTTGTAAACCATTGCCCTCAATTCGTACATGTCTGAACTGCACCAAAAAACCCTTGAAGCTGCCCGTAGGACCATTGAATTGGAATCCAAGGCCATCGGACAACTCGCCGACCGACTCAAAGGCGACTTTGCAGACATTGTTCAGCAAGTGATTGCCCAGGGCCAGAAGGGAGGAAAACTGGTTTTCACAGGCATTGGAAAGAGTGCCGACGTGGCCAGAAAAACAGTGGCCACGCTGAACAGCACGGGAACGCCCTCCGCCTTTTTGCATGCCGCCGATGCCCTTCATGGAGATTTGGGATTGGTCGGAACCGAAGATGTGGTCGTGGCGGTATCCAAAAGTGGAGCCACCGCTGAATTGGTCCGGCTGCTTCCCCTTCTCCAATCGCGCAAGATTGCCATGGTCGCCATGGTCGGGAAAGTAGACAGCCCTGTCGCCCGCGCAGCATCCCACACCCTCGATGTCAGTGTAGAGCAAGAGGCGTGCCCCCATGATTTGGCCCCCACCACGTCTTCGGCAGCCCAGCTCGCCATGGGAGATGCCTTGGCCATGGCTTTGATGGCCGCTCGCGGCTTCAGCAGTGAGGATTTTGCCCGTCACCATCCCGGCGGGAGCCTTGGTCGCCGTCTGATGCTCAGACTCGAAGACCTCATCGATCCAGCACACCGCGTATTCGTCTCTCCAAACAGCGGGCTTCGAGATGTGGTTCCCGCGGTATCTGCCGGTCGGGTCGGTGCCGTGGCGGTACTTGAAGATGACCAAGGAGACATCTTGGGCATCATCACCGATGGTGATTTGCGCAGGGCATTGGAGCGAGACCCGAGTGAATGGTTTGGCCTGACGGCAAAAGATGTCATGCAATCCGACCCGAAATGCCTCACCCCAGAAACTTTGGCTGCAGAGGCGCTCGAAAGCCTGGAAGCGTTGCGCATTTCACAAATGGTCATCCGAGACACCGAAGGGCACTTTAAAGGGTTCGTCCACCTTCATCAATTGATCGACGCCGGTATCCGGTGATCCCCCCCGAATGGAAGCCAAAGAAGACGAGAAAAAGGAAATGGGGTTCATGGACCACCTCGAGGAATTGAGGCGCCGTCTATTTTTCGCCCTGATTGGCATTCTTGTGGGCGGAGTCACCATTTTCGTCTCCAAAGACTGGGTGTTTGACCGGTTGATTTTCGGGCCCCGAAACCCCGACTTTATCACCTTCCGAGCTTGGTGTGCCCTCAGCCATTTTACCGGAGCTGGTGACCGACTTTGCGTAACCGACATCAAATACGAGCTCATCAACACCACGATGCTGGGCAATTTCTCGGCCCACATTCTGGTCTCTGCCATCGGTGGGTTCATCCTGGCATTCCCTCTGATATTCGGTCAATTCTGGCGCTTTATTCGTCCGGGCCTTCATGGAAGCGAAGCTTCGGCCGTCCGCGGAGTGACGTGGGCCGCAAGCGGCCTTTTCTTCTGTGGCGTGGCTTTTGGATACTTCGTGATTGCGCCTTTGAGCTTGCAATTCCTCGGCCATTACGAGATTGGAGATGTACAGGCGAGAATCGCCCTCATGAGCTACCTGAAAACCGTGGCGAGCATCACGCTGGCTGCCGGCATCATCTTTCAGGTTCCCGTCATCATCCACTTCTTGGCCAAGATGCGTCTGGTGACGCCAGCAGGATTGAGGAAGTTCCGGAAGCACACCTTGGTCGCCACGCTCATTGTAGCGGCCATCATTACCCCCCCAGACTTGACCAGTCAAGTGTTGGTGGCCATGCCCGTTCTTGGGCTTTACGAGATTGGCATTTTGCAAGCCAAACGCATCCTGCGCAGACAAAATGCAGAGGACGCAGCACAAAGCGATACTGCAACATGAAGCTGACCGCACAGAATATCGTGAAACAGTATGGCCGTCGAAAGGTGGTCAACGAGGTCGGCTTTGAAGTCCGAACCGGAGAGGTGGTGGGCCTGCTCGGCCCAAATGGCGCAGGCAAGACCACCTCGTTTTACATGGTCACCGGCTTGGTTCAGCCCGATGGAGGTCGCGTCACCTTGGAGGACGAGCACGGGCAAGAGCACGACATCACGCGTGAGCCCATGTACAAACGCGCCCAGCGTGGCATCGGATACCTGCCTCAAGAGGCATCGGTTTTTCGCAAACTCAGTGTGGAGGACAACATCATGGCTGTGTTGGAACTGCACCGAAAGGACCCCAAGGAACGAAAAGCGCGGCTCGAATCTCTCCTCGAAGAGTTCGGCCTAACCCAAGTCAGAAAAAACAGAGGGGATGTGTTGAGTGGCGGTGAAAAACGCAGGACAGAGATTGCCCGGGCCCTTGCGGCCGACCCCCGCTTCATTCTTCTCGATGAGCCCTTTGCCGGCGTGGACCCCATCGCGGTGGAGGACATTCAACACATCGTTTCGCAGCTGCGAACCAAGGGAATCGGCATTCTCATCACCGACCATAACGTGCAAGAGACCTTGCACATCACAGACCGCGCATACCTCCTGTTTGAAGGTCAAATCCTCAAGGCGGGAACCGCCGAAGAACTTGCGGCAGATGAACAGGTCAGAAAAGTGTACCTCGGCCAAAACTTCGTCCTGCGCAGCGATCGCAAAGGCGCACCGGGTGACCGACTTTCTTAACGGGATGATTTAGCCTCGGCGCGACATCATCTCCGCGACGTATTTGCCCACCACATCAAACTCGAGGTTCACGGAGTCCCCGACGTTCAACGCGTGAAAACCAGTGTGCTCCCAGGTGTAAGGGATGATGGTGACAGAAAAACCACCTGGCTCGGCATCCACAACCGTCAAGGAGACACCGTTTACCGTAATCGACCCTTTTTGTACCGTTAGGTGATGGTCTTCTACACCGTGCGTGAACGCCAAATTCCAAGACCCATCTCGCGCTTCACACGAAGCCAACGTCGCGGTGGTGTCCACATGCCCTTGAACAATGTGCCCGTCCAAGCGGTCTCCCACTTTGGTGCAACGCTCGAGGTTGACGCGGTCTCCCACCTTCCGCTGGCCCAAGTTGGTTCGGGACAACGTCTCTTCCACTGCCGTCACCGTATATCGGTCTTCTTTCACCGCAACGACCGTCAAGCACACCCCATCGTGGGCGACGCTTTGATCCACCTTCAAGGCGTGCGAAAGTGCAGCTTTCAAGGTGAAGTGCCGGTTGGTTCCCTCGTCCTGAATGGAGGTCAATGTGCCTAATGTCTCGATGATTCCAGTGAACATGATGGGGTCATTCTTCTCCCTGCCTTAACCCTCCAAGAAGCTGCAAGGTTCCCGAGAACCGCTCGGGGACAACACCAAGCAATCGGCGAGTGTAGGCAATGCAGGTATAGTGATAGGTGCCGTCGGCACAAATTTGGCCCGAATCCAAGTGGTCCCCTGTCCAATTCAAGTTTGGATCTGTGGTGCGCCAAACCAAGGTTCCCCAACGATTGTACACTTGAAAATCCACGCTTTCCACGAACTTCCAGGGAAAGGGTCGAAACACATCATTTCGCCCGTCAAAATTGGGCGTGAACACATTGGGGAGGAAGTAAAACGGACAATTGTCTGTGCACACCGTGTCCGCCAGCGCACTTTCATTTCGCCGCAAAGCGCCATCGGGCCCCGGCATCAAGCTGTCCAATGCCGTCATGCCCCAGCACCCCGCAATGGAGCCCCCTAAGGTTTCCATTTCCAAGACCAAGCTGGTGTCACCCGGTTCGTTCAATTCCATCAACAATTCCAAATCCCCGGACAAACTGTCGCTTCGGTAAATGCGATACCCCATCACATCATCGGCACACGTGGGCAATGACCAACTCACGGTAACGGTCTCCTCCTCACAATTCGCACGCACCTCAAAATTTGGAGGGCAAGGTGGCTCGGTGTCAAAAGGCGCAGCGCAGCGAATGGCGCTCCAGTTTTCAATGGGGTCTAAAATGTCTTGCGACCCATAGGTACCCAATGTCCGAACGCGGTAGCACACGGGAAGCCCATTGACGAGACCCGTGTCGGCAAATTGCGGCTCGAGCACCGTATCCAGCAATGCCAAACTTCCATCGGCCAATACCCTGTGGAACACGTAAGCTGTATCGAACCACGGTCTGCCGGCTGGCACAGTCAAGACAATTTGGTTGTCCGAAGGGCTCAATTCAAGTTCTGGAACAGGCGCTGGGGTCGAAATGCCGATGGCTTCCTCCCCGCTTAGACACGTGACCCGGTATGACCAAATGGGGGTCTGGCTGTCTATTCCCACATGGGTGAATGCCGTATCAAGCGCCTCCAATGTGGTGCTCTGGGGCCCCTCCAGCAAAGTCGCCCATGCCGAAGTGGGCGCAGGGCGGCCCTCCAACACATAACGATATGGTCCTGGAAAGGCCACCACAGTATCTGCATCGGTCGGAGGCGACCACCGCACCTCCACTTCGCCTGCGACAATGTCTGACGTTTCCACCGAAGCCCCAGTCATGACTGGGACACCCTTGTCAATCACTGCGCACGCTTCTGTGCTCACCTTGCTTATGGCGCCATCTGGCATCACCGCCACGATCCGGTAACAATATGTGGCCCCAAAACTCAACGTTTCGCTGTCCAAATGCGCGTTGTTGTTGAGGCCAGGGACAAATGCGATTTGCACATACCCCACTCCCTGCGGCATGCCCACTTCACAGTCATCAGATTCCACCTGGCTCGACCCAATCCTCCGGTGTACTTCATACCCCCCTAACCCTTGCAACGCTTCACTGTACTGCGAAGCACAAGGATGAACGTTCCAATCCACCTCCACCGCATTTCCGATGGGCGCGGCGGCCGTATTGGTCACCGGTCGCGCCAAGACCGTCACATTTAAAGTCTCGACATCAGAAAGGGGCACAACATCCGTATCCGTGGCTTTGAACACCAACTGATATGCCGAGGTCCTCACCGCATCACAGCCTGGTGTCCAACTGAAGCTCCCCACATCGGTCATCGGATTCCAACTGTACCCTGCATCCGGGTCCAATGCGTCAAAGGGTCCTCCAATCGCCGTCACCGTCACAGCATCCCCATCGGGGTCCGATGCCGTTACCGTAAAAGCCAGTGTCTCGCCTTGCACAATGCACGTGTCCGAGGGAATGTCCACAACCGGCGGCTGGTTCGGACACACCTCCACGTTGATCTGCATGTCACGGATCACCTCTCCCACCATCAGCCATTGACCTTCCAACCAACGCCATTCTCGAATGCGCAATGCCATGTTGTACTCTCCGGCCATTTGAGGAGCATCCCACACCACCGTTCCTGTTAAAGGTTCCACATAAAACTCCCCCCCATTGCCGTCCACTTCATTCGGCTGAACAAACCCCGCGATGGGCAAACACTGGAAGCCCGCGCAGGAAATCAAGTCATAGCTCAGCGAGTCCCCATCTGGATCATATGCCGCTGGATTGTGCTCCCACCGCCTGCCAAGGCAAGCATTCTCAATGGCTGGCGCGAGAAGCAAGGGACTGTCATTTTGACCCGCTTGGGGGTCGATGATGAGCAAACTTGTGATGCAAAAAGGGACGTCTTCAGAGCCAGGAATGTTCAGCACTCCACCATTCCGGTTCGGGTCTTCCACCACCAAAGTGTAGATGCCAGGACCAGCATATGTGTGAATGCCCGTATACAGGTTCAGGCGAACGTCGCCGCCAATCAATTCCCCTGTGGGGTTTCCCGCCACGTCCAATGGGCCGTTGATTCTAGGCAAACTGTCGGTTTGGGTCGTCGGACCCTCATCTCCCCAAAGCAGTGTGAGAAAAGGCCGGTCCGCCACCACACTCTCTTTGGTGTAAGTGGTGATGGTCACCTCGTATGTGTTGCCCGACAAATGCCGATACGTAATCTCCCCTGCACGGTTGTGCGTGGCTTGGGCGGACAATCCCGCCATCAAACCCACCAGAAGAAGAAACGTGTGGAGACGCATGGACACGGAAAGGTAACCGCAGGGACAGAACAGAAGTTGGCTCACGATGCAAAAAATCAAACAAGACCGGGGTTCACGCCCAATCTTATGGCACCCCGCTCAGGACTACCTTCGCAACATGGCCCAATCAAAGCCCATCCGAATTGGAATCACATGGGGAGACCCGAACGGCGTTGGATCTGAGTGCATCCTCAAGGCATTTGAAGATGACCGCATGATGGACGACCTCGTGCCCGTGGTCTTTGGACACGCGGAAACCCTTCGTCAGCAGGCGACTCAATTCAAAGTCAACGTGGACATTCAGGAAGTGGACGATGCCGGAGACGCCAAACCCGGCAGCCTGTCGTGCGTCAACATCTCCGATGAGTTCCTTCAGCCCGATTGGGGTCAACCGCAACCCAAAGCGGGAGAATTTGCGCGATTGAGCCTTGAGGCTGCTGTGGAAGGACTTGCCGGAAACAAGGTCGACGTGATCGTGACCGCCCCCATCAACAAGGACACCATTCAAAGCGGTCAATTCAAATTCCCAGGACACACCGAATATCTCGCCGACAAAGCCGGCGTGAAAGACGTCCTCATGATCCTCGCCTCCGACACTTTGAGGGTGGGAGTGGTGACCGGTCACGTTCCCCTCAAAGACGTGGCTTCAACCTTGACCAAAGATCGGATTGTCAAACACGGAACCATGCTCAGCGAAAGCCTCGAGCGGGACTTCGGAATCGCGTCGCCACGCATCGCTGTTTTGGGGCTGAACCCCCACGCCGGAGACAATGGTTTGATTGGAGAGGAAGAAAAAACAACCATCATTCCTGCTGTTCGCGCCATGCATGAAAAGGGCATTCAAGCCCATGGACCCTTTGGCGCAGATGGCTTTTTTGGAAGCGGCGACTTCAAGCACTTTGACGGGGTGTTGGCGATGTACCACGACCAAGGACTGGTCCCTTTCAAAAGCCTCAGCTTTGGTCAAGGGGTGAATTTCACCGCGGGGCTGCCTGTTGTCCGCACCAGTCCCGACCACGGAACCGCCTTCGACATTGCCGGCAAAGGGGAAGCCAATGGCCGCAGCTTTCGGGCCGCCTGCTGGATGGCTGCAGATGTTCGACGGCAGCGGGTTGAGCACCGGGAAATGACGTCCAGCCCCCTCAAAATTCCGAAGAAGAGGGACAGCGAACGCGAGCGCTTTTGACGTCTGCAATCCACCCTGTTCAATTTGCAGCGAAACCCGTACCTTTGCCCCCCCTCAAGCCGGGGTGAATGATGCGTGGTTCTTCAGAGTACGAAATTCCCTACACGGGATTGGGTCTCGGACGACATGCGTTTGACTTCCGACTGGACGGGGCGTTCTTTCAAAAAATCGAACCCTCAGGTCCCGTTGAAGCTGACATTACAGCGACGACGGAACTGGACAAGTTTGATCAGATGATGCATTTCGATGTCGAGGTGTCAGGCACTGTGGGAACCCATTGCGACCGTTGCAATGCTCCAGTGACTGTTGAGGTGAACCACAGAGCACGTTATGTGATCAAATTTGGTTCTACCACCCACAAGACCGACGAGGACATTCTTGTCCTCGGTCCTGCGGAACACCTGATTGACGTGAGAGAGTTTCTCTACGAATCGACCATGCTCGGGCTCCCGCTAAGGCGGGTTCATGAGGATGCCGATGACTGCGACCCGCAAGTTCTTCAATGGCTAACGGGGTCGGTAGAGACCGCTCCAAGCGACATTGAAGAAGAAGAGGAGGAAGAGGAAGAAACAGATCCCCGTTGGGCTGCCCTAAAAGGGTTGAGTTCCGATGGAGATCAAGAGGAAAAGGATTGAGGCGAACCATTACAACGAAGTAAATCACCCCCGAAGCGCATTTGCGCTGAGGAAATAGACCATACAAGATGGCACATCCTAAGAGACGCCAAAGCACGACGCGCTCACGCAAGCGCCGCACGCACTACAAGGCAGAAACGCCAAACGTGTCCACCTGCTCCAGTACTGGACAGCCGCACATGTTCCACCGTGCCCATTGGTACGAGGGAAAGCTCTACTATAAGGGCCGTGTGGTGATGGAGAAGGAGTCGGCTGAAGCCTGATTTTCTTCACTGTTCCATTTTCTTGTTCTTCGGAAAACCCGCCCGGCATCGGCCGTCGCGGGTTTTTCCACATCCAATGGTGACCGCTTGATGCAACAAGGGCACGGTGATGCCACCGAAGCCCCATAATTTCGGCCCACTTTCCGTTGGAGAGCCGAACCCACACCGAGATGAACTCCCCCCAGACCGCTGCCATCACCGCCGTTCACGGTTGGCTACCGCCCGACAAGCTCACCAATGCTGACCTCGAAAAGATGGTCGACACCAATGATGAGTGGATCCGAACCCGAACCGGCATCAGTGAACGTCGCATCCTCAAAGACCCAAAGAAGGCCACGTCCGACATGGTCGCCGAGGTCATCAAAGGAATTTGCACCCAACGTGGCATCTCCGCTGAAGAGATTGACTTGGTCATTGTGGCCACGGTCACGCCCGACATGTTTTTCCCCTCCACGGCGCAACTGGCCTGCCACAAGTCTGGCGCAAAAAATGCCTGGGGTTTTGACCTCAGTGCAGCGTGCAGCGGGTTTTTGTTTGCGCTGCGCACAGGTTCTCAATTTGTATCCAACGGCACCCATAAAAAGGTGGTCGTTGTTGGCTCCGATAAAATGAGCAGCATTGTGGATTACACCGACCGCACAACATGCGTCTTGTTTGGCGATGCTGCGGCTGGCGTTTTGCTTGAAGCTGATCCCACAGGAGAAACGGGCATTCAGGATGCCATCCTCAGAAGCGACGGTGCGGGCAGCGAATACCTCCGGATGCAAGCTGGCGGGTCGTTGAACCCTTCCAGTGCAGAGACCCTCGCCGCAGGCATGCACTTCATTGAGCAGGATGGCAAACCCGTCTTCAAAGCCGCTGTCACTTCGATGGCAGATGTGAGCTTTGAAATCATGGAGCGCAATGGACTCGGTGCAGACGACATTTCCTTTCTTGTGCCACACCAAGCCAATCTGCGCATCATCGATGCGACCGCGCGGAGAATGGGCGTGGGCCGAGAGAAGGTGATGATCAACATCGAGAAATACGGAAACACCACCGCAGCCACCATCCCACTCTGTCTGTGGGAATGGTCAAACAAACTCACCCCAGGAGAAAACTTGATCCTCAGCGCGTTCGGCGGAGGATTCACTTGGGGAAGCATTTGGCTCAAATGGGCGATGACGCCCAAGGCCTAACATCTTAATGAAAAAGGGGGGCCACCGTTTTGCGGTTAACTTCGCCCCCTGGTAAACCCGGTTCAAATTCACCTACTGACCATGACCCAGGAAGAAATCCAAGACCTTATCAAGTTTGTCGCCAAGTCAGGCGTAAACGAAGTGGAGATCGAACGCAAGGACTTCAAAATCACGATCAAGAGTCCAGGGAACCCCAACAAGCGCGGCAAAGCCGCGTTTCAGGAGACCCCTCAGGCCTTGCACGTGACCATGCCCGCCGGCATGCAGATGCCCGTTCAAATGCCCGCTGCAATGCCAGCGCCTGCTCCTGCAGCCGCACCCGTGGCAGCTCCAGCTCCTCAACCCGAAACCGCAGCCGACGCCGGACTCATTGAAATCAAGAGTCCGATGATTGGCACCTTCTACCGCAAACCTTCTCCCGACAAGGACAACTTCATTGAGGTGGGATCTGTGGTCAAAGTGGGCGACACCGTCTGCGTCATCGAGGCCATGAAGCTGTTCAATGAAATCGAGAGTGAAGTCTCCGGTCGAATCGTGAAGATTTTGGTAGACGACAACAGTCCGGTCGAATACGACCAACCGCTCTTCCTCGTGGAACCGGCCTAACGAGGAGGCCGCATCGATTCGCATCATGTTTAAGAAAATCCTGATCGCCAACCGCGGCGAGATTGCCCTTCGCGTTATTCGCACCTGTAAGGAAATGGGCATCAAGACCGTGGCTGTGTATTCCACGGCGGACGCAGAAAGTCTCCACGTGCGTTTTGCGGATGAAGCCGTTTGCATCGGCCCGCCTCAAAGTGCCAAGAGCTACCTGAACATCCCCAACATCATTGCAGCGGCGGAAATCACCAATGCAGATGCCATTCACCCCGGATACGGATTTCTCTCGGAAAACGCCCAATTTTCTCGGGTGTGCCAGGAGAATGACATCAAGTTCATTGGCGCCTCCCCCGAGATGATCGAAGCCATGGGCGACAAGGCTTCGGCCAAGGCAACCATGAAATCTGCGGGTGTCCCCACGATTCCTGGAAGTAAGGGAGTCCTCGACACCCTCGAAGAGGCCACAGCCTGTGCCAACGACATCGGCTACCCCATCATGCTGAAGGCCACCGCCGGAGGTGGAGGTCGGGGCATGCGGATGTGTCAAGACGACGGCGAAGTCGCCGAGGGTTGGGACACGACCCGAAGAGAAGCTGGCGCTGCATTTGGCAACGACGGGATGTACATGGAGAAGTTCGTTACCGAACCTCGACACATCGAAATTCAAATTGCCGGAGACAAGAATGGCAAATGTTGCCACTTGTCCGAGCGCGACTGCTCCATCCAACGTCGCCACCAAAAGCTCGTGGAAGAGACCCCGTCACCTTACATGACGGACGACTTGCGCGAGAAAATGGGACAAGCCGCCATTGCCGCGGGAGAAGCGGTCAAATACGAGGGCGTAGGCACAGTCGAGTTTCTGGTCGATGCCGACCGGAACTTCTACTTCATGGAGATGAACACCCGGATTCAGGTAGAACACACCATCACGGAAGAAGTGGTGGATTACGACCTGATTAAGGAACAAATCAAACTGGCCAACGGCGAACCGATTTCAGGACGGAACTACTATCCCAAGATGCACGCGATTCAGTGTCGCATCAATGCGGAAGACCCCGACCGAGACTTTGCGCCGAGCCCGGGAACCGTCACAGACTATCATGGCCCAGGTGGACATGGCATCCGAATCGACACCCACGTCTATGCAGGGTATCGCATCCCGCCGCACTACGACAGCATGATCGCCAAACTCATCGTTTGTGCCCAAACCCGCGAAGAAGCGATCACCAAAATGCAACGGGCCTTGGATGAGTACATCATCGAAGGTGTCAAGACCACCATTCCGTTCCACCAGCGTTTGATGCGCAATGAACGTTTCCGCAGTGGAGACTTCACCACGAAGTTTCTGGAAGAAGAGAAGATCTAATTGGGCGGCTTCTGAAGCCGTTTAAGCCTAGCCCTTGAGCTTCTTGGCCATGGCCGTGGTGCTCTTTCCAGGGACCAGGTCCACTGTGCATACCCGACCTCCGTTGGCCCTGACCTCTCGGCTGCCAACAATGTATCGAGGGTCTTCAGAATCCGTGCAGTCCGCATGGTAATCCCCGCCTTTGACCAATACATCTGGACGGAGAGCGAGGATGACCTGCATTGGCGTGTCCTCCCCAAACAGCACCACCGCCGAAACAGAGCGCAAGGCAGCCACCACCAATGCCCGGTCATGTTCGGGCACGATGGGTCGGTCTTCCCCTTTCCCCAAACGTCGGACGCTGGCATCATCATTGACGCCCACCACCAGAACATCACCCATGGCTGAAGCGGCCTCGAGGTACGTCACATGGCCGCGGTGCAAGAGGTCGAATACGCCGTTGGTAAACACCACCTTCCGACCTTCTGATTGCCAAGCCGCGCATTGCTCCGCCATGGTTTTCAGGTCATGAACACGGTGGCTCATTCGGAAGGGACTTTCGTTTTGGCATTGCCTTTCTTGAGGCCAGCAGCCACCAAAAACAAATACCCAATGCCTCCTGTGGTGATGATCATTCCCGTTTGAGTGGCCCAAACCACGTTGGCAGTCGCCAGTCCAAGAACCCCGCCAAAACCGAGTGCGATGAACGCATATTGAACGGCCAATTGGTAGCTCCCAATGCCGCCTGGAGCAGGCAACACCATGCCAAATCCTCCCGCCATCATCACAAACAAGGCTTGCGCAGGCGTCAACGCCTCAAGGGCTTCAATGCCCGAGAACACCACATAGGCCATGAGGTAGTACATGATCCAAATGAACCCTGTGTGGGCCAAAAATGACCACTTTCTTCTCATGTGGCGAACACTAATCAACCCGCGCCCTATGCCAGAAATAAACCCAAATACTTTCGCCACAAAAGGCCGCTTGGCCAGTGCCTCCCGGCTGCGCCAGACCAACCCAACCGACAGCAATCCAATGGCTGCCAGTCCGATCAACCAAGGCAAGGCACCCCCTTCTCCCGGCCACTCAAACGACTCAGCAAAAGCGATGCACGTGTCCAAATTGGTCAACAAGGCAATCCCGGTGAAAAGGAACAACATGGCAAAGTCCACGACCCGCTCAGAAATGACCGTTCCGAAGAGCTCATCCACAGGAATGCCATCCGTTTGATTCAGTGCACCACAGCGTGCCAGCTCTCCGCTCCGGGGCACAAACGTGTTGGAGAAATAGCTGAAGGCTACCGCGTGAATGCTGTTCCACAATTTGGGCTTGTGCCCGAGCGGTTCAAGCAAAATCAACCACCTCACCCCACGGCTCACGATGGCCAAGTAGCCCATGACAAAACTGGCCAAAATGCTCAGCCCACTGGCACTTTTCATGTCTGCCCAAAGGGCTTCCGGGTCTTCTACCGCCCGCATGGCCAAGCTGAACAACACCCCACCGATGGCCAGCATCAGCGCATATTTAACAATTTGACCTAGGCGCCCCTTCATGGCTGAATCCTGTTGGTTGCCGTATCCGGAAAGACCACAGTGGGCTTAAATACTTTGGCCTCGTCCAACGTCATAGAACCATAGGCAATCACAATCACAATGTCTCCCGGTTGGCAGCGGCGAGCAGCGGGTCCATTTAAACAGACCTGACCACTCTCCCTTTCCCCTTCAATCACATAGGTCTCGATGCGCTCACCGTTGTTGCAATTCACAATTTGCACCTTCTCCCCAATGACAAGGCCTGAAGCCTCAATCAAAGCGGCATCAAGGGTGATGCTTCCGATGTAATTCAAGTCCGCCTCGGTGACGGTGATGCGGTGCAACTTGGCCCGCATGACTTCAATGCGCATGGGCACAAAATTACGGCATAGAAGAGCCGCACAAATCTCACTCTGAGAGGAGATACAATTCTGTTCTTCGGCTTCGCTGTCGCTCGCCCTTTGGACAATTTAAGCCCGGAGGACAGCGAAGCAGGGGCCGATCCGCTCCCCAGCCCTCCACGCGAATCTGTTCCGGTGCAAGGCCCGCAAACTCCAATTGAACCGCAACTTGTCGCGCGCGCTCCTTGGCCAAGATGCGGTTGGCCTCTGGATCCCCATCTGCGCTAGCATGGCCCATCACAAGAACTTGATCGTTCGCCGATTTGGCAGACGCCCACTCGATCGCCCAAGCCTTGAGGAGACGCAAGTCCTTGGACGGAAGCAAAGGGCTTCCTACGGCATGGAAAACCACCCAATCCGCCTTTACTCCAATGGAATGAAGGGGGGACAATCGAGGCAAACCAGAACGGTCAAGTGGCTGGACACGCCAAGTTCCGACCGCCATCGCGGCGAGCATGTTCAATTGCCACGACTCCCCCATGAGCGCAAACCGATGCACAACCTCTCCATTGGCGTCCTTCCAAATGGCCAAAGCTTGACCACATCCTGCAACAGGGGCCGCTGTCCAAAGAAAATGGCCGTCACGTCGCAAGGCAGACATCTTGGCCACCCCAAGGGAGTCCGTGGAGAATTGCGTCAGGACACTGCCGGTTTTCGCATCCTGAATTGTCCATTGGACGCCGCCGATAGGCTCAACTCCGCACAACACGGTCAAGGTGTGTCCTTCGAGGAATTCGCCCGCATCAGTCAGGGTGGCTTCATCGAGTGGAACGTCTGCGCACCACCACGCATCCACGCCTCCCAATCCCTTCAATCTCTCGGCACTCAGCCAACCCCCACGAACCGGGTGGGGAGCCAAGGCCCATTCATCTGCAGTGGTGTTGACAGCATCTAAAAACCACAACGCGTTGTGCCCTCCTCTTCTGGGAACGCGCACAATGTCATAACCCCCTTTCCACTTCCCTTTCCTTTCGTATTGAAAGCCGGCCGAATCAAGGCTTGGCTTGTACCCACAGAGCACATCACCCTCCCTGCCTGAATGCACATCAAACATGGCGAAAATGGCCTGACCCCCACTGGCTTTGATGGCGGGCACAGGCCAAGGGTTCGACCAAGAGCCATCTTTCTTCTTGCCACTGAACCAAACCGAATACCTCCCCCCACTTTCCACGCTCAACACGGCCATTTCTGAAGCCGGGTCGATGTCCACGTGCAGCAGCCTGCCGAGGGCCTCCCATGCTTTGTGCTGCTCTGGGACCAAGGCTACAGACTTTGGCGGCGAAACCGATTTCGGACCGCCCTGAATGGCCGCAACAAAGGTGTTTGAGCGGTTTCCAATCAAAAGTTCATCCGTGGGTTGCCGGAGCAAGATCATCTGTTTGCCATCCGAACCCAAGACCACATCGTGCGCAGCAGAACTGGCACCTGGGACCTGTTCCAATATTTCAGTTTGAGCGGAAATACACAAGGGGAGGCACCAAGAGATGACCATCCAAAAGCCCATCCGCATGGACCGTCCACGTGTGATTTCCCGCTGATGACTCACGGCGCGCTGGATTCTCCGTTTTTGTTTCTCTGTGCTTGAACTTGTCTCCATTGGAGCTCCGCCTCGCATGCGGCGTCATACCAAGGTTGTCCAAACTTTCTGATCAGCGCATCCTTACAAAAACGAAGGACACTCAAGTCCAACCCAGCGCCACAAGACAATGCCCCATCACAAATGGGCCATCGGTGGTAATTCACCGCAGTCAAGTCTTTCAGTGCGGTCAATCGAATGGGATACAGATGACAACTGATGGGCTTTCGCCATGCCAATTTCCCCTCCAAATGTGCCTGCTCAAATGAGCACTTGGCCGTCCCATCCTCGTCGAACGTCGCATAAACGCATTCTTTTCCGTCGACAATGGGGGTCACGTGATCGCCATCGACATCGACCACATAAAGTCCCTCACGCTCAATCACGGCCAAGCTTTCGGGCTTAAGCCTGTCTTTGACCACCTCAAATGCCTTGGCCACTTCGGCCAGCTCTTCGGGTTCCAAAGGAGCGCCGCTTTCGCCTTCCACACAGCATGCGCCTTTGCACGCTTTGAGGTCGCAGCAGAACCGACGGTCGAAAACCTCGGTCGAGAGGAGGGTGTCATCAATTAAAATCACAGGAACGAATTTACACCGACAGAGGGGCCTTGTGACATCGGATTGCGCAACATGCTGAGGTATCTTGCACAGGTGACTTCTGCGACGATTAAATCCGCCACGGCCCGTCCCCAGCGGAGCCAAAGCTCTCGATGGTGGGCGACCCAGAAGGACCGCTGGAGGCGGGTCAAGGTGCTGAATTTCAAGAGACTGACCAACGCTTTGAGGTTGCGTTCGGAATTCAAAATGGCCACGGGTCAACGCCACCAAAACGCGACAGCCCCTCCCATGCATCGTGCATGGCCCATGAGTTTGAGTGTGGAACCCACGACTTCATGCAATTTGCGTTGCCCCGAATGTCCCAGTGGCCTGCGGTCTTTTACCCGGCCAACGGGCATGCTCGATCCTAAAAGGCTGTCTTCCTTGCTCGAGGGTCCAAATGGTTTGGGTCGTGACTTGGTCTATTTGAACTTGTATTTCCAAGGTGAACCATACCTCCACCCCGGCATGGACGACTTGGTCCAGGTTGGCAAGCGAGCGGGGCTCTATGTGAGCACCTCCACCAATGCCCATCACATCGACGAAACGCGCGCCGAGAAACTGGTTAAAAGTGGAATTGATCGGCTCATCATCTCCATCGATGGTGCAAACCAAGAAGCATATTCCAGCTACCGGGTGGGAGGAAAACTTGAGAAAGTCTTGTCGGGCACCCAAGCCGTGATGAGAGCAAAATCCAAATTGGGCGTCCCAACTCCACATGTGGTTTGGCAGTTTTTGGTGGTGGGAACCAATGAACATCAACTCGACACCATGAAAAGCATGGCTGCGACCTTTGGCGTGGATGAATTCGTAGTCAAGACGGCGCAGTTAGACGCGCCAAGAGATGGCCATCCGCTGTTGACCAAAGACGCCAAACTCCGCAGGTACGATCGAAGTCCGGAGGGAAGATGGACGCTTCGCAACCCCATGCTTGACCAATGCTGGCGCATGTGGCAAAGCGCGGTGGTGACATGGGACGGAAAGGTCGTGCCATGCTGCTTCGATAAGGATGCCGATCATGCCATGGGCACGGCAAACAATGCCTCTGAATTCCGAAAAATCTGGCGGTCAGATCGCTACGGTGCCTTTCGCACATCAGTCTTCACCGGGCGCTCTCAAATCGACATTTGTCGAAACTGCACAGAGGGCACCCAAGTATGGGCATGAGCCAACAAAAAAAACCAGCCTTGGGCCCCCTCCGCACCCTTCTCCCCTTGGTGTTGGGCCTTTCGGTGGTGGCCTGGATTCTCCAGGGTGCAGTCACAAAAAATGGGGGCTGGGACGGCTTAGAAGGCGCGATGGCCCTTCCAGACTGGCCCGTCGCCTTGGCTGGGCTCATGACCTTGGTTCTCCTGCGGGACATCGGCTATGTCTGTCGCCTCAAGTGGCTTTCCGCAGGCCGTCTCTCCTGGAAGCAGGCTGTGGAAACCACAGTGCTTTGGGAATTCGCATCGGCCATCACCCCTGGAATTGTGGGTGGCGGTGCCGTTGCGATTTGGGGGCTTCATCGACAAGGAATGTCGGCAGGTCGAAGCACTGCACTGGTGTTCTCCACCGCACTGCTCGACGAAATGTTTTACGTGTTGGCCGTACCGCCGCTCATCCTGCTGCTGGGCAATGCCGTTCGTCCAGATGGACTAGATCACGCCTTCGGTTGGGGTGCGTTTTGGGCCGGTTGGGCATTGATGCTTCTGCTGGCTGTTGTGATCGGCTTTGGGCTGTTCCTTGCGCCCCGATCCACACACCGAATCATCCGAAGCACAGGAGCGTGGCGGCCACTTCGACGATGGAAGCGAAACATCATCCGCTTTGCAGAAGATTTGAGAGAAAGTGCCGAACACATGAAGACCCTGTCTTTGGGACGTTGGGCCGCATCCTTCGCTGCCACCATGGTCAGTTGGACTTCGCGATTTTTGTGCCTTGGCGCTGTAATGGGCATGGTCGTGGCCCCGTTGGAAATGCTGGACACCTTGCTCATTGTCGCCCGACAGCTGGTCATGTGGGTGTTTCTGTTGATCAGTCCTACTCCCGGTTCAAGTGGTGTCGCAGAATGGTTGCTGAACGTGTTTTTTGGGGAGTGGTTTGAGCGCGCTCCGTCACCCATCTCGGCCGCAATCACCATGTTGATTTGGCGGATGGCCACGCATTTTATCTACCTCCTGATTGGCGTGTTGGTGATTCCCGGTTGGTTGCGCCGTTCCCACCGCAGAAATCCAATCTAGAGTTCCGACCTTTGGACCATGTCCAAGGAAAGCAAGACTACAGGATTCAGCACTCTGGCCGTTCATGCAGGTGTTGAGCCCGATCCATCTACAGGGGCCATCATGACCCCGATCTACATGACCTCCACCTACGTTCAGGAGGGAATCGGCAAACACAAAGGCTATGAATACAGCCGCTCCTCCAACCCGACAAGAGACGCCCTAGAAGCGGCCCTCGCTGCCTTAGAGGGGGGGCAACATGGACTGGCCTTCTCGAGCGGACTGGCTGCTGTGGATGCGGTTTTGATGACACTCAAGCCTGGCGACGAAGTGATTGCCGGTGATGATTTGTATGGGGGCACTCGCCGTTTGTTCACGACCCATTACGAGCCCTTGGGCATCCGCTTTCACTTTGTCGACACGCAAAACGCCGACAATGTGACAGCCGTTCTGAACGACCGCACCCGCTTGGTCTGGGTCGAAACGCCAACCAACCCTCTGCTCAGGGTAACCGACATCTCAGCAGTGGCCCGCGCATTGCAAGGTCACCCTGCACGATTGGCCGTGGACAACACCTTCGCGACACCTGCCCTCCAAAACCCACTGAAAGAGGGCGCGGACATCGTCATGCACAGTGCCACCAAATACCTCGGTGGTCACTCCGACGTGGTCATGGGTGCTTTGATGACAAAGGACGCTCAAGTCGACGCCGAACTCCGCACCCTTCAAAACAACGTGGGCGCTGTAGCCGGCCCCATGGACTGCTTCTTGGTTCTTCGCGGAATCAAGACCCTCGGTATCCGTGTCCGACAGCACTGCATCAATGGCCGCGCCATTGCAGAATGGCTCGCTGCTCACCCGAAAGTCGACAAGGTTTATTGGCCTGGTTTTGCAGACTTCCCGAACCATGAAGTGGCCGCCCGTCAGATGAATGACTACGGCGGAATGATCAGTTTTACCCTTCAAGACAATAGCCTTTCGGCTTCCAAAAAAGTGTGCGAATCGACTCAGTTTTTTGCGCTCGCTGAGTCTCTCGGTGGGGTCGAAAGCTTGATTGAACACCCAGCTTTGATGACACACGCCTCTGTTCCGGCTGAGCAACGCGCTCAATTGGGCATCACCGATAGCCTGATTCGCCTCAGCTGTGGAATTGAGGACCCGGAAGACCTGATTTCCGACCTAGCTCAGGCCATCGACGCATGAGCGAAGAGCGCGGCATGGCCGTCGTCGGCGCCGGTTTGGTCGGCAGCCTGATGGCCCTTCTTCTGGCCAATCGTGGCCACAAAGTCGACGTGTATGAACGCCGCTCCGACCCGCGAAAAGTGGGAGACGCAGCGGGAAGGTCCATCAACCTTGCCTTGAGTGAACGCGGTTGGCGGGCATTGGAGGTGGCTGGAGCCGTTGACGCAGTTCGGTCCATTGCCATGCCGGTCAAAGCCCGCTGCATGCACGCTTTGGATGGGAAGTTGACCTACCAGCCATATGGCCTCGCCGGAAAAGGGCGCTTTGGACATGACCAGAGCATTTATTCAGTAGCCCGTGGTCCATTGAATCGGATTCTGATGGAAGCGGCGGAAGCCACAGGCCGGGTCAATGTCCACTTCGAGCATCCACTCTCTGACTTCCGATCCCATCCAGAGGGTCTAGACCTGTCCTTTGCTACGGGTCACACCGTGCGCCACCAACGTTTGTTTGGCACCGACGGCGCATTTAGTGCGGTTCGCCAAAGGATGATGAAAAAGGACCGATTCGATTTTAGTCAGTCTTATCTCGATCACGGATACAAGGAGGTGGCCATGCCGCCAACAGCCAGTGGAGACTTTGCCATCGACCCAGAAGCGTTGCACATTTGGCCCCGAGGTCATTTTATGCTGATGGCCTTGCCCAATCCGGACAAAACCTTCACTTGCACCCTTTTTGCCCCGTATGAAGGGGCACAGGGGTTCTCCGAAATTCCGGATGCCGCGGCAGCGCGCAGCTATTTCGAAATGCATTTCCCCGACGTTCTGGACTTGGTGCCCGACTTTGATCGCGACTGGACAGAAAACCCCACGAGCTCTCTGGTGATGACGCGATGCGCGCCCTGGCATCAAGGAGACCGTGTTGTTTTGATGGGCGATGCCGCACACGCCATTGTCCCCTTCTATGGCCAAGGCATGAACAGTGGATTTGAAGACGCGAGGGTCATGGCGGACTTGCTCGACGCGCACAACGGCAGCCCGCAAAAAGAATCTTGGCCGGCTCTTCTCTCCGATTTCACTCGTCTAAGAAAAGAAAATGGCGATGCCATCGGGGATTTGGCCCTTCGCAATTTTGTTGAAATGCGCGACCGTACTGGCGACCCTCGGTTCTTGTTACAAAAACGCATTGAGCGGCGATTGACTGACCGTCACCCCAGCATTTGGAAGCCACTTTACTCCATGGTCACATTCAGCCACCTTCCGTACAGTGACGCTTTGGCCTTCGGCCGAATCCAAGATGGCATCATGTCTGAAGTGATGGACCGTGACGACATCGCAGAAGCTTGGGACAGTGAGGCGGTTGAGCACCACGCCCTTCAATTGGCGGCGGAAAGGCTGCCGACCTATGCGCAACCTTCATGAAGAAACTGGAGCACATCGGAATTGCCGTTGAAGACCTTGACGCCGCAGAGCGCATTTTTGGAGATGTGCTGGGGACCCCTTCTTACAAACGAGAAGAAGTCGCAGGCGAATCTGTGCTGACTTGCTTCTTCCAATCTGGGGAAAGCAAAATTGAGTTACTCGTTCCAACTTCACCCGACAGCGCCATCGCCAAACACCTTGAGCGCCGGGGCCCAGGGTTGCACCATGTCGCCTTCTATGTGGAGGATCTACCAGCAGAATTGAACCGGCTCCAAGATTTAGGGTATCGGGTCGTGACCGGACCCAAACCTGGTGCTGATGGCAAGACCATTGCCTTCCTTCACCCCAGTGATACAGGCAAGGTATTGGTGGAGCTCTGTACCAACTCCTGACGGCTTTCTTTCCAAGTTCACTTTTGGTGAACCCGCGCAACGTTACCCGGTCAACGGGGGGCATCCGAAGCCGCAAAAAAAACCAACCAAATGAAAAGCGCCCCGAACGTTTTCAGGGCGCTTCACTTAACCAAATTGCTTGCCTGCCACGCTTGCCTCGTGGCATCAGCGGCTTATGCTAGCCGCTTTACAAACGTACTTCAGGGGCTTTGCTTGCCGTGTAGGATGCGGCATCAAACGGCACGTAGGCACTCCCCTACAATCCGACAGAGGCCACAGAAACATCAAACCACGCCTTGATCAATCATGGCGTCTGCCACCTTCACAAATCCCGCGAGATTGGCCCCTTGAACGTAGTCCACAGACCCATCGGATTGGCGGCCGTATTCCACGCATTGGGAGTGAATGTCTTTCATGATTTGCTGCAAACGGCCATCCACCTCTTCTGAGGTCCAAGACAACCGCAAGCTGTTTTGAGACATCTCCAGTCCAGAAGTCGCAACACCTCCAGCATTGGAGGCTTTGCCTGGAGCAAACATTACACCGGCCTTTTGAAAGGACTCAACCGCATCTGGTGTGCACGGCATGTTCGCACCTTCTGCAACCGCTGCGCACCCGTTGGCAATCAATGCTTTTGCCTCTTCGCCATCCAACTCATTTTGGGTGGCGCAAGGGAAGGCCAAATCACATGCCAAATCCCAAGGATCCTGGCCTTCGCGGAAGGAGACCCCCTCATGGGCATCTGCATACTCTTTGATTCTTCCGCGGCGGACCTCCTTCAGGTCCTTGAGCCAAGCGAGTTTTTCTTCTGTCAAACCTGCTGGATCATGGATGCTGCCCTTGCTGTCGCTCAAGGCAATGACTTTACCCCCCAAACGGAGACACTTCTCAGCGGCATGAAGGGCCACGTTGCCCGACCCACTGATCACAACGGTCTTTCCCTGAATGCTCTGGTCCTTCATGGCGAGCATTTCTGCCATAAAGTAGGTGGCCCCGTAGCCTGTGGCTTCCGGACGAATCAATGACCCTCCCCAAGCCGGCTTCTTGCCAGTCAAGACCCCTGTGAACTCATTGCGAAGACGCTTGTACTGGCCAAACATGTAGCCAATCTCACGGCCGCCCACCCCGATGTCCCCGGCAGGGACGTCAGTATTGGGACCAATGTGTCGGGACAATTCGGTCATGAAACTCTGGCAAAAGCGCATCACCTCTCGATCAGACTTGCCCTTGGGGTTGAAGTCCGCACCCCCTTTACCCCCGCCCATGGGCAAGGTCGTGAGGGAGTTCTTGAACACCTGTTCGAAGCCAAGAAACTTCAGGATGCTCAAGTTGACACTTGGATGGAAGCGCAAGCCACCTTTATACGGGCCAATGGCAGAGTTGAACTCCACCCTGTACCCCCGGTTAACTTGGATTTCGCCTTGATCATCTGTCCACGGAACGCGGAACTGTATGACCCTTTCAGGCTCAATCATCCGCTCCAGAAGGGCATGCCCATCAAAATGCGGATTGGATTCTATAAAAGGAATGACGGTCTCTGCGACCTCTTCAACTGCCTGTAAAAACTCAGGCTCATTGGGATTCCGGCGTTGGGCCTCGGCCATAAACGCCTGGACGCGTGGGTGCTCCATGATCAGTAACGTATCGATTGACGTAACGCAGCGAAAGTACAATTCGAAGGTTCGAATTGCGCCCTAGACAGCATGAATGTTTTCAGGCTTTCATGGTTGCCAAGTCCATTGACCTCTGTTTCAGAGAGAACGGGTTCGGCCGCCGTCTACCGGTAGATTAATTCCACTGATATATGCCGCTGCAGGACTGCACAAAAAAGCAATCGCAGCGCCAATTTCATGGGCCTCACCCAATCGTTTCAACGGAACGGCGTTCGCCATGCTGGCCAACACCTCTTCTGGCGTGCTCCCTGTTTTGGCGGCCTTGGCTTCTGCGATTTGATCCAGACGGGCTGTGCGGGTTGCGCCGGGAAGAACATTGTTGACGGTGATGTTGTCCGGTCCAAGCTCATTTGCCAATGTCTTGGCCCAATTTGCCACTGCACCCCGAACGGTATTGGACACCCCCAACCCATCCAAAGGCTGCTTCACTGATGTCGAGATGACGTTCACAATGCGCCCCCCGCCTTCGGCGCGCATGCTCGGCAAAACCGCCTGAACCAGTTTCTGATTGCACAGGAGATGCTGGGTAAATGCTGCGAGGTATGCCTTTACGTCTGCGCCATGTGCTGGCCCGCCAGGAGGTCCCCCGGTGTTGTTGATCAAGATGTGAACCGGTCCGCGTTCCACGGCAGCAAGCGCTGCAGCAGAAACGCCCTCGGGCTGCGTAAAATCGGCCACCAAATGCCCATGGCCTTCGCCTGGTAAGGACTGAACTGCGTCCAATAATCGGCCTTCATTGCGGGCCAAAAGCGTACACTTGGCTCCAAGACTGGCAAGCTCGCGGGCAGCCGCGAGGCCAATGCCTTGTGATGCCCCACACACCAAAGCGTGCTTTCCATGGAGATCCATCTGCATGGGCGCAATGTACCCCCGTATCTTCGCCGCATGCTGACTGGCATTCAACATCTGCATGGATCACTCCGCTGGGTCGTTCTCGTGCTCATTCTCTCGGGCATTCCTTGGCCTTTCTGCCAAGGATTCAAAGCTTTCGGTTGGTGGTGAATCCTTTTGCTCACCCCCTCTTGCTTTGGATGAGCATTCCCCTCCTTTTGGTTGGGTGTGGTGGTTCAAACCCTCCCGCTTCCAGTGGCAGCCCAACTCAGGAAATCACGGAGTCACAGGCCCGCGCGCTTTACATTCGAAAGTGCTCCCTTTGCCATGGTGCAGACGGAAAGCTCATGGCCTCCAAATCTCCAGACTTGAGCCTTTCCGCACTTAGCCTCGAAAAACGCGTGGCTTTGGTGACCTATGGAAAAGGAACCATGCCCGGTCAAAAAGGCGTTTTAAGTGCGCCTGAAATCCAGGCCGTTGCCCGATACATCGAACGTTTCCGCGAGTAATGCTGGAGAAACCCTTAGCCCGAACAGACGGCAAACCCGAGAGGGCGGTATTGGTTGGCCTTGCCACCCGAAATCAACCCCGCGAGCTGCTCGCGGAATACCTAGATGAACTCGAGTTTTTGGCAAGAACCGCCAATGCCGAGACGATACATACGTTCACCCAAGCCTTGGATCACCCCGATGTCCGCACTTTTGTGGGCAAGGGAAAATTCCAGGAAATCACCGAATACATCGAGGAGAACGACATCGATCTGCTCATTTTTGATGACGAACTGAGCCCTTCTCAACTGCGAAACCTCGGCGAGGCGTTGCCAGAGACCAAAGTGCTCGATCGTGCCAACCTCATCCTCGACATTTTCGCCCAAAGGGCAAGAACAGCGCATGCCAAGACGCAAGTGGAATTGGCCCAATACCAATACTTGCTCCCCCGTTTGACCAACATGTGGACCCACTTGCAGAAGCAAAAAGGCGGCATTGGCATGAAGGGGCCTGGAGAAAAGGAAATCGAAACGGACCGCCGGATCATCCGCGACCGCATTAGCGCGCTCAAAAAGGACCTCGCGGCCATCGACCGTCAAATGGCGACGCAACGCGGGAATCGTGGCGCCCTCGTTCGGGTGGCCTTGGTGGGATATACCAATGCAGGCAAGTCCACCCTCATGAACCGCATGTCCAAATCGGAGGTGTTTGCCGAAGACAAGCTGTTTGCCACCCTCGACACCACGGTGCGAAAAGTAGTGTTACACAACCTGCCTTTTCTTCTCACCGATACGGTGGGCTTCATCCGCAAGCTGCCTCACCAGTTGGTGGAAAGCTTCAAAAGCACGTTGGATGAGACCCGTGAAAGCGACCTGCTGGTTCACGTCATCGATGTGTCCCACCCCCAGTTTGAAGACCACTTAAAGGTGGTGGAAGAAACGCTCACCGAAATTGGTGCAGGAAAGCAGCGTACAATGTTGGTTTTCAATAAAATTGATCAGCTCGAAGACCCATCTGGAGAGGTCAATCGGGCACTCCTAATCGAGGGCTTGCGGAACCGCTTCTCCGACCACCAAGGCCCGGTTCTCTTTCTGTCGGCCAAAACGAAAGAAGGCATGGACAGCCTGCGAGAGGTTTTGTACGCAGAGGTGCGAGAACTGCATGTTCAGCGCTTCCCCCACAATCACTTCCTTTACTGACCCCTCACACCCACCCACACCATGGCCGGAATTCGACAGGAACGTCTCGCTGCGTTGCTCCAAAAAGAAATTGGCAGTCTGCTCCAAAAAGAAGCGTCTATTCGCTTTGGCGGCCACTTCATCACCGTGACCACAGTGCGGCTAACCCGGGATTTGTCGTTGGCGCGGGTCTACCTCAGCTTTATGCCCATCGCGTCCGTGGGCAAGCCAGCTGAAGGACTGGCTTTGGTAGAAGCTGAAGCGTTTCACATCCGAAAGGTCTTGGCGGGCAGCATGGGCAAGCACCTGCGTAAAATGCCCGAACTGCGGTTTTTCCTCGATGACAGCTTGGACCACTACGAGGAGATTGACAGCTTACTGAAGGACGATTGAAACCGGTTATGGGGTACACGGCACCCCAAACCCCGCGAGCAATGCCAGGACATCGGACACGTTGGTCGCACCATCACCTGTGAGGTCCGT
>Ga0209092_10000242_pt1 | contig 52192 bp, 34 predicted proteins | sample FraStrMetagenome_FD_187446 | JGI IMG/M metagenome (GOLD analysis project Ga0209092, IMG submission 187446) | Marine eukaryotic phytoplankton communities from Arctic Ocean - Fram Strait ARC3M Metagenome (SPAdes) (version 2) | ecosystem: Environmental > Aquatic > Marine > Oceanic | place: Fram...
AATGTTAAAAAAATTCTCTATTCTATATTTATATTCAAATCCATAATTGTATACATATAAAATATTACTTAAGGAGAACGTAACTTTCATGAATAAAAAAAATAAAGAAAGATTAAACAAAAAAAAAATTTTAAATTTACAAAAATCAGGATTCCTTTTCAAATTCCAAAAAAAACATTACGTCAGACAGAAAGAAAAAAACGGATGTATAACCGGATCTCGACATTTTCGATTGATTCTTAATTAAGAATGAATGCTTATGAGTTCTCTACGATGCGTTCACTATGGTGATTTTTCATAACATGGTAATACGTATTTCAGCAACACTAGGGTAAGGGGTACGGAGTCCCGAAACACCTTACGGTAATAAAGTAGGGGGATGTCCACACATTGCCTGAACTTGGAGTTGGTGAACGTACGGGCCCTAGCTTTTAGTCTAATGCCGTTCATGGAAACACCGTAAACATTACAGCCACAAACAAACAAACAAACAAACAAACAAACATACGTATTTCAGCAACAATCCAGAAACCGAGCTTCATTTTTTCTCCTTTTTGGACCAGCAGTCAATTGAATATACGAAATGTTCTATCCCAAACAAGAGATTACTACATTAATGAGCATTTTGGTTGGGGCAAGATTATCGTCGGCCTTCACTTTGTACAGAAATCGCCCATTGGCAACGAGCACAAAGCTTTTGAATTGGGGGAAGCCAACCAGAATTTTTGCATCAACTGCAACTGCGAGTGCTCGTGCAAATTCTTCTGGTGACATGAAATCCTCTTCAACTGATGATGAATATTCTACTTTGACTCTTTTAGAACACGTGAATCTTAATATTCCAGATCATGCTTATGCTCTTCCATTCTATGGGGATTTACTAGGGTTCGGGCTTGATCCACGTAGGGCAGCTAACGTCGAGAAAGGCAGTGGCACAGTTTGGATGAATTGCGGTGCTTCTCAATTTCATCTTCCATTTGGAGAAGAAGCCCAAACGATTCCTGGCTCTATTGGACTTATTTACAGTTCTTTGGAACCTCTGAAAAATAGATTAAAGGAAGAACTAGCAAAGGAAGCAAATGCAGATGAGCGTTGTTTTTTGGAGAGCGAAGTTGGTGTCGATGAGAGAACTGGGCAAGAGTATGTAAAACTTGTGGATCGATATAATAATACTTTTTTTGCACGTAAAAATCTAGATGGTATCAGTCCACCTGGAAAGGATCAAGGATTGAAGCAACCTTTGGTGACAAAATCAGATAATGACGAATTTGGCGAAGTTGCATCTAAATATGGTATGGATGAATCTGAATGCGTAGGCATAAGTTACGTTGAATTTCTTGTCCCTCCAAAGACTGCTTCTTCAATCGCTGAATTTTATGAATCTGTGCTTGATGCTACTGTTTCTGTTGTGCAGATTGAAGAAGGAATTGAGATAGCCATTGTTGCGTTTGGGAAAATAGACGAAAATGGACGTTCTGACCAAACTGTTCTTTTCAGGGAGAAAGAAGGCTTTGAAGTCCCTCCATATGATGGTCATCACATTTCAATGTATGTTGGTGTTGATGCAAAAGATTTTGAGGCATCTTTCAAAAATTGCAATACTGCAGGAGTAATTTGGGTGAATCCAAGGTTTTCAGACAAAGCTGTCAATTTGAACAATGCAAAAATCTACAAGCAATATAGATTCAAGAATATACTCAACATAAGAAACGGAAAGAAAATCTTTGAATTAGAACATGAAATTAGAAGTGTTAATCACCAGTCTTACCCAGGGTCGAACTGATAAAAAGGAAAACAAAGTCATTGTTAGATTAGACTCAAAAATAATTTCGATGCCATATTTAAACAAACTGCTACCTTTTGGTTTCCATTTACTTTTTTGTTTGCCGAGTAAAAACTTTCATTAGTTTTGATGTAATGGAAAGGAACGTTTAAGGAACATAGTCCTTGAATGTTGAATAAATACAGCAAAACAAGTAGCTTCCTTATGGAATAATGATGTACTTTTTCGCTTTGTTATCACCACGCGACAAAAAGTATTCAAATGCCAAATTAGATGGAAAGGTACTGGGATTTAAGGTGTAGATGAGGGTACGTTGAGTGCCATCCGCAATAGATATTATGAAAAAAATACATTGGCCAAATATAGAGCGATATTTCATAAGGATTATCATGTGGAAGTGTGTAAAATGAAAGCCATTACTAATTGCCCCCCTATGAAAAAGGAACGATTTCTATTTCACTAATGAATTCTTATTTTGATCTATAGCTATAACACACTTGTTTTCATGTGTAAAATTTTGAAGAAGGAAGTTATAAATTCTTTATTACTTGTCTCAAGATAATTTGAAATGGAAATGCAAAATAGAACAAAGATGGCATGAATTGTGATTCCAAATAATCAGTAATTGAACAATCACATTTCCTCAGTGAAAAGGAAGTTTTTATTGTTAAGGCGATATAGTGATATATTTTAGGTGAATCACTGAAGTGATTAGTTATGATGCCGCCTTTTCTTGCTTCCTGTTAACCCACCCATTTTTCCATTTTTCCTCTTTTTCTGGGATCGACTCAATGATCGTTTGTCGTTTTTCATTCTCTTATCTACCAATTTCATTCCTTTTCCTCCTTTCGTTGATCCATTTTTCTTCGATACTACATATGTTTTACTGGGTCGTTTCGCATCGTGTCCTCGCATGGCCTTACTGATAGCCTTCAACTTCATAGTTTCGGTCATTTCATTTGAATTAGCAACTGCTTCAGCCTGTTTTCTTGCAGCGGCCAATTTATTCCTAACGCGTTTGTTCTTTCTTGCTCTAGCTTCTGCGACCTTCTGAATAGGCTTGGTAGATAATTGAAGGTATCTTTCTTTCATCTTTTGAACAAGCTCTCGAGGTACAGGCAGCTGAGGTCTATAATGCTTGGTTTCATCATCTACGAACCAATCAGGCAAGTCAGAAGGATCATTCCATGCATATCGATTATACGATGCATCAACAAGAGCTTTTGTCTTGGAGTGTCGGAGTGTCATGGTGGCAAGGGCAAGTGTTTGAGCTTGATCGTCTGAATCATAATCTTCATTTTCGGAGTTATATTCACGTGTATCGATTTTTGGGATAGTACCTGCAGGTACCACCTCAAATCCTTTTTTCTCATTTTTTGTATTGGAGATATTACCAAGTCCGGCTTTGAGTAGAGCTCGCTGATTCTCACTTTTAGATCTCTCAGTATTCGCTTGATTATTGTCCTCATTATCACCTTCACTGTTTTCACCAGATACAACCTTGAATTCCTCGTCATCCCCGGCTTGTTTGGCCAGTCTTTTTTTCTTTCTTTCTGCTCGAGCTATTGACTTCAGGCGACGTTCATGACGAATTTGCTTATCTGTTTTGGGTATGCTAGCAAGAATTTCTTCCGCGGTCAGTCCTGTCATATTTTTAGCCTTGCTTCTACTAGGTTTCAACTCCTCTTCTTCATCGGAACTAATATGATTGACATTTTCCATATCATCTGAATCGCTATCGTAGTCATCTGCTTCATTGGCAGTGTGATCGTTTGACCCGGATTTTGATGCTATTTTAGCAACATTATTTATATTTGAGAAAAGAGGATTGCTGAACCATCGAGCAGCTTTCACCGAAGTTGGCTCTTCTGGCAAAGTTACTAGTAGAGGATTATCTTTCTTCTTCTTAAGAACAGCTTTATGTTCTTCTGGAGTAAGTGGATCCATATTGAATCCATCATCACTGTCTTCCGCTTCCTCTGGCTCATTTTCGGACTCATCGTCTCCACTCTCATTGCCCCCGCTTTGCAATAATTTCGCATATCTCTTGGTTTCATCATCCATGTCTTGTTCAACCACATCCCCGATTTCAGCATCTTCTTGAGCTGCATTTTTGATTTTTTCTTTTCTACTTTTTCTTGACCTTTTATCCATTTTTGTTCCTTTCTTGGCTTCCTTATTTTTTGTAATTTTAAGGTATTCATCATAGGCATTATCCAACTCTCTATCCATTCGGTAGCTGTACCCAGTTTTCTCATCCCTTTGATCCTCCTCTCCTTGACTAGACATTTCATCTCGTTCCTTTTTTTGTTGCTCCAATTCCTCCTCAGAGTCCGTGTCTTCCATATCAGCTAAATCAACTTCTCGAACTGCTTCCAAATCAGCAGACGTCTGTATTTGATCAAGGCTGAAGATTTTTTCAGATTCATGGACATCGTCAGGATTTAAATCAAGAGCCATAGCTGCTCTTCGACGCCGTTTCGCTTTTAGTTCTCTCTCTTTTTTCTTTTTTCTTTTCGCTTCACGAAGTTTTTTCAGACGTAATTTCGCGATTTCATCCTGGATTTTTTCCTCCTCTTCCTCCTCATTTTCATATGATTGTCCTTTGCTGTCGCGTAGATCAATATCAGAGTCATCTGAAACTCCATCAACATCTGCTTCCATCGTTTTTTTCTTTTTTGCTTCAACATCAGCAAGTACTTTGATTTTCCAGTTTATAAGTCCTTTGAAATCACTACGATTCAAAACTTTCAGATCTGAAAGACACGCTTTAATTTCTGGAGTTGTTAAAGGGTGATTTTTATAAAAACTGCATTCTTCACTCGCAAAACCCAGACCTGTGTGCTCACTAAGGATTTCGATCCCTGTACTAACATCTGCAGCCATAAAGTCTGAAACTTTGCCTATATTCCTCATTGTAAAGTCAAGCTTTGTCATATCGTACCCCTGGCGTTGCCTCTTTTTTTCAAAGAACTTTTCATGGAAAATATTCATTTTTCCTCCTCCCTTCACTCCTCCTCCAGCTTGTCCTCCATCCGTCGCATTTTCTACATATTCAAAAACAAATTTTGGGTCTACCATGCGTGGATCCAATACATCAGGAGCTTTATAACCCTGACAAACCAAGAAAATTTCTGCAGATTGACTACGGGAACTACTGGGTTTCACTGCTTCAACCTGATTAAACAATTGCTTAGCAACCCAAACAAAGCTTGCATAATCCCTACTTCTATACAACTTTGTAAGAAATACTCCATCTTTTTTCAAATGTTCTGTTGCACATTTGAGAGAGTGTAACGCAATTTCATTTTGAACATAAGCATCTTTCTCATAAGCAGCTCCCACATTAGGAGCACCATCACATAAAACGACGTCAGCTGATGCAGATTGCAGTTGTCTTTTGATATCTGCTTTGCATTTTTCAGTTGTAATATCTCCGATAAGTGTCAAAACGTTAGGCCCGATGGAACGAATGGGTAAAATGTCCACAGCCAAGATAATGGTAGAGGAAGTGGGGAGAGTTCTTGCAGCAACCTGAGTCCAACCACCAGGTGCGGCACATAGATCAATTACAATTTTTGTTGATTTCGGTTGGAGGATTCTGAATTTCCTATTTATTTGGGAGAGTTTAAATGCAGCTCGAGAACGAAATCCTTGCTCCTTTGCAACTAAAATGAGAAATCATATCAAGACCATGTGTGAGTGAGTTTCTCGTTTTCCTTCAAAACATTTTAATAAGTCTTAAAAGCTCTCTGATTTAGGAAACTTACGTCTATAGTACTTATCCTTATCATGATGCTTCTTTCTCTTTGCTCCGGCTGGCATGATGGGATGGACTTATTATCTCTTTGTGAATCGAAAACTTATGTTCTTCACTTTTGTGGGCAAAAACTTTGCTTTCTATTTTCTAAATTCTACGAAATAGCTACGAATGAATATACCAAGCATCTATCGTTCAAGTTTTTTCTGTTCATTGGTGGTCAACATCAAAAGCTCTTTTTCGATTAATCTCAGTAACTTGCTACATAATTACATGACGTCAATATGTAAAGTATCTACCTTATATATTCTCTCTAGCTATGCTGAAGAGTTTTGTTGGGCAAAATAGAAAGACAAATCCAAGGTCATTTTTTATTCTTCTTCCAAAACAAGAATAACTTCTATTTCATCAATACTGAAACAAAAGAAAGAATCAACAACGATTTCTATTATTTTCCTACTTAAATTTTGATGATTTACCTTACATTGAAAGTCACTGCATGAATCCATTTTTAAAGCTAGGCTATCTTAGATTTTAAACTCACACTAAATAAACACATATATATATCATTTAATTTGATCGCTTTCCATGAAAAAGAGATACAGCAGATGATTTTCTCATCTACAAAAAATAAGAACCTTAGCCTGGCTCGGGAATTTCTAAATTAAACGTTTACATCGTTCAAAATATTCCCCATCGCTCTCCTCATTTTGTTCGTTTTCATGCCTGTTTTCTTCTTCTTTCCGCTTGCCGACTTATCCTTCGCAGCGGCAGCCGCAGCTAAATCTCTCCATTTGCGGGCTTGCATTGGAGTTCTTTGGACTGGTGATAGACAGAGACCTGAAGGTGGTCCTTTGTGACGGTTCTGTTGATGAGGATTGACTTTTGCATTTGCAACTGACGACAATTTCATATCCTCAACAGGCTGGTTCTCCTTATCTACATTATCATTCTCATTAATGTTTGAGTTTTTGTTTGATACGATTGAACAAGGGCCTTCTACAGTGGTATTGGAGTCCAATATACTATCGGAGATTGGAGTCATTATGCTTGGGGATACGCTTTCTTCAATTTCATACAATGAAGTTGAATCAGATGTCTCAGATTTGCTGAAGCTTGTCTTTGTAAAATTTTCCAGTGCTTCTGAAGGCTCATACTGATGAATAACACTCATTTCCTCCTTTTTGCTTTGCCCCTCATCTGTCGAGTAATCATTCTCTGAGGATGAAAATGACAAATTATCATCCTTCAGTAGATAATCAATCTCATCTAATTCATTCGCGGTGGAAGCTTCACTGAAATAATCGATTTCTTCGAGTTCTCCTTCATCTTGATCCAGACCGGTTGAAGCCAAAGTTTCTTTTGTCACACTTTCTGTCGTTTCGAGTAATCTATCATTGGAATCTTCATCATGTAAGTCTAAAACTGTCTCTTCCTCTTTGATATTATTGATTTGATTCAATGTAGCACTTTGCTCAGTGGCTTGAGAGTCCAACTCAATAGATTTGGCTTTGCGTATATCATTGATTTTTCCATTTCTTCCACGGAAAACTTCTGACGATGTGGTTGTCAATGGTGACATGTCTGAAAGACATGGATGTTCACCAAGGTATTCAATCAATTGTCCTGTATTATCTATCTTTTTAATATCCAAAGGACCAGTTGTGCTCTTTCTTGCAAAGTCTGTTGTATCATCAAATGGAGAACGAGCATTTTTTGTAGCGATACCACTAGGCTTAAGATTGATGGATTCTTCTTGAATGGTGCTAACTTTCTTTAGATCGACTTTAACACCTTCTTCTTCTACCTCATCATCTTTTCTTTTCCAAAGCGGTCCAGCTCCATCCAAACTGTAATTTGTCCAATGTCCTGTACTTTTTCTACTCTTTCCAATAATGCCTTGCCTCTTTGGCTGAGCAACTTCAACGATTTCATCATTTTCTTCTTTTCTCTTCCATACTGGTCCCGCACTATCCAGGCTATAATTTGCCCAAACACCTTCAGTCTTCTTCACAATGGCCGCTCCTTTGTCTCTCCTAATTGCGTTTGTGACACCAAAATTGTAATTCATTGGTTTGACAATTATGCCCTCGTTGGAATTCAGCATTCTGGGACTCAAAACTTTACTGCTGCCTATAATATTCTTACGAATATCCTTGGTTCGCATCAACTTCACATTCAGCTCAGAAATGCGTGTTTTAACATTATTTGCCGCGGTTTCAGCTGCTAGAACCATTCTTGAAGAGCTGTTTTGTTTTCGAAGAAATGGGCGTCTATAAGAATGCTTTTTCGGTGACATGGCTTTTTTGGCCGCTCTAAAGCTTTTGTTAGAAGGCAAAGACCGAAGAAGAGTAGCTTGTCTTGGTGACGCCTTATATTTTTTTTTCACAATAGGGGCAACTTTCTTTGCATCAGAATCTTTGCTGATATTGCTATCTTTGAAGTCGTACGTTGTATTCGGGCTTTTCGGAGTGAGTGCTTTTTTCACTCTCCATAAACTGTCTTTAATCTCACCAACCATTTTCTTTTCAATATGGTTCTCTTTACCATTTATATTTTGTTCTGGTTGCATAGAGATTTGTTGAAGCTTAGAAAATGAATATAGCCTTGTGAATGGTCCTCTTTCATCATGAATTTTCTCATAGGCGGACATATTTGATTTGTTAAGATCATTAGGACTCTTAATATCTGACTGCAATTCCTGTACAGTTTGATTTTTGATGGAACTAGATACTTCTTGATCTTGAAGTGTTTCATTTGTTTTTGACAATAAATCTAAGCTTTCATCGTATTTTTCATCGTCCTCAACCTCCTCAAAGAGCAATTGTAAGTCTTCTGGATTGCTATCTACTTTCTCAACTTTTCGGAATGATCGTTGAGTAGATTCAGGGACCTCATCTGCCATAATTTGATCAAAAAAATCAAAAGAAGATGCTTCAGTATAACAAACACTATCTGCTTCTTCATTCTTGACAAAAGGATTTTTCCCGTTTGATTGTGCGCTAACAACTGAATTTTGCTCATTATTACGATCATCATTACGATTTTTAGCGCTGCCGTCTCCCTGATTGAGGTCATTCATTTTATCATCTTCCTCAGCAGGACTTGGTAATGGAAGAAGAGGTGATAAATCAAGTAGCTGCATTTTCTCGTTTAATTCCTGCGTAGTATTTTGTGGAGTTCCAGCTTCAGATACAAGATGTGAAGAAACATTGTCTGCATCATTATTTGAGATGAATGCAATGTCTTCATAACTTGAACCTAGCGATTTTTTCTTGATGGCTGAAGGAAGCCTAAGCTGAGGAGGGGTAGGAAAATGGAAATTCTGTCCTGATCGAGGCATTTTATCCTGAACTTTCTTGTTAAGTACTGATTGAAAGTTTTTCATTATATTTTTCTGATTAGGTGTTTCATCCAAGTTCGCATCCCTCTCGGTATCCTCTATTTCCCTCATGAGCTCCTCCAAATATTCATCGTTTCTTTGCTCATTAATATCCATCCTAGTAGTAGCACTATTCGCATTTTGTCGCTCGCCACTTAACTGACTTAGTCTTTGAGGTTGAGGTGTTATTTTAGATTTAGAAATGACAGATTCAGCTTCGTCTTCCTCGTAAGATTCTTCCATCGGAGGAAGCATTGGCTGTCCAAGGGCTCTACTTAACAAACTTGTTTTTCTGATTGAGCTTTCTGTTAATGTCTCGCGCTGATAGCTAGACATTGTTGAGCTACTGCTCATACTGTTGGCAGGAGATAAATAAAACGGATTTTTCTTAATTCCAATACCATGCAAACTATATTCAGTTCGCTCATCGAAAAATGATGAAATGTCTGAGTGAAGTGGTGAAAGATCTGGCTGGTTAGCGCTATCATACTTCACATGATTTATTTCATTCTTTCCTGGTGTTTTTCCCGTAGCTTTTGAATGTTTTCTTTTCCAATATTCATCGGAATTCTTTTGAGAAATGTTTTGACAAGTATTCCCCATTGCGAAGGATTTTTACAGGTGAGTTCTGTTCTTTTAGACAGAAAAAGTAACAGAAATTAATTTTCGTCTTAGGATTGTGATGGACCTAAATTCTTTTAATTTGTAAAAGTTTCCGAGCAGGGCTTCCAATGGGATTCACATCACAGTTTGTGAGAAAAGTTCGTTGAACTTTTTTAATCTTGCGTTATTTTGCGGGAAAAAATAACCCTAAGTATACCGTATCTCAATATATTACTTAAAGAAATAAGCGAAAAAATTAGATTGAGGGAAAGATTTCGACTACTACATGTTAAATCTTGCAATTAATAAATTGTGATTCCCTTGTAACGATAATCTCGTTAAATTAATTTTCTTAGAAAAAAATAAGTTGAAAAATGATTTTGTTATCCTCGTGACACGACTCTATTATGTAGCCTCACAGGGCTATTTATAAGAAAGATCTAACATTTTTGCTTTTGCATGTTCACATTTTGCTTTCATATGCAAATTTTTAGTATTCATGGCTATTTGAATTTATACCTGTCAAATTTTTTATCACTTATTGTGAATGATGGATAAGCTTAAAATAAGTTCTCTTAAAGCACCGGTGGAAATTTTTGTAGATTATAAACAACATTCAAAGATTTTATGCTTCAGTTGGCTGTTCATTTGCTATAATTATAGTTAATTTACATTTGTGATATTATATATTTGAAATTATTAATGCGCACAAACCTCCATGAACTTCATGTATATCTTCGTAAGAAAATTGATTTGTCCATAATGCAATGGCCAAGTCAAGTAAGAGTGTATTTTTATTCAGAAATAGCATCATACAAAGGAAACCTCGACAGACGAAAAAGATTCATCTCACACTTGAGAAACATCTTGCTTCTATCTCTTGGATGGACCTTGAGTTAACATATCCTCTGTAGTTTTTCTCTTCAAACCATTCGAGGATTGCTGTTGAGCCCTTGCCAAGCTAAGAGCGGATGCACCTAAATTCATTTGTGCAGCACGTGCTTGTTGTTGCTGTTGTGCGTAAGCGGCAGCAGCGGCATTTGTGACTGAAGAATTCCTCTGTGAATTAGTCAGTTGATTTAAGAATGAAGCCGATGAGTTATTCCCTAGGTTCGAAAGCATTGCATTGCTCAATGAGTTATTTCCATTTTTGCTTCCTAAGCTTGAAAGCATAGCATTACTTAATGAATTACTTCCACTTTTACTTGCTAAGCTTGAGAGCATAGCATTACTTAATGAGTTGCTCCCACTTTTGCTTCCAAGGCTTGAAAGCATTGCATTACTTAATGAGTTGCTCCCACTTTTGCTCCCAAGACTTGAAAGCATTGCATTACTTAATGAGTTGCTCCCACTTTTGCTTCCAAGACTTGAAAGCATCGCATTACTCAATGATTTATTCCCATTTACAGCTTTATCAGGATAAAGTCAAGTTTAACATATGAGTTTATTCGTAGAAGAAGTTAAGTTGTTTGAGAAATATGAATATAATTACCTTGCAGTAACTGCTGCCTGGCAAAGAAAGCAGCAGCGCTTTGACCACCTGCGTTCCCATCATTTTGATTCTGCGATGTGTCATGTTGATGTTGTTGTTGTTGGTGCATTACACTTTGAAGAGGAACATTTAGAAGATGAGGGTCTTGATGAGGGATATCACCCGATGCGACCAAACTCAAGAAATCATCTACACTTGAATTCCGTTGCAATAGTCCATCTTGCATACGCAATGCTGTAAGTCCTGTTGAAGAATCTGTTCGCAACATATTCGCAAGCATTGCATTCGATAGATTTCCTTTGTGACAATTGGGCGAAAAATTAGACCATGCTCATAAAAAACATATAAGAAATCAATTACAGTGCCATACCTGAACTAAAAAGACTATTTGCACTGCCCATATTTTGCATGCTTTGAAGTAAATTTCCAAAAGTTGCATTCGACCCACCTCCATGAGACCCCGCAAGACCATTCATGCTACCCGCATTCCCACTTGATAACGTGCGAATAAGATTTTCCATTCGACCTTCACTAACCCGACGCCTAGCATCAGCCAATGAAGACATATTTGATTGAGAACCTGATTCCCAATTCTTCAAGCCACTCTTTGGTAAATTTGAGAGTCCTCCAGCTGATCCACCAGATTGAATGAGATTAGCCAAATTGTCCTAAACACAAAATAAGCAAAATGTCATATGCGTTAGAAAGGGAACCTGATTTGATGTTTAGAAGCGTGTATTGACATCAGTAATTACTTACGATAGATTGCAAACTTTGAAAATCAAGTGACATTAATGCATCGAAACTACTTTGACGCTCCAACATATTGCTAAGCGATTGTGTTGAGGCCCCTTGTTGATCTCTGGCTAACTGAGTAAGTTGATCACGCGAAAGTCCAGTCTTTAACATCAGACTATTAAGAGAGTGCCCCGAAGCTGCCATACCAGCTATTCTTGCAGCTAACATAAGAGAAATGGAAAATGATGTGTAAGACAGCGTGATAATAGAAGAAAGAAGAAAATATTTTGGAAAATAAACGTACCTGAAGCATTTCTAGCTATTTGTGTCATGGCTGTATTTGATAGACCTCCATTGTTTGCGGAGGATACTGCAGCGTTCAGGAGATTATTGGCTGAATTTCTTTGAACTGCATTACGTAGTAAGTCTTGTTCGGATTTTTTTCTCTGCATTTCAATCATAGCCAAAAGACCAGCACTTCCATGACTTCGAGATAAATTTAAACCTTGCTTGGAAGATTTTCGTTGAAGTCCCCCTGAGCTTGGTAGTGCACTTGATGAACCCTGTAAATGCAGAATTTAGTTGTCAGTGGAAAATGAAATGAAAAGCATGTTTCCATGTAAAGTTCAAAATGAAGAAACTTACCTGTAAGAGAGCTCGACCAACTGCAGCGGCACGACTGTTTGAGGAGCCTTTAGATCCACTGGGTTTAAACCCATTAGGAGGACGAAGCCATGGTGGGTTGTGGGTAGGAACTGATTGCATGGCTTCTTCTTCCACCTTCGGTTTTGGTGGAGGAGCAACTGGAACAGCTCCTACTGCACCGTTTGATTTTACTCGATTAGTCTGTGCAACTCGCTCTAAAAACCGTCTTTCAAGTCTATATGTTTTGAATATAATTAATCATTTTTTGTGTAAGAGATACAATAAAAAAGGATATAGATCTCCATGAAATGTATTATATTCTACTTACTCGCTTAATTCCTTCCGACTTCGCTCGATGTGTTCTGGAGATAATCTATTTATGTCAGCAGTCCGTCTGCGAAAAACCTGTTTTCCGATACAGTTACTTCCAACAAACTTTTTAGAGATACGCATAGGATCACAATTTAGAAGCTTTGATAAGAAGGTACGGAGAGTAGTCCCGTCTGTAAGTGGTAACAATCCTGATTTGAATTCTTGAATGAGACGGTTAGCATAATTTTCTTCTTCTGAAGTCCATTTTCCTCGTCTAAGGAGAGGACCTTTTGATTTGCTCGAGGAAGACGATTTCGAAGAAGACGGCGTAGAAGATGATGTCTGTGACTGACTTGATGAGACGTTTGATGTGGAGCGTGGAGGGTTCAGAGCTTTTACTGTACTAGATTTACTTGTCTTAGGTCGGTAGTTTGGTGCTGGAGTTGTTGCCGAAGCTGGAAGTGATGACAAGCCTCCATTCGGTCTCCTATACAAATTTTTATTATCGCTGCTATTTAAGGAATTGCTGATTGGAACAACCACATTTGAGACATTATTTTTCTTTATCAAATTGGAGGTATTGTTGTCTTGGGACTCATTTGAGACAGGTCTAGGTACAGCATTGCGGCCTGCAGCATTGGCCACCATTCTTAGACCAGCTACTGCTGCCTCTTCTTTTTTACACTGCTCATCTTTCTCAGAAGAGTCAATTCCTTGCGTTCTAGCCTGGGCTTGTGAAATAGGTGGTGCAAGTCCATCTGCCACTGCAGCACTTCTAGCTGCATTGAGCAATAAAGATGGGAGAGGTGTTGCAGAAGACATCGCAAATCTCCCGATATTAAGATGGTGGGATGGACGAACAAAGCAAATTACGGCGCACTTTTCTCACGTTTGACGTAGATGCGTCCCAGAAAGGAAAACTTTTGCTTCCGAAACATAAAAACGTAAGTAAATTTGACTTCTGTCGTAATCATCTAAGACGGTGAGCTTTGAATCAAAACCTATTTTCATAAGCATTTTTAAAAGACCTTTAAATGAAAAAAATTAGCTTGAAATAGATACTTCAATCGTAAGTTAAGCAAAAGAAATTTTAGTTGAAACAGAAAGTAAATTGCGAGCACAGAAAATGGGATCCTATGAAACTGAACACGAATTCATTAAGTATTTTGTTTCATTTACTACTTAGATTGACGATTCAACAAAAACTGAGTAATTCTATGTATACTTTGTATTGATTTTCGAGGTACGGAACTCTTCAACATTCGGACTTCTTAACGACCTTACTGCAGGTAGATAGAATTCTAAATACAAACAATCATTTTATTTATAGTGCATTTGCATGTTGCACTTATGTATTTATGTGTAGTTGCATACTTTTGAATGTTTACATCGAGAGTCATCTCACAAGAACAAGATCTTTTGATAAGAGTGACGTACGAGGATGAACAAAGAACATAAAAAGTCGAGAACCAATCAGTGGAGAATTCACGAAGAGCAGTCGTTCTTTGTGTCTGAATCATGGTCATCAAAGCATCACGATTAAAAACAAAGGGAGCAAAGTTTAACCCGAGATGCGCCAAAAGATGAGCAAGAGAGCTTCAAAGCTTAGTGCAAACACTCTAGCGAAATGCTACCATCAAGTTCAATTGAAAAACATACACCACATGCACCCTGTTGAACGACAAGAGGCTTCTGTAGCGTCGCATATGTTGAACAAGGTTAATTTTATATTTAGTGCCCGCGAGGGAAAAGAAAATTCAATTTATTCGTTCTTGAACAATATTTATATATCTATGTAAAAAACATATGGATTTTGAACCGAGAGTCTCTAGGTCAAATGATTTATGTTACGGAACTAAACTTGCAGTTAGTCACAAAAGTTTTCTTGTTGAAACACGTAGGTTCCCAGCCATTTATTGCTTATATCGAATGTACTACGATTGCACATAGGCACTTTTCATAAAAGATATAAAAATTTACTCGTGTACGTATAAGCTTATTCGTATAGTTGAATAGAGATTCATTATATTTCGACAACTTCATTCTTCAATAATCAAATTCGTTCTCGTTGTTTACGACAGCTAAAGCGTGTATTCGAATACAAACTACAACCGTAGACTCGTTGGATAGAATACGTCATCGTGAACGAGACCAAAAATGACTACATAAAGCACTCTTTATCTGCTGTCACAATATCCTAATTGAAATAGTCATATTGCGCCCTATCTAGATTTTCATAGATAACGTATTTGATCCCCGATTTATTTAGTTCACAATTTATACTTTTATTCACCTTCTGTTCGACTTAAAGAATAGAGTTCCACAAGAAGCAGAATGACCCCTGCTGTCATTGAAAAAACGAATGTAGTGAAACTTCTTCATTTTCTTATTCACAAAGGAATTGTAAGATACAAACTTTGATGAAGAATTCGGCTATTGAATTTAGCGTTTGATTAAAATTCCCTTGATCCCATCCTTAGTAGATAGAACTTAGACCTATCTTTTTCTTGAATTCTTGGATTTTGTACAATTATGATTGATCCATTATTGCAATGATGTAAAGTGCCACCTTTCAAATTTGAAGCGATTTGCCAAAATAGTATGCCGAGGTGCGTTAAGGCGTCTGGTAGGTACTAACTCTTTTTTCAGCGAATAAAAAATAAACGAAATTTATTACAACCAAACATAATCAGCAGTCCTGAATCGACACATTATTTTTCCTTCCCTCAAATTACTTGCAGAGAAGTATTTTTCATGAATTTTATCGTTCTAAGAAAAATCGAAAAATGTCAGGTTTATGTAGTTTTGTCAAGTGTCGAAATGATGAAAGGATTATTACTCTACAACAGATTAAGTCTTGACGATGTTCAAGCTCCTAATGTTTCTTACTTGCGAGAAGAAATGAGATTGAAACAACTTGAATCTTCGGCATTAGATTTCCAAAGACTTGCTTCTACAAAACAATTTATTTAATAAATATTACATATTGATTCATCTTTAATGACTGTGCGTTTGCTTTCCTATATTTCTCAGTGCTGTAACAACCAATGTTGCTGTGATACAGCAAAACAATTATTTTTGGGAACGCAATGATTGCTGGCAAAAACAGCACATGATTTTCTGGCATAAAGGAATCATAAAGTCAAGTTCTCATCACTTTGACAAAAGAGCTTACCGAGAAAGGTTTTGAGGGTCTTGAGCATGTTTCTTATCAGAATTTACTACACTTAGGATTACAACAAATAAACTCTGATATTTTTTATGGCTTTGTCATTTCAAGCATTCTCACGGGAAAATAATCCTTCGTTTCCATGGAAGGTAGTTCCGTAGCGACAGAAAATAGCAACAACACAGCAGCTTTGGATGCAAACAAATATGAAAGGAAATTGAAAGACATCAGTAATATATGAAGGTAAGCTATTAATTAAAAAATACATTCCAAAACATGTTTTACACTTTCGTGTGTATAATATTAGGGCAGACTTCCAAATATGTTTAGGGCACATCTCCTGTGAGAAGAAGTACTATACGCAAACTCGCTGGCTCATCCATCCATCAGAATAATTTCATACCCGCGATACGTAAATTGAACACCGTAGAAAATCTGTTGCGCATTCATAACACGTAAGTCCTCCATTTCTAAGAAAGAAAATAATGAACATGAAAAAACCTTCTGTTTGCTGCATTTCCTTGAAACTTTTGCATCTCTACTTCACATCCTTGAATATTTGGGCTTCCTAAAATGAAAGGTGCTAATTTGTGTAGTTGGAGAAGCTTGATTTTCGTTATCGCAATCTCGAATCAAGTATGCCAAACATATGCATTTTTACCGCACCCATCTAAGTCAGCACAATACACTTTTAAAAAAATCACACCTGTGTCGTTATCCAGTACCAGTGTGGATGACGAATTATGTTTAACACCAGAACTTACCACATTAGTGGAAGGATTCAAACGTATCCCTGATGAAAAAATCCGTTACAAAAACTTAATGTTTCTTGCCAACAATCTGGCTCCCGTGGAAGATGACGTTCGTGTTCCAGAAAATAAAGTTCCTGGATGTCTTAGTACAGTTCACGTTACTTGCGATGCCGTCACAGACGAAGATGGGAAAAAAGTTGTGAATTACCGCGGGGATTCAGACGGTGTGCTTACAAAAGGTCTTTTGGCTTTATTGATACGGTATGTTAGTTTATATGTGATGTTTACCTTCTAGTCATATGGAACAAAGTTAGGAAGTCGACTCAACCCATGATTTTTACATATTGTACAATCTATGATGTTCATATTTTTCAAATCGTATACATGATTATTTGAATTTTATAGGGGATTTTCTGGATGCACACCTGACCAAATCGAAGCAGTGAATCCTAAATTCATTCATGTAGCAGGGATCGCACAAACTCTCACCCCAGGAAGAAATAATGGGTTTCTGAATATGATTGATGTAATGAAAAAGAAGGCGAAAGAAGCAATTGGCGAAGCCACCACTGAAACATCTGATGACGATGGAGAAGCTGAAAGTGAAACGGAAGAAGAATCTGGAGCAGTAACAAGTTTTGAAGAACGGGAAGGAAAACCAATGTACAATGAAATCATGTCGACTCTTATCACTACCTTGAAACCATCTTCTATTGAGCTAATGGATAATTCAGATCAACATGCAGGTCATGCTGGATCTAAAGGATGGGAAGAGAGCGGTGAAAGTCATTTTTCTCTCTCCATTGTGGCAGAAGCATTTGATGGGATGGCGTTGGTCAAACGACACCAATTAATTTATCTTGTATTAGGGGAGACTATGCAAAAGATTCATGCATTACAGATTAGTGCTAAAACACCTGAGGAACTGCAAAAATAAATTTATGATGAAATGGTCATTTATGTCATTTCCTGATTGCGGTCTTCATCTTGCAATCAATTAAACGAAAGAAAAAATTCATTGAATATCAGTACATTTTCAATCACTTAAAAGCGAACAGAGAATACTATTTGAGTAGCATATATAAAATTCTCATTTATAATTTTACATCTTCGTTATATATATATAAATTTCCTACTTTTTCAAGTCGTTGAAACCATCTTTGGTAATGGAGCATATTGTATTTCTAATGCGTCATGGTACCATCTTTACAGGTAATACAATCTCTGGAAAATCTATCGTTCACAATTTGAATTTGAATAGTATTGTGGAATATCCCAAATTTGGATATACAAATTTCATGTATATCCTGAAGAACATTCCGAGTATCCTTGGATCCATCGTTATTACAGACGAGAACATGTGCACTCACCGCCGATACTCCATGGGAGATGGACCAAATATGCAAGTCATGAACGTCACAAACTCCTTTGACGGAAGAGAGGGCAGCAAAGATGGTTTCATAATTCAAATGAGATGGAACTACTTCCATTAGAATACTCATGGAGGATTGAATAACCGAAAGTGTGGATTTGAATACCCAAATACAGAAGAAAATGGTGCACAAAGGATCAATGGCTTGAAGTTTTGGATTGATCCAAATAGTTACACCCGACAAAAGTACAGCTACAGACATGGCAAGATCTCCCAATACATGGAGGTAGGCTGCGCTCAGATTAATATTTTTAACTGGCTTGGCTTCAATATGATGATGATCATCACAGTCATGGTGGTAATCGTTATGTTTGGAAGATAGAAGAGCTGTTGTTTCAACAGCATTGTGATCATGATCATGGACGTGGTCAAGGTGTTTTTCATGTTTTTGATGGTGTTCGTGGTGATCATGTTCATGTTCATGTTTATGTTCACGTTTATGTTCTATTTTATGTTCATGATCATGAGCATGTTCGTCGTAGTCATCATTTTTATCTTCATCTTCATTTTTGTGAGTATGAGGCACCGAATAAACAGACTCCATATTCCAAGAACCTCCAAAGGGCGCAGCTGTTGGATCTAAATTCTGTTCCAAGGCCTTTTTCTTCCAATCTGGAATAGGCGTATCATCTACTTCTATTTCACTTGTTACGTGACTATTGGGCCCGCAGTCTTCGCAATCTTCTCCATGAACGTGACTGTGTTCATGATCATGTACATCGTCATGTTTGTGATGATGATCGTGATCATCATTATCATGCTTTTTATGATTGTGTCCATGATCATGTGCATCGTCATGTTTGTGATGATGATCGTGGTCATCATTATCATGCTTTTTATGATTGTGTCCATGATCATGTGAATCTTCGTGTTTATGGTGGTGGTCGTGATCATCATGATCATCGTGCATTTTATGGTCGTGATCATGGTCGTGATCATGATCATGAGTCATACCGGGTAAATGTACATGATCCTCACCCAGAATAATCGCTAGTATAATATTCACAATAACTCCGAAAAAGGCAATAAAACTCATAATTTTCCCATTCACAGGTTCCACATTCATTCGAGTACCTAAAAGCCACAAACGCACGATAGCTTCTCCAAACAAGAAGATCGATACCAATGCTAGAGAACCCACCGAAAATAAAGCTGCTAAAGCTTCCACACGTTTATATCCATAGGTATAATGCTCACAGGGAGGACGACTTGCTAAATGCGATGCTAATATGGCTATGATGAAAGAAGCTAAATCAGCAAATAAATGGGCAGCATCAGAGAGGATAGACAGAGAACCCGACAGAATTCCACCAGTTACTTCAACACAAAAGAAGATCCCGCAGAGGATTGCCGAATATCGAAGGCGGGTCAAAACGTCTCTCCTTTGTTGATCTTCTTCCTCTGCACGCTTGTTTGTTTTTGGAGGTATAGAAGATAGATTGTTTTCTTCATCATCGGATAAGTCATCGTGAAGAGTATTTTCTGACGGTTCTTCCACCAATTTTTCTTGATAGTGCATCATTTTGAAAATCCAAAACTTTACCTAGCTGCTCTAATTTTTGTGTTCGTCAATGCAACAGAATAAAATGAAGTCAAAAGTGACAATTGTTTTTTTACGTGATTTTCTCAAAAGTTCGGATACCGTAGCAATAACAGTTAAGGTACATAGTTTCTACATATAGAGTATACGAGATTCAAGGCAATATCAAGACGTCATCCCAGCACGATTCTTAGTCTTCAATATTAATTATACGTGCCTTCAAAGGTGAAGAATGAGAAACAAACAAACCTACTCCGAAATGTTCGACGTGAGTTTCAGAACTATTTACATTCCATTATATGGATTTCAACATCAGTCAAAAATCATGATGATAAAACGAATTGATCGGAAAGAAGTCATTTAAATTTTATCTGTATCATCTGTTTCATCTTTTCATTATTTATTGCTGCATTCATCCTTTGCCACCTTTTGAAAAGATGAACATACTAGATTCAATTCATCTCTTTATATTTTAATTGAAGGAAGTTATGTGGCTTTTATGACTTCAAAATAATTTTAGAATAGTATTTTTCAATATTCCTTGCATCAAAAGAAGCATTCCAATAAATATAAACTCATGCAATTTTTTTGCAAAATTTATAGCTTTATTTGATTGTGAAATATTTTTTATTGTTGCATGATTTTTTTATATAATTTCGTCTCCAATAGCTCCAAAATCAGACAGGATGATAGAATGTTCTTTGTCAATATTTGATTTAGATGTATCTGGAACAAGAGCTCCAATATATTCGGATGGCCTGTTTGAAAATTCTACACCTTCTTTCTTCAAGAAATGAAAATAAATAAGTGCTGAATCATTAAAAGCTTTTTCCATATTCCATAATCGATCATCATGATTGGAATATCGTTGTTTCTTTTTATTTGTGTTGATATAACAGGATTGTTCTATGCAATAGTCAATCAGTAATCTCATTCCATTTGTAGGATCTATATCATTATTGGTTTGAATGGAGCGATCTTGGTAGGCATAGAAACTGTTTCCAAAGAAAAGGATTTTGGGTATGCTATCATTTTGATTGGTAGTAGATGTGGAGAGAATATTTTCCCAATTTGCCCAAATGACATTGTTATAGAGTCGTAATGGACAATGTGGCATATAAAAAAGAGTTGGTTTGGAGATAGTACGTTTTCCGCGTTCATTTATGGTTAGGATGGATATGGAATCGGTATAATGAGTTTGGAACACCAAATGTTCCATGGGTGTCATGATGGGCTCATAGTAGTTCACTACTATGGGAAATTCGGTGTAGAGAGACAGATGTTTTTGTAAAAGAAGGACACATGATAATTGCAACATAGGGGCAGAGTTGGCCATTTCAAAGTTTCCAATGCCGTAACAGACAATGTCATATTCGAAATGGAAGCATGGATGAGAGGATGTAGTCGTATCATCAGCAGGAAGATGAAGGATAGTTTTAAGATGTTGACAAAACACGTTATAAAATCCATTTGGTTCCTGTTCCATGGCCTTCAAACAGGATTGAATCTGCATGTGAATTTCACTGGCATGATGTATAGCATCAGGAGAGGGATTGGAAAGATCGACAGGGATGTTGGAATGATTCCATGAAGACGACTCATTTCGAAGGGCCTTCTGAATAGCAAAGGATTGGCTATGATTCTTTTTGGGTTTGAATTTGGACTTCTTCTGAAATTTCGATTTTCTTACAGGGACAGTAGTCCAACCATCATTATCTTGTGTCATTGAAGTGAGATGATTGTGGAATGCGTGTGTAATGATGATTGACTGATATATAAAGATGGAGAGATGAATGATGAATGATTGGGATTGAATTTTATTTATTTATAAATGGCCTAAATAAAAATGGAAATCTTAAAATTGTGCAAAATTATTATCAGAAAAAATGACCAGCAACAGTAGATGGGGGCGAAACTGCTGTACCAGATACTATGTAGAGAGAAAATGTACAGCAGAAGTGCAAATTGTTATAAATCGTGTGATGGGTTCCTCTATCGAATCAATGCAACCAATCTTTCAACGTGATCAATATCATGTATTTCGAATAGCGACGTGCCTAAAATACCGCTCATAAAGAGCCGCAACGAAACTAAATGTATCCTTACATTCCTCGTGCACCTGCCTTTGGAGGTCGACTTAGACAAGAATGGATTCAAAAGCAATCCTCTTCCGATCCCAATACTAAAAAAACACGTCCCACCATATCCGAATTCTACAAAAATGGTGGCCCCATAGAAGAGGCCATTTTACAAGACATAATGGACTTCTGGAATGAAGTGAATATTGTGTGGAATCAGCAAAATCAATATAATCATACTGATCATCCATGTGGAAAATCATTTCAACTCTTTAAGAAAATATACAGAAAAAAAGGCATGGGAATACTTCATTATTGTATCCCTCCACGATGTGAAATAGATGCTTATTATCAAATTATTTATTCAGCTTGCTTTACCATCCTGGAACGACATTTTCCTATTTTGGCTCAATACTTCGCCTTTTCTGAAACTACTTCCAATGATACTACCACTATGGAAGAAGAAGTATCTGCTTTTCAGATTATGGCCTTTGCAGTTTTTGCCTTATATGCCTTTTATGAGACTAATCCTCTTCCATTTGTACCAACACCATATTCATCAACTTCCGCATCCAATCCTCCTAATTATCACATGCTTCCTCTCCATATACAAAACATTTACAATCATGAACAAAATGCCTTTTATCGTCGATGTTTCAAAACCCCTATTCGGATTGCAAGAAGACAATCTTTTCTATTACATCAATTACGTGATCTCGGCTTGGCCATAATCTCCACATCTGCATCTATACCCAAACCACCACCAGCATTTTCATGCCTCATTATAAAAGATATGATTGAAATTATTGATCGATTATTTCATCGACAAAATCACATGTTAGAATATTGCGAATATCCAGGACCAGGAACCTTGGATGGTCTAGTAGCTAGTTCCTGGTGTCACCAAGACAAGTTATCGGAGCATATGCAAAATTCTCCCATACCATCCATTCCACTTGAGAATATGGAGAATATGGATGACTCGAATGATTGGATTCAAGAAGTGGAAACTGATATTGCCCTATCTTCATTACGTTCCCATTTTCATCAGTATCGTGCTTCTCTTTCGTCCATCAACCTGAATCCACGTAATATCCACGAACCAACCTCCAACAATCCTTCTCAATCGAAATTTGTGAAACAAAACAATACCCGAACCAAACTCCTACAGCGACGTATTCAACATGTCAAAGATATACTCACTCCATTACTTGTACATCATTCCAATAAAGATCAATCAGATACAAATGCACAAGTACATAATACAGATTGGCCATCCTCTCTGATGAATCGACTTGAATCTATTTTAGATGCTGCAAAAACAAATCAAATTCAATCCATTCATTATTCCCAGGAAGAAGGAATACAACGAAAATGTCGAGAAAATCAATTTGAAATCAACAAACAAACTTCGGAACATAGACCCAAAGCTATTGGAGCTACAGCACGCATCCTTCAATCTAAATATGGTGAAGAATACTCGAAATATCAATCGGAACATGAAAAGAATAGTATTGACGAAAATATCGATGAAAACGATAAAAAAATCTCCAATCATTCCAACATTAGTACAAACGAAACCAAACCCGAAATAGAGGAACGTATGCAAAAATCTCAACAGTCCCTTATCAAAGACGAATCCACAAATTTACCTCATCCATCAGCTACTAATCCCATCAAATATAACCTCAAACTTCCCTCTCACTTTTCTAAAACCTTGCAAAGTGCTATTCAAAATGTTATTAATTCTGGTGATTTGATACAAGAAGCCGTCCAAGCGAATCTCTTTCCAATTCCTACTTCCCTTCTCTCAAATCAACCTCGAGATGAACTCCAATCCATTCAAATTGAGGGAATACCTACTTTAGAGAACACTAATCCACATGCCTTTGAAAATGAATTTGTACAAGACTTTGTAGATGATTATTCGTTGGCATCGACTACAACTGGATTGGGGAGAGAAGCATTGCATAATTTAATATCCAAAGTCAACAACAGAGATGTCGAAAGTGATTTCGTTACAAGTGATGAGGATGAAGAATCTTTATCATTGTCTGTACCTACAAAAGTCATGACAACAGAAGCCGCCTTTGAAAAGCGAATGCCTCAAATCCAACATTCTTCTACCGATTTGGACATGGATTCCATCTCTACCCATGATATAGGTCAAGGAAGAAAAGCGATAAGCGAATTACTACAACATGCAAAGATGCAAACAAATCCACCCAAAACCAAACGAGCACGAACTAAACGTAATATGAATATTTTCAAAGGGAAACAAGCTTTTACACAGAAAGAGTTTGAGAATCAATTGCAACCTTCTATATCCTTTGCTTCAAGCCAGGGCAATGGAAAACTAGCATTGCAACAGCTATTAGAGCAAGCAGAAACCAAAAGTATGCAATCGAATAAGAGGAAAATTATATCAAAACCAAAGAAAAAAACATTTCCTCCAATGCAAGATGATGTGGTATCACTTCAAGATACTTTACTTTCTGTTGATACTGGAAATGGAAGAAAAGCACTTGATCAACTATTGATCGAAGCTCTTCGAGAGAGCAAAGGAACAGAGAAATCAAAGAGAATAGCGTCGAATGAAAACAATGATACCGCATCTTTATCAAATTCTATCATATCTAGTGGTACGGGCAATGGTAGATCAGCTTTGAATACATTACTAAAAAGTTCAACGGTATGTAGCGATGATGACCAAAATGAAGAAGAATCGACACACGAAAAGGTTGATCATCTTACATCTAGTCAAGGGAATAAAAAGCTGCCCACGCGTCATTCACAAGCAGAAAGTGAAACACCTAAAAAAAGGAGATTAAATACAATGAAATCTATAAAAAATAAAAGTATTCCACTAAAGGATGACCTCGTATCGCTTCATCAGACGACGAATTCAATCAATACTGATAATGGAAGAAAAGCAATAGATCTACTCTTGGCCGCAACTGAGCGAATTACAAAACCAGCATTAAAATCTACGACGAGGAAGTCTATAATGAAGAGGAAATCATATGTTTCTTCGGCAAAAGCAGTCCTTGACACCACATCTGTATCAAATTCCACTGTATCTGCCACCGACAACGGTAGATCAGCCTTAAATCAATTATTGAACAGTTGTGCAGCGTTCAGAAATGATGAACAGGATGAAGAAGAATCGATATATTCAAATCTTGAAAGCAGTGAATGAATCCAAAACTCAAGAAATTTGACAATATTTTCGTTTTCCTCTACTTAAGCGAAAAGAAATGTTTCATTATAGAGCTTTTTAACTTATGCTAGAGGTAAATTAGCAAAAATTGATGTGACAACTTCAGAATCAAAATTTAGAAAGAATTTGTCAACATGACAAGATAAGACAATTCAAAACGAGCTTTGGATGAAGCAGAGGATAGAATATTGTCATGAATCAGAATCTAACCAGAACAAAGTAAGCAGCAAAATACACAAATAAAAGATGCCTTGCACGTGCTTTTATTTTAGCCACGGTAGAAGTTTATCAATCACAAAAATAAAAATCTCTTGTCTGTAATAATAATAGTATGTTTGATGCTTTTCTAAATTATTTTTTGTGAGCACCTTCAATATTGAACCTTTGTTCAACGCTGAAAGTTGAATTTTTCTTCGCATTAAAAATCTCAAGTGCTGGTAGATTTTACCTTTTATATCGTTGATTCGACCATTAACCTCCCTCTAACGAATATCAATGAAAAAACAATTTAGTGAAAGAGCCAGGTAGAACGAACTTCCTTTTTAATTTGGGCCTTTCAATGGCATAGACATAGCCAGAGCAGTTTCGTCTATAGGTGGTCCGCCATGTATGTGTTCGAGCATGGGATGCAATTCCAAATTGCCACATTTTCCTTCATGAGCCCAGTGATAGGTTGTTACAAATACCAAAAAGTGCATAGACAAAACATATACCACCAAAGCTGTACGCATCTGTTTGCTGCCCAAAACAAATTTTGCAGAAACAAAAACAAACCGCTCTAAATGAGTCATCTCCTTTAATTTCCTTACTCTCTCTGCTCTTCCGAATTGTCGAAAGGGGTCCACAGAGGCTTCATATCGTTCTTCTAACGCTTCCAAATCCAGATCACTTCCCCTATGGGTAATGTTGGAAGGTACTCTGTTTGAGTTTTGGGAGAAATTTTGAAGGTAACGAACTTTTTCGTAAAGCTTCGTATTGTCAGCTTTGAGGCTCTCCGCGCATTGCACTTGGATCTGGAGTTCCTTTTTAAAGGAATCGCGTTCTGCCTCAAGAGCATCACAGCGGACACGAAGACGATCCCGTTGAGCAATGACAATAGTCGCCACAGAATGATCATCATTCGATTTTTCCAAGGCTGCATTAGAAGTTGGAGGAGTAAGGATTGATTTGTTCGCATGTTCCATGGTTGGATCTAGGGCATCAGTGGAATTTGGATCAATAATACGCGATAGTGTGGAGGATTCAGAATTTTCTCCAGTAAGACTCAGAGTGTGAGTGCTTGACGCTTTAAATGGTGATGGCGATGCTGAAATAGCCTTGCTCAAATCAGCTTCAAGAGACGATATTAGTTTATCAGAAGAAGTTTTGATTTCTTGCAATGACTCAACTTCTTTTTCAAGAACACGGTATCTTTCCTTTGCTTCTGTAGATTCCCTTTTCTCATGCAACAGATTCGATTCCATTTTTCTCAACCGACTTACAAGTACTGATTCTAGATCATCTGTGGTCATTTCAGGGTCTTTATTGTTTTCGGCATAGTTCGAGTCTGATTCCATATATTCCTCAACATCCTGGTCTTCTGCGTTGTATTCCAATCGTTTCAAGATTCGAAGTTCACGTCTCATATTCTCAACTTGTGTTTGAGAAGGGGCATCTGCAAGTTGTGAATTAAGAGAGTCAACTGTGCGAGACAAATCGTTGCACTCTTCACGAAGATCATCAATGTTGGCCTGCATGGAGGAATGTACACCCTTGACATTATCTTCATTCGCTTTCAATTCATCTCTAAGAGATGAAACAGTAAGTGAGAGTTCACTAACTTCAGCTTCATATGCTTTCTTTTCTGCCATGAATTCAATGCTGTTGCCCGCGGCCTCAATTGGATCAACATTATCATTATCACCACCAACACTGATATCTAGCTTTAGACGCAAATCATCCCTTTCTCTCTGAACATCATGCAAAAGTTGCCTTAAACTTTCACTATCATCAACTAAAATTTGTCGTTGAGCTTCCCATGCAGCCTCACGTTCTCCCTCACCTTCACTAGCATCTAAAGCGCTTGCCTCTTGAGCCCTCCGTCCAGCTCGTTCTGCGCGCAGTTCTAATTCTAACGACTGAACTTTTCTTTCCATTTTGGCTTCTCGCTCCAAAGCTTCGCTAGCACGTCGACCCTCTGTTTGTGCCAACTGTTCTTGGGCTTTTTTCAATGATTCAGATAGTTCTGCTTGAGAATCACGTTGCAATTGAGCAATCTTTGCTTCTAATTTACGAATGGTAATATCCTGATTTTTGAGTCCTCGAAATTCAATTTCATATTCCGAAACTTCCTTCCGTAACGAAATTAGTTCTTCACTGTTAGTATTGCTCATAGTGGAAGATGCAGCTTCCGCAGATTTTAATTTCTGTTCCATTTCCTTTTTGACAAGTTCCAAGTTTTGATTTTCTTTCTGTGACTTATCCATCTCTATCAACAAAGATTCCATTTGACTTTGCAAACGAATGACTTCCTCTTCGCGAACGTTCATATATTCCGCCACAGGACGTAAGATAACGGCAGGATCAGGAAGCTCATAAATACTTTGATAGAGGTTTAAAAAATTGGAGTCCGATGATTTACATCGACGTGTGAGTTTGTCAATCTCCTCTTGATAGGACTTCACCACAGTTCGACATTGTGACGTCAAATTTTCCACCACTGTGTTCCTATCATTTCCCAAGGAAGTCTCACAAGCTTTGACGCCTTTTTTGAATTTTTTGGTGATTTCCGACAAAGTTTTACGAGCTGCAAGTGATTGGTCCTTGGATGATTGGCATTGAGTAGCTGCTTGATCAAGAAGCGGTCGACGAGAATCTAAATCAAATTGAGACCATGCATCTGCAGAGATGGCAAGGTCTTGTAGAAGGGGGGCATTGCTCATGAGGAATTCCTGTTTTGTTCTATATACCTCAAGGTTTGCATGCCTCTAGGAGCACCTATGTTGCGTATATCTTTGCCTTCCTATTTAATCGTGGCAACATACATCATTTGTAGTTAAGGAAAATACTCGATTTTTTTGCTCTATATAGATGTGCTGTTACACGGACTAATTAGTGCTAAGTTGTTATTCTTCCATTTTGATTAGGTGTATTAGAGAAAAGTTACTGTTCCAAAATAAATGAAAAAGATAATTAATTAATTAATTAAAATAAAATAAAAACTAACTGAAATCATTTTCATTGAGAAGATTGTTGCAATGAATGGATTATGATTTATTCTAACTTGAAAGTAGAAAGAAATTTTTGAAATGATCAAAATCGACAATATAAATAAAGTCTGTCTTAGAAAGAAAGTATTAATAAAGGCAGGCAATAGCTATCAAAATCCATGCGGCGGGTTTTTCAAAGTCTTTTTTTTCTGTAACCAATCGTCATCCATTTGTGTTAGAATCTTGAGAGAAAAGTTTCCTTGTTGTTGATGAGGAAGGTCGTCCTTTCGCTTTCAGTCAAAATAATTATTATCCTAGTAAGGTGTTGGAATTCCTAATAAATTAGAATTAAAAGTCATGGAGGAGTGCCGTCCAAAGTTGTGCTGCTGTATTACATTTGGGACATACGGGCATCTTTTCCAAAACAATGGACAAATTATAAAAAGATCTTTTTAAATAAGTCACAATTGACATGCCATCAAAGACTTATTTTTATAGAAATTCGCATGGAGGTCACAATTGATTAAGAAAATATCGATGCCGTTTATTATCTCTGTCATTATGTTGATGTGAATAGGAGAGGAGCATAGTGTTTGAGTTACTTACAATTTTTATGTCTTTTTATGGTCACTTTTTTGGGTAATTAATGGAAGAAATGTCGGGCACATTGTTTTTATTGGCCTTTTTTCGGAAAAATAAGCCTATTTTTGATGTTTCTAGTGTCTGTTATATGAATCCCGAATGGAATGCTGCAGTAGGATTCTTAAGACAATAGAAAAATTGTCTTTGCACAAAGACTTTTACAGAAAACACATGATAAAGAATTGAGTGCATTCTCATAATTCACTCACTCATTTGTAGATTGATGAAACATGATAGTGAGACAATTCATTTTCTTTCTGTGCACAATTTTGATCATTTCAAAAAATGCATATGCTTTTCACAACAAAAGCATAACTACAATACAAACAGACCATGTTGACGCAAAGGTAATTCCGCATGAACTTCAAACGCCAGAACTTCAACTTGTACAAGATACACGACAAAATTTACGTCGAAGAATGTCTACGAAGGGATTCAATATTTTGACTTTGGGTGGATCTGTTACATGGGGTTCTCAATTGGAAGATCGATCGCAGGCGTATCCTCATCTTCTATCTTCATTGGGACCACACACGGTAAAGAATCGATCCATGAGAGCAACTGGATCGTTTTATCCGGCTACATGCTTACAAAGTATGATGGAAGGTGATGATACAATCTACGACGTTGTGATTTTGGAATTTACAATCAATGGCGTTCGTGCTTTCGACTGGCTAGTGAAACGCATAAGGGCTCGATACCCGAATGCTATCATTATTTATGTCCATTTGTATTCTTTGCGCTTCAATATAGTCGATGCTTTTGGTAAGACACCATATGATCACGGTTTATACACCCATTTTAATGAGCGTAAAGAACATACATGGTATTACAAACCAATTGAAACGCGACAAAAAGTGCCGCCTCAAGTGAGAGATATACCAAGAGATTGGGAAATGTATAGTTATTTTTTACCCTTTCCTAGATTTCCTGCTGAGGCAGAAGAATGGTTTTCAGCTGATTGGCATCATTTGTCTAGAGTTGGACATGAAAAGGTTGCTAGAGAGCTATTAGATATGCTGGATGCCATTGCTATAACGCACCCACCAGGAGTTGCACCTCCTGTGGAAGGAACATGGGGACTAGGAGATACGTGTCAGAATTGGTTTGGAGACGGACAAACAGATCTAGCGTACCTCAATGGAGAAATGAAACCTATGCAGAGATATCGTGTGTTTCTGGGAAAGTATGCAATTGAGTACAAAGGTGGTGAGAAAGGAGGAATCATGTTTCCTAATACTAAGCAAAGGGCCCCCATGTGGATGCATTATATATCCACAGGTCGAATTTATCCCAGGGCGAAAGTTAAAGTAGGGGCAAATGAGGAGGAGGTGATTATAGATCATAATTCCAATGCGGACATCATTGGTGAAAAGGTAGATACTAAAATGATAGGATGGGCTGAAACCACTGATAATTTTATCACGATTGAGCCCGAGCTTGGTTATCAAGAGCCTTTTCGATTAGTAGCGATTGGATTTTGTGGCGCTTGCTATGAAGAGGTCATTGGGCAACCAAGGCATAGACCGGAAGAATTGCAATAGAATGATTTGATAATTTTTTTGCAGATAAGCACAACATACTTTAGAAATGTGATTTTTTGCGTTGAAGCATATGCTTGATTCACTTTCTCAAGAAATGTGGATATTTGTTTGTAAGACTATTAGATTCCACATTTTTTATAAATTTACATTAACTCTAATAAAGAAATCGGGCTACCTTTCATAGTCTACTAATTAAAAAGAAATCCAACCGACTCAGTGATTTCAGTGGGCCGTTCAAATGGATCCCAGCAGGTAGCCTTACGATATATCGAGGAACTTCCTGTCAAAGCTACAATATTGGTTTACGCCAATTATACTGCTGATTTATGGGATGCCAATGGGAGTCTATCGAAGTATTATACCCATAAAGATGGCCCTAAATATTATGACTTTAAAAGTATGCGAACAAATTGTAACACGTTTCATCAATTCCATCCAGATGACGACCCATTTATTCCCTTTCAGGAAGCGATTCGTGTCAAGGATGCCCTTCAACCTTCAAAGTCGTATTTTTATCTTTTTCAAAGAGGACCATACTCTTTTAAAAATCCCTTAAATCAAATTTACAAATATTAAGATCGTCATCATAGATTTGGGACTCTTGGCTCTTTCCTTTTTCAAAATGAGCCATTTTGACCATCATTTGTAAAAGAGGAGAGGAAAAATAATCTGGATATAGCTTCACTTTAAAGAGGGCAAACACCAAAGAGTGTCGATTAGATATTTTCGGCACAAGCGCATTTCTTTGCTACAAAATCTATTATCTACTGTTTTTTATCTATTTCTCAACACCACGTTTGCTGCATGAGCACCTTACCAACCTGGAACATGTAGAGGTGGAAGAGAAGCAAATTATAATTATTTTATGTCAGTTTTTATTTCCCAATGATTTGTTCGGCATCTCTAATTTCTTGCGATGATATTTCAAACTTTCTTTTACTTCCAACTGAATAAAAACACGGTTTCTTAGAAGGATCATTACAATCTAACAAATCCCGATCTTTGCCACAAAATGTATTCTCACTCTTAGTACCACTGAAACCATTAAAATTGTAAAAACTTAGGCTGTTTGGAAGAAGGCTTTCTATCCATTCTTTCGTCTTGATTTTTTCAAGAAGTGGACGCATAACCTCTTTACTGCCATCGTATAATGTTTCATAGGAACCAATCATTATAAGCTTGTGTTTAGCTCTTGATACAGCAACATTCAATCTTCGAAAATCATTTAATAGCATACCAGATTTCTTTTGGACATTACTTCGGACAAGAGAAAACAAAATAACTGATTTGTCTTTTCCTTGATAACGATCTATAGTACTGATTTCCAACCCTCCCTTTTTGGCTCTTGTAAGGAAATTGTCCTCCTCTAGCAAGCGAACTTGTGAGCGATATGGAGACAAAATCCCAATTTTGTTCATATCTAATCCGCAAGTTATCAGCCCTTTTACTATAATACACACTATTTCTAGTTCAGTTTTATTAATAATTGCACCCCCTCCCGTCTTCCGGCCCACTTTCTCCTCCAAACCTGGACCTTTAATGTTGGAAATGACATTCATTGTGCTCTGGTCCACGTTTGACGGATTTTTGATATTTTCATGATATCTTTTTGGTTCAATTTTATCAGTATCCAAAAAAATAACTTTCGACGTGGGGGAAAGGCAACGCAAGAGCCAATGGTTGACTTTCATACCAGTAATTTGAGGTGGATGTGGTACTCTACTTGGGTAATATGACAAAACTAAGGAACTTCTTTTAACTTTCTCATTTGCGCATTTCAAAGCACCTCTGTATATGATTTCGTTACAAAGACTGCAGATATCATCATTCATGCGATACTTATGGGAATAAAACGAAAATGAATACTATTAGAATTACTATATAATTTCAACATTAGATAAAGCATGTGATTTTGTTCGCATCAACTATACCTGAAGTTTTAATTGAGCAACGGCATCTGGAAAATGTTCAGCAAGTCTTTTCAGCATTGAAACACCATATCCTAAAGATGGAAAGTATTTATGTGAGTTCAAACAAAAAAAGGGCATTCTGGATATTTTTTGTTCAATTTTACAAAACTTACCTGCTTGCTCAGCAACATCGCTTATAACAAGAGGAGGGAGTTGCATATGATCCCCAACAAGAACAAATGAATCAGCAGCCATTAAAGGTCCCAAAATCGATGGTTGACTAATTTGCCCTGCCTCATCTACTATAACAACATCGAAATGTTGATCTACGAGCAGTGGTGACCGTGGAACTATTCGGTATTATTTGTGGTTAGAAAGAAACCAAGTGAATATGTCACTATTCATATAGAAATTCAACTTACCTGTCAGAGCAGAGCACCCAACAATTCTTGCTGAAGACATGACTTCATAAAGTGTTGCTGCTGTCATTACATTACGCGAATATTTGCAATCTTTGTCACCAACATAGCGGCATTTCATTTCAGCAACAGTGGAAGCAATCAAGTCTTGAGTTATTGGATGACATTGACTTTTTCTTCCTACTCTTATCATAGCCGCATCACCTTGTTCTGATATCTTTCCAAGTCCACTTTCAATTAACTTTAACATCAAGTTGTCAACAGCTGCATGAGTATAACTTGTGACAAGAACACGTTTTCCTCTCGCAACAAGAAGACGAGTAACAAACGCAATAGTAGACGTTTTACCCGTCCCGGGAAGGCCTTGTATTAATGTGAAGTCTTGGGCAGTTACCACCTGGATAGAAATTATGAAAAGGATTGAGCGCGCACAATCTTGGAAGGCGGTTTCTTAAAGAAAGTGTATATTAAATTTCTTACCTTCTCCACTGCGGCTCTTTGATCAGGATTAAGTTCCGAAAATTCCATCGCGAGATCCATAAAATCACACCCTTGAACTGGTTTAAAGTGAGCTTGGATTTGCCGAGGCAAGGAAAAAAGTGATTTTCGCTGTGATAAATCAAATACTGGAGTCACTTCAAAATGAATAATGCATCTCCGCAGCCATTGTATCCTTTTTTGAATGTAATTTGGCTCGGAAATGTCAGCATGCTTCGCTCCTCCAATAGAATATTGAGTGACATCTTTCGTGAAGAGACTGATTAGATTTTGCCTCAATGTGCCGAATCCTGGTGAAAGCTCGTCTTTATCCAAACGAAAGTATATTGGATTTTTAAAAGAATTCATATTAACGTTTTTCTTCTTTGCAACCAAAATATTTACTTTGTCACATTCTTCCTTAGAAGAGCGAATAAGAATCGCTTGTTCAGAGATATTTTCCACAGAGCCTCGTAACAAGTGTAAATTTTGTCTTTTTTTATTTGCTTTATGATTTGCATCGAAAGGTTTCTTTTGTAACTGAAAAAGCGTATTATCTACACTTATCACGACCTGACTCCCAACGTCTATATTTAAGTTGGATAAAGGAGTACTATGAGGAGAGTTTGGGCTTCTGAAAAATTTGACCAAAAAAGATAAACCACTTTGAATATGTTTCTTTGGCGTTGAATTTAAGTGAAAAAAATTATCATCGAACTCAAGACCAGAAATACACCTTCCTGAAGATTTTTCAAGATCTTTTGAGGAAGTAAGCCAATTCTTAAAGAGATTGTGCTTCGAAGCGTTCGCCTCCAAATCGATCAGTCTATCCCATTCACGGAAATACTTTAAATCAGTTGCACTTAAGTGGTCTGTATAATGGTGAAAAAGAGGAGCGTGACTTTTTTCGATTGTTTGCGTCAACAAAGGATCGAATTGTGTTGAACTTTTTGCAAAAAGCATACATTCTCTATTAACATAGCATCGATTGCATTGATGGCTATTGTAAAGAAGATCTGGAAGAACTGTCGCTGGTGTGGGTAATATTTCAAATCTTTGATTATAGAGAAAATGCTATGAGGAAAACAGAAAACAAATATATCACCGTTCCTCAATTTAATTTTACGCACCTTTTCTTATCCGAAGCAGGATCAATTTCATCATCTAACTTTTCATGCACCAAAATTCCTCTAGGTTTTTTAGAATTCTTTAGTTCTACTGCTAATACATTTCTATGAGAAATAAGACTTTTTGCTTCTCCAGATGAGGAAGACACATGTAAGGCACGATGACCCTTATGATTGAGATAAAGAAGCATCCCTCCATGTGAAGCAACGTGTTCTTCCCCAACATTTGTCAAATATTGCTCAGTTCCACGCTCGACGAAAGAATTAGATACAGATCCGTGCCGAATACGTAACATCAATGAGTACAATGCTAGTTGTGCGGTATGTGCATTTTGTGGATTTTGATTATGACCCGTTTTCAACTCAACACCCATCAGAGTTGTTCGAGGTATCTGTATAGTATTAGGTATTGACTTGGATGAAATTTGAAAAGTGACATCGACATTTCCTTTTAATCCAAGTTCTGGGACAATTACACTCTCCTCAGTCGCATGAACGGCATCTGCTCTTACCCATAAATCATTTTGAAGCCCGTATCCTTCAAGAATTGCTCCTCCAACACTCCTATGGTTCTTTCCAATTAATGTATATTTCTGCGCAAATCTTTCAACTTCTGAAAGGATTTGCATTAATTGCGTATGTGCTTCATCATAATCATATAAAGAACAGCCCAAAAGAGTTTCAGCGTGTTTTTGAACAATCGCATGAGCATGCATTTCAGCTGATTTCTTAGAGAAGTCCGAATTCAGCAAACAGCTCTCAAATAAATCATGACGCATCGTTCCGATAATTGCTGCTTTGGAAGTCATTCCAGTAGAACCCAAACGAGACTTAATTACAGCACGTCGTGAACACCCTACCGCTTCGCTTATTGATGATGGAGTCATCAGTAATTGAGGGTGCATTACAAGCACCAAGTCATCTTCCACACTGCCAGTAGGATATAATGTGTGTAAAGTAATTGGTAATGCAGAAATATCTGTTTTCCATTGACTGCATCAAAAGAACGTATCATAGAATAAGATGAAAAGAAAAAGCCAAAGCATTAAAAATATAAAATTTATTTTGGACGTATCATGATAGCACTCACCCACTAATTGAAACAAGATGCATCATGTCCCTTGGTTCAGCAATTGTGCGGTACCATTCTCCCCTCAAATATATTGGAGAGCACTGTGATATATTTTTGGGGGCAAAAGTTTGTTCTTCAAGTTTAGAAATGGTTTGGGTGACAAACAAAGTTTTAGTACAAGTTGTGATATCTTCTATAACATGATGGACTTGATACCGCGAAAAAGAAGAATACTGCCTTGAGGAATTTGGACTATGTGATTTTGATAAGGGATTTTGAATTGGTTTATGAGGATGGGGAGGGATAGGAGCGAGAGCAGTGAATGGAGTAGAGGAGAGTGATTTTCGTTGTTCTATAATTTTGTCAATTTGTTCGAAATCAAAGTCTGGCATAGAACCGAAAGAATCATCATCTTTTGCAGCGTCTTTATTATTGGATGGATTGGGATACATGGAATTTTGTTTCTGTGGGGTAGACTCTTCAGCTTTTGCAGATTTGTGGGGTTTACTACTAGAAATATTTTGGGAATAAGATGCCTTTTTTATCGAATTAACTTGATTGACGAGGTTATCCATCATCAAAAGCGTTTCTTCATTAAACATCGTGTTATTGAACGGATCATCAAATTCCTCTTTTTGAATTTCATGGTTTGTTGGTTTTTGATTCCTCTGATTGACTTGAATATTTTGCAAAGATTTAATTTCATTATTTGAAACATTTTGATCTTGTAAGAGATTTTTAACTTGCTGGTCTTGTTCACTTGGGGCAATATTGAGAAGTTTGCACTCATGTGGCGACGCAATATTTGAGGGCTCAAGAATGACATTTTGCGTATAGTTAGTGGAAGTAATATTGTTTTCGCTTTGAGTCGATGATAGATTTGATAGTGTCTTTGATGCTATAGGTTCAGAGTTTGCACCACATGGGCGGAACTGATTTACCTGACTAGCATTTGTATCATTCTGGATTGGAGGAGATTTATATAGGGTTATTTTTTCATCGGATAGATTTTCAAAATGTTGTTCGATGGAATTCAAAATACTTCCAAAGGCTTCGTCGGAGGCATTATCTCCATTTTGATTTTGCTCGGAAGTAAATAAGTTGTGTCGATTCATTTGGGTGGAATGTGGCGAAGAAGGAGATGGTGAAGGAGAATAAGAGGAGCTTATTTTTTGTCGTTTGGAAGAATTAAGGCTTCGTTTGGTTGATTTAGGTTTGGTGTGCTGATTGGTGTGATTTTTTGTGTGTGAGAGATTAGAATCTTTTCTACGTTGTTGCCTTCGCTGTCGATGTTTGTAACCTGCAGAGAATTGAGATAAATTGGTTCGTTTCCGTAGTGCTGAAGCTTGTGGCGACGCCCTTTTCGAAACTGTACAATTATCACGTGGTTGAGTGATGAGAAATTGAGATGGCGATGATGATGATGAAGGAGAGGTATGTGAATTATCATGATGTTCTAATAAAGAAAAAATGCCGTTCACTTCTTTTTCCACATTATTTTGATTGGATATTCTGCGCATTGCAAGAGAGGAATCTGAGGTATCATTGTCGGTATATTGAGCACATTGAAAATACTTTGTGAGATCAATGCCAGCATCAGCACCAACATATTCTACAAAGTCTTGTGTCATGGCTGGAAGAGCAGAGGATGCTTTCTCACTCTCGCTGTGGGTTCTGTTTTTGCTTGAGTTTTTCTTAGGAGGTGTTGTGGGTGTGGCCGGAAAATCAGACGATATTTCATTGTCATTTTCCTTGGTCATGACAAAAAAAATGATATGCACTTCAAATTGTATTGAGTTCACAAATAAATTTAATAACACGGAAAAGTTAATTTGAGTGGAGTTTGATATTCATGTGGGAAAAGAAAAAAATTACGAATTGTTTTTGGCGCACCCGGAGCAAAATCGGATGGGCCCCCCCTGACCAGTGCGGGCACAATGCCCCTTCCATAAAATGGTTATACTAACTTGGTTGAACGGTCCTACGGGACGCTGCAGGCGCCATGATCCACCTTTCCCCTCCCAACACATCAACACGACCAACAATCAAAGAAAGTGCCGAGCACATATTCATTCGAATGAGGCTGGCTCTCTAATTATGAATAAAAAACGTCTGTGTGGTTTTTTTTTAAATAAAACAAGAAGTTAATTGATATAGGTATTTAATCTAATAAATTATGAAATTCAATGAACTCATTGTTTGATTTCAAATAGAATTCAAATGCCTAATATATAGCTGTGCAGTCACGGCGATTTTAGGTATGTTCAAGCAACGAATTGTATAGTATTTCTGTATAAGAAAGCGGATAGACTTTACTTTCCTCTTTGCTTGGCATCGACCAGATTTCGATCCATTCTTCCAACATAGAATTGTCAAAAAAATCATTTATGCAATCATATTGACGTGGTAAAACATTCTTATGAAGAAGTATTTTTTGTACAGGTACAATCAATCTTATAGAGGATGATACAAATGTTTCCATACACTGCCCATTGATAAGATCCTCTATAAGAATGGGTTTTGGATCATATTTTAATCCACATTTGCCGCAACTCTCAAGAATAAGTTGTCTGGCATATCCTAATAACACGCCATCGTCTGCAGTTCGAATTGTCCCATCAACGAATATTGCAAAAAAGTTGGATGTAAGCCCTTCCAATAATTCTATACTTGTGAAATTAAACACAGAGGAGGAATTGTTTCTTGTTAGCAGCACTTCTCCAACCCCTTTTGGTTTGAAGCTCTTAACATCTTCCAAAGGTCTTCGTATTCTGCACCAGGAAGAGGCTTTAGATGTTGGAAGATTATTGTATCTTTGTGGAAGTTTTGATTCTGATTGATCATCGTCCTTTTCAGGAACAACCATGCTTGTTATTATTGGATTTGGAAGTGAAGGAGGTTTTTTTGTAGGAAATGATTGTATATATCTTACATGTCCACGAACGAAAACATTTTTATTGTCATTTGCATCTATTGTCCAAAAGAGAGTAGTCATAAACTGAAAAGTTTGGATATCTTTTTTATACTTTTGATCATACTCGCTTTTTTTTAGTTTCTTTTCTACATAAAGCAGGAGTTGGTCTAAAATGATGGAACTGTCTTTTAACGCATTTTTCAATGAAGCTTTGGTGATCTCCTCTTGCTCCAAGCAATCATTTAGCAACGTTTGGAAGGATTCTTGTAAACGATTTAAATGATAAGTCTTTCCCCATATATGCCATATATGGGAGTTCTTAGTTTTCTCAGTGTCGTACACACCATCACATCGAATAACCGTATAAGCACCAGCTCCTCCCAAAACGTCATGATATCCCTCATCTCGATTTTTCTTTATTGTACTTGCTTCTAAATATTCCATCCATTCACGGGGGGAACTAACATCGTAATTCGATAAAGATGATGCATTTGAATCAGTTTTAGCATTGATGGAAGGGTGAGAAATGGTCCCTTCACTAATATCGTTAATAACTATGCATCGGCCATCAGGAAGCTCTCTGCATTGAGCTATATTGGCATCTCCCTCGATGGCTAGAAAGGCATCATAAGCATATGCACCAGTTTGCGTCGATGATACGATTGGAGGAATATTGTTATGATATTTTCCAATGTGAAATGGAAACAGCGCTGATTGTTGTTTGCTTGGTCTGATATATCGAGCACTTCCAGAAAAAGGAATAAAGTTAAAATGCTCTGGGGAAAATCTAAAGCAAGCGGACCTATTCGCAAGAAAGAGAACTAACATAATCATCAGTTTGTAACGACGTTGATTCGGGTTTACATTTTTTGGCATGATGATAAAGAGTCAATAAGTTGAGTTGCTCGGGCAAATTATAAAGTTTCTTTATCTAAGATTTTTCATTTCGTAGCGGAAAATTCAATACATACCTCCTATTACTTACACAAATATGTAGCACATCAACACTATTATTATTATAGATACCTTATCACAAAAGACTTTCGCCATACATTCATGTTATGGAATGGTTGTCCTTTGTTTTTGGTAATTGAATAATACTTCGAAAGTGTTATAGTTGCCATAACTGATATTTCTTGATTATAATCCCGAAAATCATCCATTGACTTGCTCCCAACTATGTGCAGTCTGTACTTCCTGTCTACCTCCTACAATACACAAGGTAGGTGGTCTGCCAACCATCATCTTTGCTAATCTCGTAATATCTTCCTGCGTGACGGTACCAATCTTATCATACATATGCTTTACAATCTCTTTCTTTCCAAAGCTACCAGAAGACAATTTTTAAATTCATATCCTCGTTCTCATTTCACGTAGACAGCAGACGAAAGTGTCTCACCATTCTTTCTAATTTGCACTTAGTATTCATCAAGTCTAGTCATTGTCATTCGACGCTGACACATACCCTAGATGAAGACATTGGAAGTCATTGATTTGGTCTCATCTTCTTCTAGTGAAGAGGATGTTGATGATCCTTCGAAAAAAAGACAACGAGAGACACTGGGGACAAATGATCAAAACAAGAAAGCAAAAGAGTCATTTGATGTGAGGAGCACAAAGAATACTTCAAAGTTGGTTCTAAGTTCTGACTCAAGTGAACAAAGAAATACCTTTCATCCATGCAAGATACAGTCAGATGATAACAATTTACAAAGCTTCACCTATGAAATGGACACATTCATTTCATCTCTTCGCTCGCCTAATATCCACATGGTTCGTTGCTTAGGTAGAAAAGATGCAAGTGTGTTTATTATACCTCCTCTCATTCATTGTGGACAAAGTGATCAATGGAGTTGTGGATATCAGAATATGCAAATGCTTCTTGCCTCATTATTACCACTATTATCCAAGGAGCATGCATATTTCAAACGAAATCCTACTATTTCAATTTATTCAAATGAGAAACCAAACCAAATATTGATTCCATCGATTTCCGAAATTCAGCAGCAGATGGAATATTCCTGGAATGCAAATTTTGATCCAGAAGGAGCCAAACACTTTTCCCGTGCGATTTATAAGACAATGAAAAAGGTCGGTGCTGTGGAAGTTGCATCGTTATTATCTTTCTGGTATTTGGATGCCACAGTATTACAATTTGCACGTACCAAGGAATCTAGACAATGCCTGGTGTCATTTGTGTGGGGATACTTTTTGTCGCATGACAAGAGACAAATGACATCCGTGCCTATAAATGACGTTGAAATCATAGATGTCGATGATATTCCAAAACCTTCAGAGTCGTCCTCTTACCAAATAGCTCTGGACATTCTTGCTCAAATTTGTCCCCAAAAGATAAAAACGAATCATAATCAAACAGGTAAGCAAATACTTTCTATGACTAGTACCACAATCCCATCAAAGACGAAGATGTTTTCAAAGGATGAAAGTCTTCCTCTCTTTCTTCAATGGGAAGGACATTCTGTGACTGTGATAGGGATAGAATATAATGATACTATAACAGATGCGAAGAATATGATACCCCATCCTATTTTGACATCTCCAAAGGAATTACACAAGATATATTTATTAGTTCTAGACCCATTGCAATCTATGACGAGAGTTGTCCATGAGAGGAAGGAAAAAGAGTCACACACAAACAAGAACAACCCATTATTACAAACTTTACGATTGTCTATACGAAAATTAATAAGAAACGACTGTCAATTAATTGTATCCTCTACTCAATCTTTGGGTGACGTGATACGTCTTCGACATAGACATACAGCTAGAACGATTCATGCATTTGCATAACATCCGTCATGAGAAATCTTATCATCATATATAATAAATATGTTTCCATGGTCCTAAAAATGGTGTATAGAATGGAATAATAATAATAATAATACTAATAATAATAATAACCGTTTCGTAGAACATACATAAACAATAAATAGATCGTGCATGGTTGTTATTTCTCAGTACCGTAGTGTTTTTACCAAGGTCTACGTAAAAACACGTGTTAAGGCATAAAAATGAATTATACAAGAACCAATTCCTGATTGTCAAGCATTACATATTGAGTATTCCTAACAGCAGCAGCAGCAGCACCAGTACACAGGTCATCCTCCAATAACTAAGTAATTCACCCCATTGTAACTTGGACTGTGACTTTGACTTTGATACAATACAATACAATACAATACAATACAATATGGCAGGCCTCCGATCATTTGATGCGTTTGCCAAGCCTGTGGAGGGACTCAAGAGTCGATCGGCGGTAGGAGGAATCATCACCATGATTGCCGGAAGCTTTGCCGCACTGCTGTTTTTAAGTCAGGTAATTCTCTACGCACGACTTGAAACACGACAACATTTTGAATTGGCCCAAAGTTACAGTGTGAAAAAACTTCCGGATGCTATTCAGGATATGGATATGGTACGGACACCTGCACGAATAGTCCAAAAAGGAAGGATGAAGGATCCGAACAATATCAAATTGAGCATCCATGTGTCATTTCCATATCTCAAATGTCCCACAGTGGATATCTCTATGGACGGTGCTAGTGGAAGTCGGTTAGATATGATTCATGGTAGAAATGCGATACAAAAACGTCCTCTCACCAAAAAGGAAATTGAGATTATTCAAAACGATTTCCAAGATGAGAAAAGTAGTATTTCCATAAACGCCATGTCAGGGTGTACATTGATAGGGACAGTGTATGTTCCTCGTGTGGGAGGGAGTTTTGCCATCACGTTAAGTAAAACTGTATGGCATCAAGCTACCAATATTATGGATTTACTCATGAATAAAAATGCGTATAACGATAAACGCAATTTAGAACACAATGCTACACATTACATCCACAATATTGAGTTTGGATCTGCATTTCCACATCTCCCTCATCCATTATCTGGCAAAGCCACAGTCTTCAATTTTCCAATGTACACACAGGGGACCGTCCAGCAAGAAGCAATCTCGTCTGGGTTTTCAGCGGTCGGTCTCTCCAGCACCACTGTGAAATTAGTCCATATAAAGTACAAACGATTTGCTCGTTCGATCAAAGATATGTATCAAATGTCCGTGGCGCAACATACAGTCACTCCCAATACCTTGGCCAGTCAGTATTCCACCATGATGCCAGGAATGTCCATTGTGTATGATTTTACGCCATTTTCTGTGTTTCATAGTGAAAGTCGAGAGAATTTGTTTTTGTTTTTGGGGAGTTTGGTGAGTATTGTGGGAGGCGTGTTTGTGACGGTGGGATTGGTGAGTCGGTTTTTATTGTCGGCCGTCCAAGTCGGCAAAAAGACGGATTGATATAATCATTCTATTCACATTAAAATTAAAATTAGATTAAAATTATGATTAAAATTAAAATTATGATGAAAATTAAGATTAGATTAAATTTTGATTCAAATTATGATGAAAATTCAAATTAGAGTAACATTCCAATACGAGCCGTCACAAGTTGACACCAGGCAACATCCCGGGGAGAGAAGCTTTTGGCAGTGTCGGATCCCAATACCAGCACTGACACGGCCACAGTCTCATCTGTCGCACCTGTCGCACCTTCCTCTGGCATACGCACTGGTAAGAGCAATGCTTCTTGGGTATTCACTGGCAAATAGGTGAATTCCGTCTTTCCAGGCAATGCTTGTAAGGTTGGTAAATAACTTTCCTTTCGCAATCGTTGTTTGGTAGCATCCAATACAAATCGATCCAAAATGGGTGTTTGGGGGGGAAGAATATCGGAGAGATCGGTTTCCGGGACAATCCCTCCAAACGCCATGGGTGTCCATTGAGCAGTCGTTGGAGGGTATTGCAAAAGCATCGCCGTCTTGGCAGGAGTGGCATCCAGCACTGACAAAATGGCCCAATTCACTTGATCCAATATCTCTCCATTATAATCCTCCTCCTTGACAAAGGTACATTCCGTGTCTGACACCATCACTCCCTCCAACACCACACTCTCGGCCAAGGCGGAGGTAACATCTAATTTACTCACTCCATTCAAAAACACCGCCATGGTGGCAAACACAGCTAGCAAATCCGATCTGGATTGACGTCCTGCTTCTTCCACGACTTGGGCAGAGGTGGCATCTAGATAGTCCAAATGAGTAAATCGATTGCCAAGACATACCAGAAGTCCTATCGCACCCAATACGACTCCTCCAAAATCAGAGGAACAAAAGGTTAAGATGGAATCTAAGATGGACGTACTTGTGATGGTACTTGAAAATCGAGCTTTTCCTTTGGAGGAGAAGAGTTGAGTGGATGGTGATGATCTTGTGGATATTGATGATGATCTTGATGATGAGGATCTTGATGATGATGGGATTGTCGTAATGGAGGAGGAAGGGGGATGGAATCGAAGATTTGTCATTCTTCTAGGAGATGCAGGGTGGAACGCACTTGTCCACTGTAGCACAAGCAACAACGATAAGGAGATTCTCATTATGGGAAGTTTGGGGGATCGTGTTGGAGGAATATTGAGTCTATTGACATGATACATGATGGAGATAATAATAAATAATCTATCGATGGCTTGGAATCACATCAATGTTGGAATATAATAATCATAATAATCATAATAATCACAATAATCATCATAATCATAATAATCACAATAATCATAATAATCACAATAATCATAATAATCATAATAATCATAATAATCATAATAATCATAATAATCATAATAATCATAATAATCATAATAATCACAATAATCATCATAATCATAATAATCACAATAATCACAATAATCATAAAATCATAATAATCATAATAATCATAATAATCATAATAATCATAATAATCATAATAATCACAATAATCATAATAATCATAATAATCACAATAATCATAATAATCATAATAATCATAATAATCATAATAATCATAATAATCATAATAATCATAATAATCATAATAATCATAATAATCATAATAATCATAATAATCATAATAATCACAATAATCATAATAATCATAATAATCATAATAATCATAATAATCATAATAATCACAATAATCATAATAATCACAATAATCATCATAATCATAATAATTGCATGTGGATCACCAAATGTTCCTATGTAGTCATGATACCAAACAGAACTTTCCAAAATTATTATGGATTAGGAAAAAAAGACACCGTCATTTCCAACAACCAAAAACCTCCCTTCCATTCCCATAATTTCACAACGCATGAGCGTCGTATCTGAGTGGGATAACGACTACGCCCGCATTGCCAGAGCCGCCTCTCAATTACGAGTGATTGAAAGTCCCACCCACCATCCTCCTAGGAATCAACGTACCTCCAAACTTCACGAATTAGCACTGGACAAGGAATCGATACAGACTGGACTCGACCGTTTGACCTCCCGCCTTCGAAATTTAGAACAATCAAGAACCTTATCGATTGCTGATTTGGCAAGACGACGATCCTTAGTGGAACATTTATCTCATCAATTAGATTCTCAACATCCCAATCCATCCAATCAATCAAATCATCCAAATCATCAAAATCATTTACGACATCGAAACACTATGAATGTACCATCCGGAACTACCGGAGGCTACCCTTCCTCCGAACAATCCACCACCATCACCTCCGCCTTACGTCAACAAGATGACATGTTAGACGAACTCGCATCTGGAGTGGGGAGATTGAAAGATCAATCCAAAATGATTGGAGAAGAAGCAAAAATGCACGTTCATCTACTCGATCGAATGGACGACGATGTGGAACAAGCACAGGCCAGTATGGAATCGGAAACCTTACGAGCGTTGAAGTTGAAAGGTGATAAGAGTGTTTGGAGACTTCAACTTACCATTGTTGGTTTGAGTATTTTGTTATTCATTCTTGTTCTATCAGGTCTTTCCTAGATTTTATTCCATTCCATTCCTTCGATGGACTACCTTTTTATTAGTAGGATTGTATATTAATATTTATTAACTAACTAACTAAATGTAATAGCTGATTTTGGACATTACTCATTGGAGAAGGTTCAAGGCTCTGATTTGGATGACATTTCAATCAGAATTTCTAGCAACAACAGATATAGTTAGTATGCAAGCCCAGCTGTCGTGTTTCTACAACATTCGAACAATTTCATAATTTTTGGAATATACACAATATACTTTAACCTACGTAGAATTTAGAATCTTACTGAGACACTACATATCATGACTACCATACTCTACCATACCATACTTTGCAAGATTGATTCGGAAGGGAGGTGTCTAATCTATCATCCCACACATACTTTTTCAGCAGATAGGATCGTATATATAAAATTAATACAAAAGACACATAAAAATTCTCATAAGCTCATAAACACAAGAAAAAGAAGAAAAACATCATTCGACGGCACAAACAAATTGAAGAACTTATCATCTCAGAACAAACCTACATAGAATGGAGTACGGCTCCATCTCTGATCAGGAACTAAATGGAGGAATTGAGTGGCACAGCCACAAAGGAACTTTGGAAAACATTGAGGAAGCCGTCGCCACGAATGGTTTTCGGAAAAAAACATCCGCCGTCTTCTGTGACTCGAACAGTGATTTGAAGTCTCTCCACCAACAAACTAATGACTCCAATCTCACTGAATATTTGATTCAACAAATCACAGCTATCCTGATTGTCGTTATGCTCAATTTCATGATTGCTATACCTTTTGGAGTGTCATATTTTCCAGTTGGATGGCAAAATTTCGCGGATGGAGGATCTACTACTGGTGGTGATGACAGTATCGAAAGTGATGGTAATCACTTAGGAGTTGGAGGTAAGCTTCGTGGGTGATGAAGGAATGATCTTTGTCCTCAACTCACAAATGACTAATTTCTTTGATTCAAAAGAATTCCCACTTCCTGGGAAGGAAGCTTTAGGTATACGGTAAGATGTTACGATTCCATTCGAAAGTAAATCAACCTCATCTCCCTGCTGACCATCCGTGTTCCAAATTCTATGTTATTCAAGAATGTTTCTTTTTTCAACAATGATAGGGCAATTCATTTTTACATTCAAAAGTGGATTTAAGAATGGCGTCGGTTTGCAAATGGTCGAAAACGTGCCTTTTTGTCATGCTCTAGCAAACATCTGCATCAGCGAACAAGGTTTTGGTATTGAAACTCTCTCCACGATTTTTTTCCTCTTTGGCCTTGCATCATTTTTGGTGGGGGCCGTTTTTTTTATTCTTGGTTATTTTGAATTTGGGCAAATAGTATATTTCTTTCCAAACCATGTTTTGGTTGGTTGCATTGGAGGCATCGGTGAGTCAATATTTCCCGCAAGGATTTTTGATACACGGTTCAGATGTTTAACAATTTCTATAGGATTTTTTGTCATGAAAACCGGTCTTGAAGTCACAATGAATACTGATTTTCCTTTGACTCTACAGGGTTTGGAGAAACTCGTAGAAAACATGAATCTCATTGGTGTTGTTTTATTCTTCGAGATAACTCTTCGTGTACTTACCCGACTAACGAAGAAAAACGGAAAACCCAAGTATCCACTTTTATCGCCTTTGTATTACTGTGCAATCACACCATTGTTCTATCTCGGACTGAAATTAATTGGGCTTTCAACGGAAGAGGCTCATAGCGAGGGTTACTTCTTCCCGTCATTAATTGACAGCACGGAAGTATCTACAGGATCAAGATGCTCAGATGGATTCATTTGTTCAGTTTTCGATCATCATCTTTATGATATATTCACAATAGTTGATTTCAACACAATAAATTGGACTGCTGTAGCAAAAGCAATCCCGACTTTGGTCAGTCTAATATCATTTTCCCTCATCCATGTACCAATAAATATTCCTGCATTTTCAATTTCAAGTGGCGTCGATGCGGATATGAATGTGGAGTTAAAGGCTCATGGGTACTCCAATGCTCTTGCAGGACTATTTGGAGGTAAGACTATTTTTTCCTCGAGAATATATATCGAACCCAGGTTTTTGAAATAACCTTTGTTTACATGATTTTTTTCATAGGATTGCAAAATTACTTGTGTTACGCCAATTCTGTTCTATATGCACAATCAAATGGAGAGGGTATATGGTCAGGGCTTACGATTACCTTCCTGACTGTTCTACTGTTTTTCTTTGGTCCAAGTATTGCGGCATATATACCTCGATGTATGGCAGGGACTTTACTTTTACATGTGGGCATGGATCTTTTGCTAGAGGGCGTATATGATTGTAAGTATTTCATATGCATTATATTTCATAAAATTCAGGGCAATTTCTTTTCATGTTGCCTCTTATATTTTATTTATTCTACTAGCATATGGAAAATTCGACGTTTTAGAATATACGGGTATTTGGGCAATCACGCTTGTAATGTCCATATATGGCATGTCCGCAGCACTAGTGGCTGGTATTATAGCGGCATTATCGGTATATGCTGTCCAATCTATTACGCATCAGAATCCAGTCCGGGGAGCAATGTGTGCGAAGACACTGAGAAGTAGCCGTTTGAATCGACCTCCTGGAGCGAAAGCAATTCTAGATGATGACAAAGTTGGTAGAAAAAGAATCTTTGTAATTCAATTGCAAGGTCATGTAAGTTCATTGCTCTTATTTTATTCATTGCTTTACAAAAAAATGAATATATCATCTTACTTATCATTTCTTGCTCACTTTTGAATAATGAAAGATTTTCTTCGGAAATGCCGTTTTATTGACGAAAAGTATAAAAGATTTTCTTCGTCAGAAGTTGGCAAACAATGATGAAGCGTGGATCGTTATACTCGATTTCACATTAGTGTTAGGAATAGATTCATCAGCAGCACATTCCATTTCGAAATTGAATCAAATGATGCATAGGCTCAACGTTTCACTCGCAATTTTTGTAACTGGGTCATTAGATGGTTTTCCTTGCTCATTTGATCTTACAAATGACCTAATAAAAAATACTTCAACCCTTATACCCTCAACCTCCACAGATAAAGAAGACCCAAATATTGATGAGGAGAGAGAGCTTATGTTAAAAAAGAATCATATTCAACACAGATATACTCGTTTTCCAAGTTCTGTTACGGAGGGTGGGCGGACTGATGTTCCTAAAATTCCTGCAGACAATATATTTGCAAACATGGACGAAGCTCTTACATTCGCTGAAGATGCTTTGATTGCGTTACAGGATCATTCTTTACTCTCTGAAGATAAACAACGCTCTGACTCAACCTCAAATGTTGACAAACTGACTTTAAAGGAGGAAGAAGAAGCGCTTTTCAGTTTCCTAAGAAATCTTTGTGAAGGGGAAGAAACAAAAGTCATCAAAAGGTTACAATCCCATTTCAAACGGAACGTATGGAAACAAAATGATATTATTTGGCGACAGAGCTCTTCAAGCGAAAGTGTGCACATTCTTGTTAGTGGCATTCTCCTCTCTATATTGGAAGAAGAAGCAGGAACAACTGAAACTGTACATGCTGGAGCTATGTTTGGAGAATTGGGATTGATTAGTGGAATGGATAGGTTAAGTACTGTGAATGTTCAAAGTACAGAAGCGATCACTATGAGCATAGATAAGCTTGTTTGGGAAGAAAAGCTGAAGAAAGATGTTGATTTATCCCGTTGCTTATACATGATTTCGATTCGGTATATGTCACATAGATTGCAACATGTCAGCAACCGTGTATTTGAAACGAGATGCTTACCAATTTAAAAGTACCTTGTAAATTTCTGTAGGGCAATTTAGGAAGAACTTCTGATCTTGAAAACGCATTATCTAATTACGTATTGAATACATTCGCAAGCCATAGAGAAAAACAATGAGATTTAGGTTTTTGCTATCATTTATAATATTTTTAAGTGAAAAAACGTTTGTATTTATTGTAACCAACTTTTGATATTCTATAATTTTGAAACGAGAGTGATACAAGTAAATGTTCCTTAATTGGTGTGTTCACAGTAAAAGAGACAAGAGGAGCGACTTGGCAGCAGTTTGTAGACTATATTAGTATAATGAAGAAAATTGAAAACACTTTTAGATGCATAAAATTTCACTCTAATCAGCTCTTTCGTGCTCCTTATACCACCACTCTCTGAATATTTCAAAAACACTTCGTACAGCATACGCAGATGACCTCTTCATTCTCAGCATCACAATCGGCTGTTAATGTGACTAATCCCAAATCACATACGATATTGGGCATGGTACCGATTAAATTTGTTTTATGTAAACTTAGGCTTTTGAGACTCGGTAAACCTCCAAAACTTTCTGGGATTGTGCCATTCAGCAAGTTTTTTGACAATTTTACTACGTTTAATAAAGGAAGAGAAGCTGGGTCGAATGTTGGTATATTGCCCGTGAAGAGATTATTGTCACACCCTAATGTTCGAAGCCTGGGAATTTCAAACAATATTGAAGGAATTGTTCCAGATAGTGAATTAGAATCAAAGATCAGTTGCACCACATCAGGTAGCTTACCGATACCTGATGGGATTGTGCCAACTATATTATTTTGATGACAACGAAAGTCTTCCAAAAAGGAAAGTTGTTCAAACTCAGTTGGTAATGTACCATTCAACTTATTTGAGTGAATGAAAAGGGTTTGAAGTACTCTCAAGTTTCCTACTTCAGTAGGTATAGGGCCAGAAAACTTATTGCCGTTTAGCTTCAACTCTTGCAATGATCTCAAGTTCCCTAAAATTGTAGGTATGGTGCCTTCTAGCATATTGTCATTCACATTGAAGAGTCTGAGATACCTGCAATTCATAATTTCAATAGGTATGTTACCAGTCAGGGAGCAGTCATCTAGTCGAACTACTAAAAGTGCACTTAATTGACCAATCTCTGAAGGTATCGTTCCTGATACTCCACTTGCTGATAGTCCAAGCACTTCCAGACGCTCAAGTTTCGCTATCTCTGGAGGTATGCGTCCAGTTACATGGGAGTTGTCGAAATTCAATATAGAGATCCTTTTAGATATAGTATCGCATATAATGCCAAACCAATTGCACTCATGTGAAGCAGTGCCAAAATCTTTTTTGTGCACCCAATTTTCACCCAAAAGATGGAAAAATAAAAGTTTTGCGACGTATCTTTGAACTATATTTGCATCGTTATATTCCAACTTAAGCTCATCTTCATATAATATCCAGAGCAGTGCTTTGTTTTGAGGAAACCCATCCATTAAGATCTCTTCGCCTGAAATATTTCGAAGAAGAAGAGTTATGTTTGCTACCCTCGGATCTATAGGGGCGAATGACGGATGGGTGGAGGGAAATACCGATGGAAAAGCAATGTTTTCATTTCCTCCCTCGAAAGTGTAAATGTTGTTCTGTCTTGTGAGTGTCAACCCGAGGACCATTCCAACAATCACAAGAATTATTGTTGGAATAACTTTGAAGTTTACATAGCAGGTGTAATCATCACTACAAACCACAATACCAAACACTTTCATGTAGCATCTTCTAGGTTGCACAACTCGTCCTTCCACTTCCAACATTACGTCAACGTGATTTGGATTTACAACATATTCTGTCGGGTTAGATTCATCACGTACTCTATTTCGATTTCCATTTCTATTTCGATTTGGATTTCGTTCATCTCCCTGTGATTCGTCTCCGTCTGGATAAATCCATTCCACAAGAGGAATCACAACAGAAACATCATCAAGGCTTTCATATCTACTGGAGGAAGAGCTCGAATCCGATTCTACATAATGATCAGATCCGTCAATATTTTCACCAGAGTCATCACATTGCTTCAAAACAGAGTCAGTTTCAATTCCTACATTTTCCAAAGAGGCTATCTGATGTTCATTATGTTGATCAGCAACGTTCAATTGTTCCATACGTGGATCATTTGAGACATCGCTGGAAACTTCAACGGTTTCCTCACAATTATCAGCACTCTGTTGCATTCTTATTCAAAGTCTCTTATGAAATACAAAACAGGAATTGTTCTTGTGAATCAACTACAATTGTGTTTATCAGTGGTTGGTTCATATGTAAGTTGAATTCCATTTTTTAAATTCTCTACAGAATTCTGTATAGCAAGTCCATCTAACAATGTAAAACTTAAGCCTGCTGCCATCATGAATGAATGTCAAAGCTCTTCCAGGTAGGATTACATAGTTTTTTAAATAAGTCCGCTCGTACATGAACATGAATATGTCAACTTCTCCTCTTTTTTCTAGAACATTAATTAAATAGGACTGCTGAATAAATACCTTACGTCTAATTTACGTAGGAAATAAACGCATTTCGAGATCTTTTAACAATGTACAATTAACGATAAATCTACCGAACTTACCGAACTTTACTTAGGAGTCGTATATCAAAACGTGTTACAAAAGTTCGGCAGGTTTCCATATAGTATCATCTAAATAAATATTTAATTAAATGTACTATTTCCTGTAGAAACCTACCTCCAGAATGCTCCGAACTTCTGAATATCTTGTATGGACTGAATATCTCTGCACCAACTTCCATAAGTAAAATAGAAAACTTCTTATTCAACAGCTTTCTGATTTATCCAACTATTTATTAGAAACTTTTCTTTGCCCCCCCCCTTCATCATCTACATAAAAAGAATCATGTCAAACGACGACACTACAGAACAAGTTGATGAGACTTTTGAAGAGACTTACCACAGGACGGATCTTCATGATGTCATGATGCAGGGGGAGATTGGCAAGATGGTGGAGGCAGAGAAAGAAAGGAACAATGCCACAGATTCTGTTGAAGAACTTCAATACAATGACACAATTGCGTCATTGAGGAGAAGTTGTGTATCAAGATTGTCTACTACTGCACGCTCAAATGCATTGGTAAAATTTTTTTTGTGGATGCATCATGTATCTCTTACAGAAGAGTACTACATAGGATTGTAAATCACGTACATTTTGTGTACACGTTGGTACTGATTGCATGTTATAGTTCCTCGTGGAACGCACTCATTGTTTGTTTGTATTTAGTAGACTTTGTATCGCATATATACGCATGTACAAGTCTACGCGATACTACTTGT
>Ga0209092_10000243_pt1 | contig 51838 bp, 31 predicted proteins | sample FraStrMetagenome_FD_187446 | JGI IMG/M metagenome (GOLD analysis project Ga0209092, IMG submission 187446) | Marine eukaryotic phytoplankton communities from Arctic Ocean - Fram Strait ARC3M Metagenome (SPAdes) (version 2) | ecosystem: Environmental > Aquatic > Marine > Oceanic | place: Fram...
TTTTTTTTTTTTTTGTTTTTTTTTTTTGGTTTTGGTTTTTTTGGTTTTTTTTTTTTTTTTTTGCATTGGTGGTGAATTATATTATATGGATTTGTAGGAGGCCCACCCGCTTGAACCCCCTGATGGTATTCTCGCAATACGTACAGGAAGCTTCACTATTCTTTGGATAGAGGGGACGGAAATCTTAGTAGAACGTGAAACCTTGCCAAGGTCTCAGTACGGGTAATTCGGACACGCTAAAATATAACATACTTTACTTTACTATGCAACTTTTCGATATGTGTATGAATTTGATTATTATTTCCATTTTTCATGAAAACAAAAAAAAAACAAAAAAGTAAAATAGCTGCAACAACAACAAGTAAAGATTAGTATGTATCCATGTCGTGAAGGTATACGTACAAATTGCAGGTAAATATCTGCATCGTCATTTGATAGCGTAGAAAATAGATTTTTCCTGTAGATTTAAAACTCATGGTGAGAAACAATGCAAATCTTCGTCACAAGTTAAAGATTCTTTCTTGCCACCAATCTGAATCGAGAGACTAAGAATCGTTTTGTGGTTACAATTTGGTTTCTGGGTAAAAACTAATTAACTCCATTGAAAAGAACCATATTTGAGGTTGTCTTACTGCATAAAATTCACTCTTGAAACAGCAATGGCATCAATTACCAATCTACGAATGTCAATTCTTTCTAGAGTGAAAAGATTCCCTATATCCTCCTACAGAGCATCATTATCTCCGTCCTTGCGTTATTTTGCAACGGGCTCTGAGGAAAATATCCTTCGAAACATCGGAATTTCAGCACATATAGATTCTGGAAAAACAACTTTAACAGAACGTATATTATTTTACACAGGGCGAATTAATAGCATCCATGACGTTAGAGGAAAAGATGGAGTCGGCGCTAAAATGGATTCCATGGATTTGGAACGTGAAAAGGGAATCACCATTCAAAGTGCAGCTACCTTTTGTGAATGGAATAAGAGCAAAATCAATATTATTGATACTCCTGGTCACGTTGATTTTACAATTGAAGTTGAACGTGCTTTGAGAGTTTTAGATGGTGGTATATTAGTTCTCTGTGGTGTTAGTGGCGTTCAAAGCCAAAGTTTGACAGTAGATCGGCAAATGAAACGGTACAATGTTCCAAGATTGGCTTTTGTGAATAAATTAGATCGTCAGGGGTCTAATCCGTGGAAGGTCATTGAGGATTTACGTAATGATTTGAAATTGAATGCTAGTGCTGTTCAAATCCCTATTGGTTTGGAGGGGGAACATGAAGGAATTATTGATTTAATTGAAGAAAAGGGTATTTTATTCAATGGAGAAAGAGGAGAAGAATTAGAGTACATTGATGTTCCTGAACAGTTCCAGGGTTTAATGGAAGACAAAAAAATGGAATTGGTTGAAAAATTAGCAGATGTTGATGATGACATTGCTGAATTATTCTTGATGGAAGAAGATATTTCTTCTGATCAAATCAGAGAAGCTATTCGTCGTCAGACTATTTCTTGTAAATTTGTGCCAGTTTTTATGGGGTCGGCATTTAAAAATAAGGGTGTGCAGCCACTTTTGGATGGAGTCTTGTCTTATTTGCCTCAACCTATAGAAAAAGAAAATTATGCTTTAGATAGAAATAACAATGAGGAAAAAGTGCTTATCACTGGATCAAGTGATGATCCTCTCCTTGCATTGGCATTCAAATTAGAAGAAACACCATTTGGACAATTGACTTACATGCGCATTTATCAAGGCACACTCAAAAAGGGAGGACTTATTTACAATATTGACGATGGAAAAAAAATCAAAGTCCCACGTATAGTTCGTATGCATTCTGATGAGATGGAAGACATTGATCAAGCTGAAAGTGGAGAAGTTGTTGCCATGTTCGGAATTGATTGTCGTAGTATGGATACCTTTAGTGATGGCAAATTGAATTTGGCCATGAGCAGTATGTTTGTTCCAGAACCTGTCATGAGTTTGGCTGTTAGACCTAAAGTCCAAAACAAGCAAAATGCTTTTGGAAAAGCTCTTGGAAAATTCACCAAAGAAGATCCGACATTGCGAATCAAAATTGATCCAGAAACTAAAGAAACTGTGCTTAGTGGAATGGGCGAGCTACACTTAGAGGTTTATATAGAACGTTTGAAACGAGAATATGATGTAGAATGCATCGTTGGAGAGCCTAGTGTGAATTACAAAGAAACTATTAATAAAAAGGTTGAATTCGATTGGTTACACAAAAAGCAAACTGGAGGATCAGGTCAATATGCACGTGTTATCGGATATATTGAACCTCTTACTGAAGAAGATGTGAAGGAATCTGGAGAAATTAATGAGTTCGAGAATCGATGTGTAGGAACCAATATTCCCTCTGAATACTACCCAAGTTGTCAAAAAGGTACTATGGATGCGATGAACGAAGGAGCATTAGTTGGATGTGCTGTGGAACGTGTGAGGGTAGTATTGCGGGATGGAGCATCGCATGCAGTTGATTCTAGTGATATGGCCTTTAAAACATGCATGGCCAATGCTGTTCGAGATGCCATGAGAAAGGCAAGCGCTTCAATTATGGAACCCATCATGAAAATTGAAGTTGACATCCCTAGTGAATTTCAGGGTGCCGTAGTAGCTGGATTGAACAAAAGAATGGGTATTATACAATCTAGTGATATCAATGAAGATGGTAGTGGAATCAAAATTACTGCAGAAGTTCCTTTAGCAGGAATGTTTGGATATTCTACGGAGCTTAGAAGCTCTACTCAAGGAAAGGGAGAATTTGCCATGGAGTATGAAAAGCATAGCGCAGTAATGAGAAACGTACAAGACGACCTCATGAAAAAGTACCAAGAGGAGAGAGAAGCAGCAGCTTGAAGTTAAACATTGATACGATCCTTTTAGTGAATTCAATCATAGTCTCTGCCTTTGATGAATATAATGATTAGATCTCTTATTATAGACTCATACACTTTCATCCTAAATGAATCCTGCTTTTCTCACAGGGTGATATTTCTGTCTATACCAATATATTTTGCACAAACATATATGGAAGTATTCATATGAATTACTTGATGTAGGTTTGAATACAAAACTTTCAGAGACAAAATGATCGCATCTTTTGGATTATTGATGTACGACAATCATATCACATTCTAATAATATTTTTTCTTGATCAATGACTTGGAAATTAGATGCAAGAATTTTCCTTGAACTCTATCTTTCTCTAGAGCTAGAGAGAGAGAGAGATTACAACAAGAACTAGAGACATAAAAAAATGATGCTTTGTAACGAAAAACGATAAGTTAACGTAGTATCCTGCTGTGAAACAAATTGTAACAAAAGGTGAAAAAAAAAAAAACTAGATTGACGGAAGACCATAATTTGTAATTGCCTGCTGTTCATATTCTTTTTTCAGCGAACTACAGTATCTAAAATAATTTTCTGGAACAGTCGAAGAATTGTGACCTTGTAAACGGAGGTTTGAAATGTACGTTTCAGATTCTTAGAATAATGTAAAAAATAATCTCTAAATAGCTTTTCTGACAATTAAATTCGCGGTTCTTTTGATGTGTAAGGACCTATTTATACATGTTGGTCGAGTCTAAAGAGTCGCTCTACCATAGGGAAATATATTTTTAAATAGGAATGGGAACTAATATGAAAGTTGGCTAAGAAAAACGAATAGAAAGACTTTTATGCAGATAGTTCACGAGCTTTCACTGCACGCGCATTTTTTTTCTCACAATATAGCTCAAAAAATAACATCAAGAAAAAAAGAAAGAAGAGTATAAGAACACAGCAGACAAGCAAGAGATTTGCATCCAGCACGGCAGGGTGGATATTAAAATGACGAGTCTCACCCCTCCAAAGCGAACTTTAGGCCTTCCTCCAAGGTATGCACGTTTATCTAGTCAATCGTCAGAACTCGGTCGAGTGGACTTAAAAATTAATGCCCAGTCCACAGCACTAGTTCGAACCGGGTCTAGTAGAAGCATCGGATCTAAATCTAGTTCGTCTTCCAGAGGGAGAAGAAATGGATCAAGGAATTTTCAGCAACGTGATGTGTCACCATCAGGTCAGAATCGAATGGATTCAGATAGGGGAAGATCACCAGGACCATATGCAGACAATGGAGCCATTGAAGTCTGGACACCACCTTCCTCACAAAACGATTGGACTAATGCACCAATAGGAAATTATGACGATGGTCGTAATAATAGCTCCAATATAGTTATGCTGCCACCTTTGCCTCATCCAAGATCTCCAATGTCGAATTCTAATTCCAATCTTCGACCTCCATTATCTAGAAATAGACGTGCTGATATGGAAAGAACACAAAGTTCACGTTCTCAGCATCAGAGACATCGATATCGTTCTGCTTCTCCAAGTATGAACAGTTCTAGACGAAGTGGTAGAAATAATGATAATACTTCATCGAGCAAAGCAAGAAAGGATACTTCTTCTAATTATAGAGGTCGTAGCAACACTCCAATTCGATCTAAAAGTGAAAGGAATCTAAATTCTCGAACAAAGAACGCTTTTGGTAGAAGCTCCAGTTCACGTCGAGTACGATCAAGAAGTAACAGTATTACTAGATCAGTGAGTCAATTTCTTTCTTCGTTGTCTTGTCTTCATCTCTATCATGTGTTAATTTCTCACGCTAACGACATTTTCATATCCTGGAATATATCTCAGCTTCGTGGCAGTGGTTCATTAAAAGAAAAATTATTTGGTGATGGACCTCCCCAAGAACGCCGTACAAATACTAATGAAAGCAACTCAATATCACCTGATTCGATTCTCCCGAGAACTCTGCTAACATCTTCTGTTTTCCATAACCCCTCTTCCGATTTATGGATAACAACCATCAATACTAACCCAAAATCAGAAGGACGAAAGCATTCTGCAAAGTTCCTTCGTGCATTTTCGTATTCTACCGAACGTGAGGCAAAAGAATCAGCTTTGGCAAATGCACCTCCAAGAATGTTGAATTTCGATGATCATCCATATTGTTTCATATGTCATTCCAAATTCGCTGTTTTTAAACGTGCTCATCATTGCAAAAATTGTGGTGTTTGTATTTGCAGCTCTTGCAGCACAAGTTGGCCTTCTAAGATGGTGCCAGATACATTTAACATAAAGGGTAATAAGTCAGTCAATGTTTGCAAAAGTTGCGATTGGTTAAGTAAAGCTTTTAAACAGGCTTTGACAAAGGGGGAGATGGAAAAAGTTCTTGCACTTTATTCGACTGGAAATTTAAATTTGAGATGTCCGTTCAAAAACGTCAAAGGAGAAACAATGTAAGTTTATTTTGAAGGATGCAATGTTTGTCGAAATAATCAATTTATCATTTAACTTTATTTTTTCTCTCTTTAATTATAGGTATCCTGTACATTGTGCAGTTGAAGGAGGAAATCAAGAACTCTTGAAGTGGCTTGTAGATGTACATTTTTGCCCAGTTAGGATCATTCATCAAGGTAACAAAAAAAACCCTGGTAAAGCAATAGAAAATCCACTTTTGACATCTAAAGGCAGGTCAGTGATGAGCATTGCCATGGAAGACAACCAAATCAATATTTTACGCTATCTTGTTGTTGAAAAGAAAATGTCCATATTTGAAACAAAAGATTTGAATTTGGCACTAGGAACATTAGACTCGGTATTAAAATCGCCAGATCCTCAATCAGATATGATAGCTGATTACTCGAATTATTATCGCTCTGATGAAAACAACATTGATGAGAGAGACGCACAAGGTAGTCGATCCCGGAGTAACTCAATGGTTGGGCTAACAAACATGAAAAGTGAATATGATCTAAATGATTCCAAGACAGTTTCTTCTCTTTCAGACGCGGTAAGAACCATTTCTTTCTTTCTTCAACAGTTGAACCTATTAGCTCACCTTTCTTTCTTCTAATTTGTTTTTTGCAATAGTGCATCTTGTGCTATGAAAATACAATCGATTGTGTGATTACTCCTTGTGGTCACCAAATTTGTTGCCTTGAATGTAGTGAAAGTTTAAAAGCATGTCCTGTGTGCAACTCATCAGGGTCATTCATTAAAATATATAAGCCTTAAAGGATTCTAAATTCGACTGGGTGTTTAAAATATAATCTTCATGTCGTTATTGAGAGTTTCTTTCAAGTTAAATGGAAGACATTTATAATGATTTGTAACAATAATATATCATCATCTTCAATTCCCTTGGATTTTTCTCATGACCGTATTTCAATGGGAGTGTCAATACCATATATTTGCACTCCCTTGATTTTTTTCTTTTTCGATTGAGATTCTGGATACAAATGATTCGGCTATGAAGCACAAAGAAGTAATAAATTGTTCTCAGCATGAATACAAATAACGTAGAGCTATCTAACCTGGTGTCCAAGTAAGCGAAAGTATTCTGGATGTTGGTCACAATTTCAATTCCTTGACTTTTCCAGTGGCAAAAAGTAAAATTAAGTTTTTCCTGTCTACCGTAAGTTTGTTTGTTTGTTTGGTATGTTATTTTTTAACGTGTTACTATGGCAATCACTCTTAGGCGTAACGACTAGATACTATTTGAAAGGAATATTTTATTCCCATAAATGAGGAAAAAAATTGTTAGTTGAGGTGTGTTTTGGGACAGAAAACTCGCATATTACTGGGGCAAGAATTCTAGAATTGAATCAGATATGAATGGATAACATCTGATGAGCGAAGATTTCAATGAATGATCAAGCTATCTGAAAAGATGAATTGTTTACTCTGTAAAAAGTGAAATCTTATTTATTACTTTTGATTTTTATCAAAAAAAAACTTCGTATGCACGAGAGACGAACTCGAAGGCGAAATCACCGGCAGCACAATAGCTCAGGACTGACTATGCCTCACAAGTAAGTTTGATATTTGTTGAACCCCTCTTGTCAGAGTGCAATAGAAACCTGATGAAGGGACTATATGAAGATTTCCCTCATATTTGCTTCTGTGATGCTAAGGAGATGGTCTATTATCACCCTTACTCTTGAAGCCCTACAGGACACCTTCCAAGTCATAAGCCAAAACAACCAGCCAATAACTTTCTACAGCAGGAAACTAAATCCTGTTCAGGTAAATTACACCACAACCAAAAGGGAACTCCTTTCAGTTGTGGAAACTCTTAAAGAGTTCAGAAACATTCTGTTAGGTCAAGAAAAACTAAAAGTTTACACTGACCATAAAAATATCACATACAAGACCTTCAATACTGAACAAGTCATGCATTGGAGATTAATCCTTGAAGAATTTGGGCCTGAGATCATTTACATTCAAGAAAACAATTTCTTTTTAGGTGGTCTCAGCTGATTAGAAATCAATGAAAATAAAGATCCCTACTAGTACAAGCTAAACACTTTGCCCTCACAGAGGAGGACACACCCAATACGGCACATCCTACTTATTATAAAACTATAATGAAATAAGGGCGTAATTGCCTTAGTGGTCATTTGACCAATTAATTTTCATTCCACCTTTTGACCAATTAATTTTCATTCCACCTTTTGACCAATTAGTAATTAAATAAAATGCGGGGGTCCTTAGATTAAGAAGGGCTAGTGTTTCTTTGGACACTCTACTTGTACGGTTCATTGAACTACACTTAAAATAAGATATCATATTAATTATTATTATATTATTATAAAACTATAATGAAATTACAGCAGAAAGACAAAATTCTACTTAAAACTGCTAAGAAAAATAATAATTAAAAAATGAAACAATATCAAGGGGCAGGAAAGAACTATTCCCTTATCTGCTTCAACGATAAAATCGTGATCACTAAATACAGCCCTAAACCATCTGGGTGAAACCCAAACGGGGCTTACTCAAGCCAATGCACAGCATTTGTTCAAAATGTGACACATGTCAATGTTTAAAACAAACTAAAAGTTCATATGGAAAGCTCCCTCCAAAATATGCAGAAGTGACACCATGAGATACACTGTGCATAGATCTCATCAGTAAATACCAATTCACGCCAAAAGGTGGTGGACAAAAATACAAAATGACTACCAAGTCAAGCAAGAAGGTATATCTGCAAGCAGTCACAATGATCAATCCAGCCAAAGGATGGGTTGAAATTCATGCCCTACTGGGTGTAAGTGCTGACTATGTGTCCAATCAAATTGAACTTGCTTGGTTAACAAGATATCCACAGCCAACCAAGATCATCTTGGACAGAGGAAATGAATTCCTTGCAGAGTTTAAAACTCTAATCCAAGATGATTATGACATTACACTAAAGCCTATCAGAGAGGAAAATTGTTTGGCTAACGCCATTTTGGAACGCATGCACCAAAGCATTGGTAACATCATACATACTACAAAAGTACAGAACATGGTTCTAGATGATAATGACCTGTGCAACAGCATATTAGCCTCCACTATGTTTGCCCTAAAAGCAACAGTCCATACAACCACTAGTTTCACCCCTACGCAACTACTCTTTGTACGAGATGCATTGCTGAACACACGTCACAAAGATGACCGGCATGTAATCAAAGAACGTAAGCAAAAGCTTATCAACCGCGGAAACGATCGCAAAAATTGTAAACACCAGAGTCACACCTACAAGGTTGAAGACCAGCAGATTCTTCTAGAGAGCAAATGGAAAACGAAGTTTAGCCAGGACGCCTACAAGGGCCTATTACAAATAACTGCTGCCAGAAATAATGGCACTGTAAGAGCCAGATTTGGCAGAGTCACTAACACTTACAATATTTGTAACATTAAGCCCTATAGGGAATGATACAATTTCCATCATGGGAGAGTATGTGCTTGATAGTATAATGATTAAATGAATTAAATAATTATTTACGCGTCACAGATATATATAAATACATGTTGAAACAAGATCTGATTTAGATCCAAGTGCAAGGACAAGACCCAAAGCATCCCCCCATGTCAGATGTCGACGCACGCAAAGAATGTCAGAGAACATTCGTGCAAGTTGTACAAATGGATAATAAAGTGAGTCGTGGTGCCTGGTTAGCACAACATTGTAGTTACAATGGTTTAGTTTGTTATACAAAGAGGTACTAAATTATTTTAATTGTGGTGTAGAAGTTGTATTGTGTTTTAAGTTAAATTAGTATACTATGCAGAATTTGGTAAAATACCAAATTACAATTTAGCTCACAATTCAGTTTGTACCAACAACAACCATCCCCATCACCAATACACCCAACATGTGTGTTACGTTTACACCTATCCTCAGCATAGGTCAACATGAGACAAATTGAAAACATTTATGACGTGAAGTTTTTGACAAAATATAGTTTTTTTGCCAATCATTCATAAGTTTGGAACATGGGCTTATACAAATACTTGGTATTTTGCCCCGTTGCACAGTTTCGTACAATAAGCCAATATTCCAAACATTATTCTTGGTAAATATCTTCAAAATGTATGTGACAACGTCAAATTGCTAGAACAAGAAAATATCAAGTGGAGTATGGGATTCATTAACGCACTCTGGGCATTTACTTACAACGTGTGGGTCACAAGATGCAAACAAGTCCATGTTGTATCGAAGGATGATCCAGAGAATCTAAATCATCAAGAAGTCCTCTATGCTCTACGCCAATATTTGAGAATTCGGAGGTCAGACTTGTCGAATGTGGAAAAGAAATTTCATATGAATGTGACAAAAGGAATAAATGTAGCTCATACAAAAACATTGATAAAGTGGTTTAGACCGATTGCGACAGAAAGAGAACTTACTATTTGTCTAAAATGTGAGAGCAGAAGATCATCCGGTAGATTGCAAACATTAGACAGGTTTATTATTTGGAGGGTGTGGTAAAGGAAATAACTCTGCTGAGGGTGTCATGTGTGTTTTCTTTTACAATGAATTCAACAAAAAAAATCATCTGTGACTAATATTATTATGTAGAAAATGTACGTCTACATGGCTTATGGACGTAGCGCAGGTGCTCTACACGTTAATGCCCTGGCAGCTTGTCATAAAATTATATATGGGAATTTGCCCAAAATTCTTGGTAAATATCTAAGAAGATAATAAACACACAACACTTGATTTTGTTTATATGATACATTATCTCCATAGAAGTTTAATGGTTTTCTTTATCTCATTATTTAATGTCTTTAGTGAAACTATTTCTTTTATAAAGGCATTTCATAAGAGTTTGTTATTTGAATGATCCAATATTATTTAAATATTCAAATTTGAAGGTTTAGAATATTCATAACACAGAGAAGGATTTCTTGACGGTCTATGTGAAGAATATTCATAAGATGAGGGTAAAGCCATATTAGCACTCCTTTAATCTTTTTGTCTTGGCTGGAAATGTCTACTAGAACAATGGGAATCAGGTCTTGAATGGGAATCCCTCAAATTTGAATGATCATTTGCTCTTGTCTGTGAAGAATACTCATTAGAAGAGGGTAAACCCATATTCAAATTTGATCTTGATGGAGAAAACGGTATATCCATATTGACTTGTTGAACTTCTGCGGATTTATTGACGACCCAATCAATTGTGGGATGGACCATTCTTCTGCATGATTGAATTGATCTCAGAAAGCTCCTAGTATCTGAATAGTCAACTTGTGTGAAAACTTGAAGCCAATGAACACTTTTTTGATTTCCAGCACCTCTCAGCCTACCTGTGTACAGCTGACTCCAAGTACTTACCAGCATTATATTATTGTTTATGATATCTTGCAGATTATTGGCCAAATACATAGCATGATAATATATTGAAAGCCTTGTGCCTCGATGACCCAACCGTACTTATAACACTACAATTCCTGATATCCTCGAATAAGGTGAGATGGTTGAAAGGAGTTGTAGAGCTGAAAAGCTATTTGTACGGAAGGAGACAGTGTGCTGATAACCTGAAAGAGACGTTCATGGGTACTGCCGCAGTTGCAAAGCCATGTTCCTCTGTAAACAACACAGACACGCACACATCATTATGATAGAATTACATTTTTCAAAAAAAATTAATACGCATTTCTTAAAATATAGTACCAAAAATAATAAAAGTTGTGTTCGAATTCAACCTCGAAGTGGATCGATCCCATGACCGCCCTAACCAAAACTTTTCCATGCTCCAAATTCAAAATCACTCAGATGAACCTATCTCCGTATAAGACTACCTACCTAGAAAATCTAATGAGTTTCGTAAAAACATCTTAATTAAATTGTTACCAGAGTATGCAACCTTTTAATTTTTTCATACTCCAGCGTACGTACGCATCTTAATTTTTTCTAATTTGAGCTCTGGGTGTGCTTAGAAATCATCTTAGAAATGAGCAGATCCCAGTGCTCATCATCGTAATTAGAAATCATCATAAGTTTGAGACAGGATTGTACTACTTTGAACTTTGATCATCAGGTAGCAGGTTTAGATACATGTGTATATTTATGTTAGCTAATTTAGTTAGGAATTTAGTTTTAATATGTTTATTGTGCGTACCACGGCATTAGACTAAAGCTAGGGCCCGAAAGTTTCACTATTGGTGGAACATTCTTCGGAAGAAACGTAAAGTCATTACACTTATTACATTTGTTTAAACAATATTGATATCAATAAATCGATTCCGGATGATTGAGCAATGATATCGTACAGTATACAGCTCTATTTGTTTTACATGGCTCTTTCACTATTTCACGTAGTGAAAAGAATGTATCGGTTCAGATTTGTGTTACTTAGGTTGAACCTATGTGAATATAAGATGTAAGAGTAAATTTGTTCTTAATTATTTTGTAAGTATAATATTCTTATTGGCATTTGGTCTACGGTACCAAAATATTGAATCTTAGACATTTTATTACAGACCTTCATTGATCAAATTGAAACGAATTTGGAAGATGTATGTGAAGAACGCTATCCTTGGTCTTATGCTTTTATCGCTTGGCTTTGAAGCCAATGCAGATATGGACACTTGCTTGGATGACTTCATTGTCCTTATGGAAAATGAAAGTTACCAAGAAAAGCTTTCTGTAATGGTGAACACCTTCAGCGAGACATGCGAATTCAACGACCAATGTCCTTACACTGTGGATGAGGAGCTAATTTCTGACGCAGGAGCAGTAGCGAGTAGTGCTGGCGAAGGGTTAGAGGAGATTCCTCCCATTGAAGGAAATCTTGAAATTTTTGCTGCAGGATTTGCATCAGATCCAACATACATCGATTACGTGAATTCCTGTATGATGGCTAAAGGAGAAATCACATGTGTTGATGTCACGTTACTTGCTGAAGGAATCATCACTCCTTTGGATGATCTTCCCGTTGACGTCTCTGTTTTAGCCCACGCGCTTCCTCTCTGTTTGCCTCCTTCCTGTGCGGACGAAGATTTGACTGCTTTGACTGAAAATATTGTCAAAGAAAGCATCAAGGCGGACCCAAGTATTGTCGAAGCTCTTTCTTCTAACGGAATTGCAGTATCCACCATTGACTTTTTCACTATTGACCTTATCTGTGGTTTGAGTGAACTTGACACCTGTGAATTTCAAGTAGAAGAGATGGCATGTGGTGTACCTAATGAGGCAGTCGAAGTGACCGTAGAAACAACATCCTCCGCTTCCTTCAAAGTTGCTGGATCCTTTGCCGCAACCCTCATCTCCGTCGCAGGTACAATGGCAGCAATGCAGTAAAATTTTTAATTATATGAGCCCACTCTTGGATGCTCAACCCGTAGCTTTAATTTAAGGAATGTTTTTGTTGTTCATACAACCGAGCACCTTTGTTACTTTCTTGTTCACGATCCGTTTTGTGATTTTTTTTATTTTTCCTCAATTGAAATGAATTTTATAATATGCCACTTATCATTTTTGCTGATGAAGAATCTATTGTGACTCTGATGCATTTTGAGATCTTGTATCCGAAAGCTAGGGTTAGGGCCTCTATGCAGTACCTCTTATATATTGGAAATGTCGGAATAAGAAAGGAAAACACGCTGAGAGTGGCTGATAATTCGTATTTGGGGTCATTCAAAAAATATCCTAGAATGTTTAAATTATTCACAGCCGAGATTTCAAGTACCCAATCATATCCTGACTTGCTGTTTTCTCATTCTCTAAAAAAAACATGAAAAGGTAAATCAATTTTTTGTGTAGAATTCGTCGGAAACTTTATGTTTCTTTACTTTATTTTATCTACTCTTCTTTGTGCATGTCCTAAAAAGTTGTGTCCTAGCTCTATATATAGTTTGTTGAAAAATGTTGAGAACTAATTTTTACTCTCATTCGTCTTCCAATATTTCTTCAACATTTTCAATGATTGCCTTTACTTTTAATCCAGAACCATCGAAGATAAAGACTCCATTAATGTTATCTTTTTTTGAATAAGAAGAAAAATGGAAGCATTGTATCCCGTGTGTTGCAGGCATGATAACACCTAAGAAATATCCTAACATGACAAGTAACGGCAGCAACTATCTCGTCTCTGAAATTTGCTATTTAAACACTGAAATTATTGTCATGCTACAACAACCGCATATATAAGAATGTATGTGTTCATATCGTAGCTAAATCAAATTTGATCATCTTCTATATCCTTTATCAACGTACAGGAACACGTACAAACAATATTCATACAAATCAAGAACACTTTCTAAACAATCAAAATCATTGTTTTGCAACTGCTTAACTAATTTACAAGCAACGATATTCCAGTCGTTCGTGAATAATAAATAACGTAGAAAAAAAGCACTTCTTTACTCTTGTTTCCTCTTTCGCCATAATTTTATTTATTTTTCATTGTATCACTGTGACTGTTAGCAAAATGAATCGCATTATCTCTCTTGTAGCCGTATCCATGCTGGCAGCCCTTCCTTCTGTTACAGCCACTACAGAGTCCGCAATGGCCTGTTTCCTTGCTGCTGAAGAATTGAACGACATCCCATCGGTAAATGAACCACACGCTCAATTCCTAGAAGCTTATAATGCGACTTGCCGCAAGAGTAATCTTTGTTCTTTTGATCTTGATGAAAGCTTACTCGCTTCTGTGAGGGGTACAGCCAATCCAGCTGATCTTACCGATGCTGCATTTTCTGCCCCCATAGCTGTAAAAACTACTATGGATTTCGGTGGAAGTTTTGCGAAAGACCGAACTGTCGAAGAATATGAAAGAGCATGCAGGAAAGCAGGTGGAAAAATGGGTTGTATTGACGGAGCACTTTACTTAGATGGATCTATCAACAGCGCACTCGCAGCGGGAAATGATGATCAGGGTGATATCGTTGTCGACATTGAATTATTCGCAAAGAGTTTTCCTTACTGCTTCCCATCTGAATGTGAAGGAGAAGATTTGACTCCTGTGCTTGAAGATGCAGTTCGCGATGCAGTATTAAAGGTGCCTGAAGTTAAAGCTAATCTGAATCCCACTACAGAAGCACTTCTTAAGGACGTAACATTTGCGCAAGTTTGTGCTCTCAGTGGACTTCCAACATGTTCACTATCAGTATCTCAGACTGAGTGTCACTTCGGTTCTTTTGGATCTAGTAGTGGTTCAAAAGCTGGTTATGCTGTCACCTTTCTTATTGTTGCTGCCAGTACTTTCTTTTCCATATTTTAATTGAAGCCACGAGAATAGACTATTTATCCATAGTAATTGAAATAAAAAAACTTTTATCATATATCTTGAATCGTCTTTTGTTGTTTCTTTCGCGAAAGAGTAACTACTGCATATGGGGATGTGGCACATGAAGAGACATCTTTGCGCTGGATAAAATGAAAAACAAATTATCATTGCATTTTATCCACCACAAAACTGATGACATCATACAAATGAGTTTCGATGTAACGAAATGAAATCAAAATTGATATTTCATCCATTGGCGGGTGCAAACTTCCCGCCTTCGTGTATTCGATTAGGTACAACTTTCAGCCACGCGTTTAATTCTTTTTTTATTCGAGAAAAACAGGGAGTTCATTTCTATTTATTCTTTGACGTCTCCATCACATAGATAGAACCAAGATAAAAAATCAAACCTAAATATAAATAGATCATGTTCTTGCTCAAGAAATAAGTATTTATGAAAAAAATCCGCACCATGCTATATTTGGAATCTTTGTAAAAGAGCAATAGGTACCGATAATAAGCATACCTGTATATTAAAAAGATCAGATCTTAACAGAATACCATGTGTATTCTGCAAGAAGTATTTTTTGTAAAAATATATTTAGATCATTTACATTTTTCAATCGTATTTAGAAAAACTTATCGCCGTTCCATTGTAATAAGTAAATGTAGCATAGAATGTTTACACAATCCTGAAATCTGTTTCCATTTTTACGTAGATTTTTACGGTAATTGGTATCAAAACTTAACTTATTCACGCCTCCCAAAAAACATCAGAACTGCAGGTAGCAAAAATTAGTGACAGTCTTGAATTCCAACAGCAAGGTATAGATATTCTGCCCAATTTGAGTAAATAACAGCAAGACTAAAGTCTCCAACTTACCCATTTCCCACATCAGACAACAACCAACAGAAGAAAGAAAATGAAGATCCTCTCCCTTTTATCTCTTGCCACCCTTCCTTTTGCTCTCATCGAAGCATCCAAAGAAACACTAGAAGCCTGCCTTACTGCACATGATGAGCTCAATGAGCATATCACTCTACAGGAATCATTCGTAGCAATGCTTCAAGGCTACAATGAAACATGCCAAGGCGATGGGCTTTGTGAAGTTAATATCGATGAAGACACTTTAGCTGATTTAAAAAATATGGATGTTGAAGATGACGAATCGGAAATACCATCTATTGTGGGTGCTGCATCAGCTCAATTTGGAAAATCTTTCACATCTCACGAAACATTCATTAACTACGCCACAGCTTGCGCAGATGCGGGTGGTATTTTGGACTGCGTAGATTCACAGATTGTCTTAAGAGGTGAAGCGGGTGCCGCTTTCCTGAAACAAGAAGAAGGGATCCAGACAGATGTTCAGGCTAATGTTTTCGCCTTCCCTGTCTGTTTGCCAGCAGAATGTGGTGATGAAGATTTAGGAAAAGTCGTAGAAAACGCAGCAAAACAAGCAATTTTGAAGTCTCCCAAAGTTGCTGAAGATTTGACTGCTCAATCTGAGGCTTTGATCAAATCTGTCAGTGTAGAACAAGTATGCGCTCTTAGTGGCCTTGACACTTGTAAATTAGAAGTGCAATCTGTAGGTTGTGGAAATGTTGCATCTCCAGCCCCGTCCATTACCACAACAGGAAGCCTTGTGGGAGGGTTGATTTTTTCTGTTGCTGCTCTCTTCTCTCTTTTTTAAGTCTCCATTCTTGCACCTTTGTAATTAGTGAATTCTTTATTATTTCGTGCATCAATATTTATGATCAAAACAATAAAGTAAACAAAACATTCCTTTCTAAAACAAGTATTTTATTATTTTGAGAAATAATCGCAAAAATCATAATGTAACCAAAGTACAAGTTCACTACGGTCGCATAATGCAAGTATTTATGGTGGGTGCAGTAATCTTACCCTTGTGTCTGCTCCAAGAATCCAAAATGGTCTTAAAAGCGCAATCGTGACTTTAAGAAGGAAAAAATTAGATCTCCGGCTTGTATCAAGATCTAGTGTTACTAAATAACCTTACGTCGTCTCTACACTACATCTTATTCAAAATTTCTTTTCTGTTTGAATGAACGTAAAGTTATAGTAGCAGGTAATGATTTGTGTCATTAGCGTCTCTTTGAAGCACAATGAAGAAATCCTTCAACGTTTTCTTTATATATGCTCCTTATATCTATTTGCTGATATGTTAACAATCATGGTCTTTTTCAAAACGATACTGCTTCGTGAAAGATATAACGCTTTGTTGCATTAATTTAAGTACGAGTATTGTTACGCACTTTTGGAAACGAAAAACACATCAAACTTTTTTTACAAATTTAAGTACATGGAGATTTTTGCATTCTCTGCTGTTGATCAGCAGAATTTCATTTAAAACAGCGAGTGAAAACTGCTGCTGCTGATCAGTATTCCTCGAGATCATAAAATGATAAAAAATTCAAAAAATAATAATAATGACAAAGTATTTCAACAGTCCATTTTAGGTATGATGGCAGCTATCGAGAAGCTTAACTTCACGAACTAACTCAAACGTAGGGATTATATGCATGCGTGTTTCGATAGTTACAGCATCTTAAGTGATAAATTGCAACATTATCTGATTGTATTCCTGCATTTTTGTTAGATGGAATAATGGACACATCTTTAAAGTTTACTTAAAAGCAACTTTTGCTATATATGTACGTAACACGATATTGAATTTATAATTACGTCGTTCCTAAATAAATGATAATCAGAGATTTTGCAGATTGAAACCCTTCATCAAAAAAAGAAATAACAACAGAATCTGCTCAATGACTTCTCTCCGTCGTTCCCAGAGAAAAAAGCACCAGCCTTACAGTGCTGGTGATCTTGTTGAAGTGAGTGAATGAGATGTCGAACTGGAAGAATGTGATGCTATTTTTTCGACTTTCGCATGAATGAATTGTAGTAAAAAAAAATATGAAACGGTATCTAGTCTTCAAATTTCATTGCATATTTAAACAGCTTTACTTCGATACCAAAAAATGTTGTTCTGTGCATCTCAAATTTTTTTAAGACTGCTGAATGATAACTCTTAGTTGAATCGATTTTGAATTTTACCCAATTATTTCTCAATCATTCATTTTTCATTATCACAGATCTTGGTGAAAAAAGTATTGCATAAAGGACTTCTACTATCAAAGTCCAGTGAAGACTCAGATGTCTGGAATGTGAAGATAGAAGGTGAAGGTAAAGAACGCCCAATGAACGAGGAGCTCTTTGGTAGAATTGTTCAAGTAGGGAAGACCCCTCCCCAAACCACGGGCAAACAGCAAAAAAAATCTTCGAAACCAAGAGGCCGACCTCCAAAAAACAAAAGAGGAGTATCAATCAACACAAAACGAAAGGGGAACATTGATGTCAGTGAAAGTATCTGTACCAGTAGTTTAGAAAGATTAAATGACGAAAAAATTAATTCCAACAGTAAAGATTTGAGCAAAGCATCCAGATCAAAGACGAAAGCAACTGTGAAGAAAAATGCTAGTGTTGGAAGACGCAAGAAAAAAGGAAATGCAGTTGAAGAATCAAGTGAGAAAGTACCAGATTCCTCAAACCAAGATAACTCACCTGATGCAACAAAGTCCGATGAAAATGCTACAGAAACAGAAAATGGAGGAACAACGCGAGTGAGCACAAGATCATCCTCAAGGAAAAGAAACCACACTGATATTGCTGCACCCCTTTCGTTCGCAAGGAAAAAGGGCAGTAAAGGTCGTCATGCTGGAAGGGGTGGTAAAAGGCTGCGTAAAATGAAAGGAGAAGAAGTTGAAAAAGTTAAATTTCTCACAGGGACTCTTTACCTGTATAGAGGTGAAAATCCGAGAGTCGCATTCGTTAGGCACTACTGAGGTTTGAAATGCATTTGATCATAATATTTCAAACCAAGTTCTAAGGTCGATACCAACACAGTTTTTTGTGGGTCTGACATTGATTTTACTTGAAGCCATCAACTGTCCTTATCTCTTTTTAAAGCTTTGTCATGGCAATATTCAAAGCTCTCATATGAACAAAATTTTAGGCACAATCATTCTTAAGATTAATAATTCGTGAATTTTATATGAAAAAATGATGTATTGGTGTTATTTAAGCGAGAAAGATAAGAATGCTTGAACATTGAAAAAATCTTTTATAAGACTTTGTTTGTTTAATGAAGAAACTCTGCAGCTCATTTTTGAGCATGTCCTCAGAATACATAAATTTGTCTTTGCATTTAAATGTTTCTTTAAAAAAACTCCGAATATAGTAGGTCATGCAGATAAAATCATGCTAGCATCCTAAGCTTCGAGGATGTTGTTCAATTTTGTCCGAACAGCAATCTTTGGAATTACACTTTAAGAAATAATCTGTTCACTTTCATGATCGGCTAGATCCAATATATTTTTGGATTAAAAAAAAAGGGTTTTCAGTAAAGATACGTTGACAGAATCATTACTAACAGAAATTATGTAAAATCTAGTATGTTTCTGCTTAGTACTCGTCGTCTTCAGAAAATATTAATTTTCTTATCATATTCAAATGACTTACCGCACTTTATTTACTAAAAGTGTTCTTTATTGGAGAAGAAACAAGGATTCTTCTCCTTTTTTAACTTCTCTACGTGCAATAGGAGTTTAAAAGTTCACGTGGACTCCTAACTATTCGTGAGATAGCTATACGTTTTGTCCGCACAGAGTCATATTGAGGTTGATGCTCAGCAGAAAAGATGAAGATTGATCTCAGCAGGATAATGTAAAAATTGTAGGGTAAGGCACCGTAGTGGATATAGTTCTCTAATAAACTTTGTACACGTTTACCTGATATTTGAATCAAATAAATTTAAATTATGTGTCTCAACGGCAAAATGATTATGGTGATTACTCCGAGTGCTTTATGTATATCCATATGCGTATCTGAGAAAATGCGTTTGGAATACTGCAGTCGAATGCTCGTAATGATCATGTCAATAATTATCCTCACAACCGTAGCGATCAAATTGAACAGAGATAAAAAAATTCTGAAAAGATTGATTAAAAAGTTGAAGGTTGCATCGAATTAAAGAAAGTTATCAACCAGAAATGTCCCGACACATTTCAATATATACTCAATTAAATTAAAATTAAGAAGAAACTCGCAAGAATTCCTCAAAACATTTTCTGCAACGTAACCTATTCGATCTATAGAGAGAGGATTGGTATTAAAGCAAAATTGGAACACATTATTTTTCATCTCTACACAGATTTTACATGAAATAAAAAGTGGAATCATAGCTTTTCAGTTTACTATTAAAAACTAGGATGGAAAATACACTTTGATACTAGTGAAGATAAAAAATAGAATCCTAACTATTCCAAAATGTTCATGATTGCATTCGAAAAACCTTCTGGGTCTTCTTGTGCAAGACAAATGCGTCCACCAACATTGATTATGTTCCCACTATTTCCATTTTTCGCAAGCAATCTAGAAAGAGTTGTCCTATTTGTATTCGATGAGTCAATTTCAATAGAATCGATGCCGTCTACTTTGGGATCATCTTTCGTTGGCGTCTCTGGTTTCTTTTGTTTTTCCCAAAACCAACTTTTTGCTGAATTTTTTCTCTTATCTTCACCTCTAATGATATCAACCTTTACATCAGTACTTTTAAGAGCGTCTAAAGAATCCTTACAGTCACCTTTCAAGCTTCCTGCTAAAAAACTAAATGTTGCGAAACGACTCTTCCCTCCAAATATTCTTGCTGTTTCTACACAGCTTGGTCTCCAATTTCTGCCCAAATTTTCGGGGCTGGCGGCCAAATTTTTTTCGCTGAAAGATTGGATAAATTGACCATCTTTTCTGAGAGAATACCACCAAAAAATATCTCCTAAAACACCAGAAACTCTCCGATAAGCTTTTTCAATTTTTAAACGATTTGGGCTAGATACTATTGCTTCTAGGCTTGGAACTGCGGATAAGATCAAGTTAGACAGAGGAGAGGGAGGATTTCTTCCCTTGGAAGTTGTGTGACTTTGCTGTACTAGGCGTTCTGCAATTTTTAATGCAATGGATACACATCCTCCGTTCGCTGTCACAGCCCAACTTGTATGGTCTCTTGGATGTGACTCCTTATACGTTGTTTCGTATTGACTCATAAAGTCTATCATTTGTTCTGCCCAGTCTGATGGATATAGTAGAGGTAATTTTTTGATCTTTTCTTCTTCTGATCCCACTAATTTGATAGGGTTACAGGCGGATCCACATCCTAATAAATCGGGAACAAGAAAAATGTACTTTCGGGCCATCATGTCCGACTTCTCACAGAGCTGAGTAAGTAAATCATCATAATACCATTTACTGATACCTACACCAATTGGGTGAAGAAGCAATATGAACTTTGTCTCGGAATAGTCCTTGTCCACAGAAGGACAATTTACTTTGATCTCGTTATATTCATAGTCATAGTTTAATTGATGATTGTGTGTTTTAACCACTTTCTTGTGATTAGAAAAAAAGAAGTTTTGCATTGCATGTCGAAATCTTCGAAAGCGATTTCTTTGTTCAACGTCCTTTTTAAGAATAAATGAGGTTTGTTTCACATGTGAACGATGACCAAGATTTGGTCCCCCTGTGTCATCGTATGATTCCTTCATGACAACTTTGGTGAATGGTGAGACACTAGGCTCATGATAACCAAGTAAAGACATGTCTGTAGGTAGTGTAATTTGAGCTTTGTTTCTATTGATGACATCCTTGGACTCTCTAATGGGAATAAATCCTATGACATTCTTGCAGGAAATTTGTAGCAGCAAAATTATTGTGAAATATTGCGAATACAACATAATTTGTATCAGAATCCTACCATAAACAGTTTGTGTTGCTTTGATTTTCACAAAAGTACGAATAAAGCTGCTTGCAGCTTGATCATTAGTTGTGATAAAAACCTCTTTGAAGTTCGTATCTTATTAATTAGAGTTGCCTAAATCGCTTAATTTAGCGATATTTTCGTACATCATGAGACACAAATATCTTCTTGAGAAAAATCAATCAGTGAAATGAAACGTTTGTTGTGCTATATTACAAAATTTTTATTATCTAGCTAGGTGCTTAATTCTTGTATCATTATCTGATTATTTTGATCTTTACTTTTTTGTTTTCATATCATGGCAAATCATTTTTGCATGAGAAACTGAGATTTATAGAGGATGAACATGAATCAATGTTTTGGACAATTTAAATTTATAGCAAATATGAAAGTATCCTGGATAGTTAAATTGAAAATAAAATATTGAATATTAGAACACTTACAACTACAAATACTTGTACCCACCGAAAATCATACATGAGGCTGGTTATGAATTTGTTTCGTTGTTGCAAATGTGACGATACATTTACATAAAAATTAAAGCACCAGATTGACTTTCCTTGATAAGCTTGACAACAGTAAAGAACAACTATAATTTTTGGTGATAGGTGCAAAGAAAGATCGAACCTGCATTATTTAACTCGCTTGATTTAAATTAGAATACTAAATTTTGATCATGGTGTCAAAACTCTCAGTAAAGGATTAGATAGTGTCTTGGATTGCACTTTCTTTATTTGTGAAATTTCCATGCATACATGACTATCTTGGGCGCTTACCATATTTCTTTCCCTTAAAATAAAATTCAGAAGTTGATTTCTTTCACAAACTTCTTTCGATACGAAACATATGTAATCATTTATCTTTTGTCCTTGTTGCACAGATGTCGATTCAAACTTTACAATTTGGTCCAATATTGACTTATTCTCCTGGGAAGAGCTAAGAAAAGATTTCATCACTTCGAGAGAGCAAACGGCTTTGCATAATTTCATCGAATCACAGTCAATGAGGACAATTAAAGATGTGTTATCGAATTTGCTGCTAAGAAAACCGACTGAAATATTGACAATGAAACCGATTGCCTTACTATGGGAAGGAGTAGTCTTCAAGAAGTCTAACTCATTCAATACATTCATGCAAAATTTTTGACCTTTAGTTGAAGACAACCATAATTTCAATTGATCCTTTTTTTCGTGGCTTCCCCCGTTCAAGAAAAATCTGGTAGAAGGGGTCCAATAAGCAACTGCACAATTTTCTGAAGTATCGAAATTAACTAAACGTAAATTTTCCATCGACAAGACTTTCTGTATCCCCCCATGATAAGATTGACTCTCCCAGTGTCCACTTTTATTGCGCCTTGATATATTATCAAAATCACGTTCGACTCGAAGTACAAACCCAGAAGAATCAGTCAGATACATACGTGATTTGATGACAAATCCGTAATCTCTGTTTGTTACCTTTAATAAGCTCCCAATCATGTCGATTTCGGGAGCAAACAGTTTTTTCTCGCAGCCATTTCGTCTACTCAGAGCGTGAAGCTGTAGCATTGATAACACTTTTCTTTCTTTGAAACCGGATAATTGAATAATTTGTTTTGATGGTTGGGGATGAGACAATTCCATTTGAGTTGTTGCACTTGCTGTTAATTGTAGGACACCATCGCCAAGCCTATTTTTCACCCCTATACGTTTAACCCTGACAACCGATCCCTCTTTCAAGATATTTAATTGTTCATCTGTTACTCTCCAAATCGTAAGCATTGCTTCTTTATTTTCTCTTTTAATATGTTTCTGCACTTTAGGATTTCTTTGCACAACTTTTATTAAAACTTTCACGAATGGAATGCCTGTCGCACCTAACGATTTATCATCCTCTATGGCTGATTCGACCAGTTTTCGCATTCTTTCTTGGATCATTATCACTCGTTTCTCATGCCAAGAATCAATAATTCTTTTCCCCTCATTGGGAAGGTTCTCGTAATGGTTTTCTTGGACAGTTGCCGCCATCATATTTTTCCATTCCGGTGGTGAGTTTTCATCTACTTCCTGCAAGTTTAAAAATAAGAAATGAGACTGGACTATTTCAATTGAAATGTGAATGGCACGAAACTAGAGAATTATATTGTACATACATTTCTTGCTTTTTTTTCTGCAGATTCTAAAGCTTTTTCCATCAGTTTAGTACGACGAGATTCATACTCCTTCCTCGCACAATCTTCTTCAGCTTCCGTAAAGATAGAAATGCCGCCAGGACTGTCTCCTTCGGTAGAACAAGGACGAAATTTATGATAGTATGAGCGTTCATAACGCCTACAAACTATGACTTCCGTCATTGGTATACAACCTCCGCCAGGAATGACATCGTTAAAAGAACGAAGAGTAAAATTGTCTACATCTTTCGAAAATGAGGGGCGAACGAAACCTAGTTTGGAGTCCCATTTAGCTAAACGTGTAGAGTTTGCGTTCAGAGTCATAAATATAGAAGATCGTTCTAGATGTTTGAAGTAATCATCATCCAACGGATCTATGCCCTCCTCTGGACCTTCATATTCGGCAATGCACATCAGTTTAGAACCCACTTTGATTTTGTTGTTCCTGACAAATGATGTCAAACAAATATCTAATTTAGCTTTTATGGAATACCATCCATCTGTCAATTCTAATTCGAGAGTATCTGGATTTAAAGTTCCTTTGTTCAACGTTTTTTTGGAAATCTGACATACACACAATATCAATGGATCACTTGCAGCGGCATCTCGATTCAAAATCTTGCGTAAAGCTGATCTTTTTGCATCTTTAATTTCTTTGGTGTACCTGGCGAGCAACTGTGAAATTACGTGTTTGTAAGTTAAGTATCGCCCACCAAGAGCAAGAGGAAATGAATTTTCCATACTAGCTAACTTCCAAACGATCCACTTGAAGTGATTCTTTATCCAACAGTCCAGCAACAATACTTTATCGCAACCCATGCAAATAAGGGAAGTCCTTATATCATTCACACCGCCAACGCTGTTTTCTTCTTTATGCTTTGTAACCAAACAATCATAGAAGAAAGACGGTTTGAAAGTTCTACAGTCGAAACGAACTAATTCTGCATTTAGAAAGGAAATATTTGAAACTATTGGGTTCAGATTACTTTCGATATTATGATCCTGTCTCTCCTGTAAAGGCCCATATAAATAATTGAAAGAAGATAAAGAAATTTTTTTGCCTCTTTTTGTGTGTTGTATTGCTAGGTTTCTCTCTTTTTCAACATCGAAATCATAGTGTAGTCTCGTTTTTTTTATTCTGACACCTGAACTAGCATGATCAATTTTTGTTCGATTGCTATGCAGCAGGATCTCAGCTTTTGCTAGATTTGATGGGGAAATTGGATTTCCTCTGAAAGTTCCAGATATATGTGTCAATCTGCAGGGGATCGGAGTTATGGGATTGGAAGTCGAATTCAAATCATTGGAATGTGCTTTCCTTTGAATGATGTATGGATTTTTCACATTTAAAGAGCCAGTAACAAGACCACGTTTCATTAGCTTAGATGATTGTATAGGTGTTGCCATGTTTAATGAAGTGGTGGATGGTGTGACTTTTTTCCTCTTTAAGGTTTTGTTGGGGTCGTCAATGTCGAATGAGAAACACTTTTGCTCATTTCTATCATCATTTTGAAACCTACATTTCTCAGAAGTAAGGTTAACTGTTCCTTCTATTTTAGAATGTGAATACTTTCTACTACCAGGGTGGGACTCATTTGTGAAAAGTAACTTTTTAACATTTTCCATGCTCATATCTTCTACCCCATTCCGCTGTGAAATAAACGATGAAGCTGATGATATTTCGAATCCTTTGTTTGATACCGATACAGATTCGAGGCCCTCACAATATTTCAAGGAGTTATTAGAGAATAAAATCCTGCTTGCATTTTCCATACCTTCCTCTGATACATGTATAGGTTTGTTCGTACCAGCTGTCTGAAACATGGCTCTACTATAACTACCACTGGAGAGGTTGCTAGGCTTTGATGCGTCGTTTGTGCTGCCTTTATCCATCGAAGGTGAGTCAGATGCTGTAGCCTCCATCTTCGAGAAAGATAAGATCCTGCTTGCATTTTCCATACCTTCCTCTGATACATGTATAGGTTTGTTAGTACCAGCTGTCTGAAACATGGCTCTACTATAACTACCACTGGAGAGGTTGCTAGGCTTTGATGCGGCCTTAGATAATAATATTTTTTTATCTGTCGAAGCCGAATCAGATACAGACGACAAGATCCTGCTTGCATTTTCCATACCTTCCTCTGATACATGAATAGGTTTGTTCGTACCAGCTGTCTGAAACATAGCTCTGCTACATCTACTACTGGAGAGGTTGCTAGGCTTTGATGCGGCTTTAGGCGAAATCTTTTGTAACATTTTTTTATCTGTCGAAGCCGAATCAGGTACAGACGACAAGATCCTGCTTGCATTTTCCATACCTTCCTCTGATACATGTATAGGTTTGTTAGTACCAGCTGTCTGAAACATGGCTCTACTATAACTACCACTGGAGAGGTTGCTAGGCTTTGATGCGGCCTTAGATAATAATATTTTTTTATCTGTCGAAGCCGAATCAGGTACAGAAGACAAGATCCTGCTTGCATTTTCCATACCTTCCTCTGATACATGAATAGGTTTGTTCGTACCAGCTGTCTGAAACATGGCTCTACTATAACTACCACTAGAGAGGTTGCTAGGCTTTGATGCGTCGTTTGTGCTGCCTTTATCCATCGAAGGTGAGTCAGATGCTGTAGCCTCCGTCTTCGAGAAAGATAAGATCCTGCTTGCATTTTCCATACCTTCCTCTGATACATGAATAGGTTTGTTCGTACCAGCTGTCTGAAACATAGCTCTGCATGATTTCATTCTAAGTTGTTGCTTTCTTATGTAAACTGATGTGGTAGTTTGAAGTTTGTCTTTGGACTTTCGAAGAGTAGGGAGTAGAGATGATTTCGTAAGATTGACATTCGATTTAAATTCAATTCTTTGGTCATCATGTTTTACAAGAGTATTTCTTTTTGATGACTCGTTGCAAATGCATTCCTTTTCATTTCGTGGGACACAAATTCTTTCATTCGAAGATTGATTACTCCCACCCATATTTATTATGATATTTGAGGATCCTTTTCCCCATTTTTTTTCTTTCTCTACTAATTTTCTTGGTGACTTTAATCCGACATATATTTTTTCAGATTTGTGCGTCTCCTCATAGTGTTTTGACTGAGATTGCAGTGTTGGTAATTGATTTAAAGAAACAATGTTGTGATCCAAAGTTTCTTTTTCGTACTCAAATCCTATTGATAATGCTGATTGTGTCATTGCAAATTGAATATTCGAATGCTGTGAAAATAGTGAAGATTGCGAATATATAGGTTGCTCAGAAGAAGGAGTTAAAGCGCAGTTATCTTTTGGATTGGGACTATTTACATCATATTGGTATGATAGCTTAGATGAAATTGTTTTTGTGTTTGTATTTGTTCTTCTTGAAGACAAAGGTAATTCTTCCTTTCTTTCATATTCATCATGTTTGCTTACGTCTCGTAACGCAGGTTGTTCAGTATGTTCTATCGTTTTTATTACGTTCGAATCATTGCTTTTGTCTACTTGATCTGAAGCCAAATGCTTCATAGGAGATAACTGGAAACTTCCACTTTTGTTGACGGTTTTCAAGATACAGTTTTTGAGAGGATTAGAAAAGTTACTTGAGACCTCTGGTGAAGACGATATCAAATCAACATTTGTTTCTCTGGCAGTGCCTGATTTCGAATCTTCATTGAGAGCACCGTTAGGATCAATATGTTGGGGAGACTTTTTAGGCGATTTTAGAGTTTTGGTAACATTTTCATCACATGAATTTGTTACAATGGAAACCTCATAGTCCAAGTTTTTTTGCACTGATTTTATTGAAAGGGATGATTTTAAATTTTTGTGAATATTTGAAGTTTCTGAGATTGAAATATTTAGTTTGTTTTGGGAGAGGTCTTTGCTTGTTTCAGTGATCTTTTTATGATTTGGATCTGAAATACCGGTTGCAATTGTTTTTGATGTCTTATATCTGTGTCGAATAATGTTATGCTTCTCTTTACTTCTGGTTGTCAACTCAGTTTTTCTTCTACATTCAATAAAATTTTCAGATGAGCCACCAGGAAATAAAATTACAGGCTTTATACTTGAATTGTCTATGTTCATGCAATTACTTATATCTTTCGAAGTTTTCTGAGAGTACTTCTTCGCATCATTTTTTTCATTTAACACTCTGGAGGATGAGGAAGATGCAAGAAAATACTGGTGTTCTTTAGGGGACGCAGTAGGGAATTTGATCTCTTTCTCTCCATTATCGCTGCATGGAAGTATCTTCTTAAGGTCTGTTATGCATGGTTTGAATTTGTTAATATTTTCAAAATGGGACTTCGGTGAAAATTCGTTTGTGATATAGACATGATTGTTTTTTGTACTTTTGGATTTTAGTTGAGATTTATTTGGAGAAAATATCCGCTGATGCTCTTCTTTTCTGGCAGTGGGGAAGACTAGATCATCATCTGCAAGAAGATCGTAATTTTTTGTGAGGCTTTGTTTTGAATCTTTTGTTTGGCAGTTTTTTGGAGAAATAATTTCGGCACGACGAATTCTTCTTCCTCTTCGAGACAAAACGCGGATTTTTAAGATGGTTCCTTCAATATGATTCTTTCTATCATCTACATTGTCTTTTGAGCTATTTTTCGAGAGACTATTTGTTGAGGGAGACGAAAGTATATGCTTACGAGGTTTCGGTGTACCACATGCCCCACATTTTCTTTTTCTTACTGGATTGCGCAATGTGCAAATTTCACAATCCCAATTTCTGTTATCTGATATATTGGAACTTGATTTAATTTTACGCCGTTTCCGTCCAATCATGGAATCATTATCTCTTGACCCACTTTTTGAAGCTGAATTTTCCGATTTTATTGAATGACCTGATCCAGCTTCTCTCGAAAGTCGAGCAGCGAAGGCGGCATCTTTACAGCGTCGTTGTATATGCGATCGCTTCCTCATCATTGCATGCACATTTCAAATTTTATTCTATCATTTTCAATCCGTCTTGGCTGGTTGGTAGATTCCTCACACATCGATTCTATCTCTTCATTCAAAATCAATTTTTTTTCGCATGCTCTTGGTTCTCGGGTCGGCGGGAAACATATTTTGGTTCATATTATCTATCCACGTAGAATCTAATATGTGACACTCGTACAAATCACAATCTGGTATATTGTGGCGCGAGATTTGCAAAAGAGTTCTGCTGCTGACTTGATAGATAATCTTAAAAAAAAACAGTTCTCCGAAGAAAGATGAAGTACTATTCATTTAGAGAATTTTTTTTTATGAGGAAAAAGATAATTTAGATTAACTAATAAGTATTCCCTAGCTTTTGAAATTGCTCTTGAGCTCATATAATCCTTCTTTGGATCCTAAACAAATCATCATAGTACATAAAATGTATGATTAAATGATTGAAAAATGATTTGAAGAAAGCATCCTTGAAAGCTCCCGTGACAGATAAAACGCTTTACATGCTTGCCCAATTTTGTCTACAACGTGATAAGAAAGTTTATGGATTTAGAAAAGGTATCGGTATGAACATGCACCTGATAACATTCGGAGGACTTCAAGTACTCTCGACGAAAAAATGCTCACAATTGCAAAAATAGTGAAACGGTAAAACGTAGACTCCTTGACTAGTTAGAAAAGCATCATCCCAATTTTTTCTTGTTTCACGTTAGGGCAAGCCCAATTAAAGATACGATAGTTGAGAAAAGCTGTTGTTTCTTCTACCTTACACTCATCAAAAATACTTTCATTTTCCATGACGGACATAAGGCAGTAGGTGTGCATGTTTAAGTTGTTTGCTAAAATCAATGCATCTTTCATCAAAGTACCATAATCCACACTTGTGGCAACGTTGTACCAAGAGTAAGCTTGCTCCAAAATGTCAATTTTTTGATTAATGCCTTTACTTGGGAGTAAATAAAAAGAGCATAAATCAGTTACCTCCCCACTTTTTTCTGACACAGCAACATAACAATATATAACTTTTTCCCGAGGTAGAAAGAAATGTGCAAACTCCTCCTCACTATATTGAAATGTGAGATCGAACTTTTTTAGATAATTCATCAGCAACTTGTGTGCACTGGGCACATCCTTCGAAGTCATGGGTCGGAGTCCTGGTGTTTTGGTTTCTGCTGGAAGACGAAATTTTTTCGTTGCTCTTGCTAGAGTCATTTTTCTGTCTGTCCAACCCATATCATACATGACCTTCATATCAAGCTTTCTGTGGTAATACTTGGCCCTGCCGATAGCTCCGGGCAAATCTGCAATTGTGGTATACGCTGCCTGATATATGCCATTCACATAAGCTCTACGTCTGATTTCTTTTATGAGGACTGGTGCAAGACGCTTGTCTCGGAGTTTTTTATGAACGCACAAGTAGTTAATTTCGAGAGCAGGAACAACTTTTTCATAAATCCTAATTTTGGTTTCGAAGCCTGTGATAAGACCTATCAGTTTTTTTGTTTTTGAGCTCCGTACCCCCAGGTGATATTCTTTTTTATGACCTGGTGATGTATATGCCCAAGTCAGGAATTCTTTGCTGTAAAATATTTTAAAATTACTATCCCCTACATAGTTGATCTGAAGCAAGTTATGAACCTCATCCAATTCCTCTGGATTCTTTACATCGATTTCCGACCACTCAAATCCTTTTGGCATATTGTATGGCTCTTGACGTATATTTTCACTGTTTGTCGTCACGTCGATGGGGCAATGCATGGGGATTTCTTTCACATCTTGGTTTCTTTGTATTACTGGCTAAAAAATAAAATCATGTTTGGTGGTATTATTATCAAGGAATCAAAGGTATCAAAACAAGAAAACACAAAACAGTTGTTGTTTCATGACTTTCAAGATATCAACTACCATAACAAGGCCATGAATAATTGGTCAATCAAAAGTCATGAGTATAAGAACTTACCATAGTCTTCCAGAAACGGTCCCTTTCTTTTCCTCCTTCATTGAGAGAAGCCTTGGACACTGCATCTGCAAGCCCTGTTACTTCTCTATTGCTCATGATACCAGCGTAATCTGAATGCTTCCAAAGTGTTACGGTGTCAGAAAGCACACAAGAAAACTGTAGCAATAAGAAATAGCAATAATGATTCTGCCTTTGTGGCAAGACTAAGTCACAAGGATTATTGGATAGATTAGGATATAGTACCACGTATAATCAGAAATTTAGTCGAACGCAATTGAAATTTGCGACTGCTTAATGAGTGCCATACAAATCAATAGGCTATAATCTACTAGTAATATTATTATTATTATTATTATTATTATTATTATTATTATTATTATATTCAAGATGTCAACTAATGATTACGACTATGAAGTAATTTTGTAGTATATCTGCTGGAAGACAGAAGTATGGTAGATATTGTGTGGATCAAACTACGTAATTAGTTGATGTCAATTGCTGTAGATTGATACCGATAACAATTATGCAAGAGTAAGAAAACAATCTACAATAATACGTCATACTTCCGAGATGAAAATGTCGTTATACTACAGCAAATAAATCAATCACTCATTTTTTAAAAGTGACTACTACTACATTATTGCTTTCATGTAATTTTTGTTTATGATAAAGCATCGATTTTATTCCTTCGAGTAAAACGAGACTTTGGTGTTTAACTTTATAGAAATTGAATATATGTATTGATCTATAATTTCCATTTGTGAAAAAAAGGACACGAAACTTGAAAATAAAACTCGAAATGGAGTAGTTTAGCAATCTACTTTTTCCCCTTTTCAAGCCCTTGGAAACAGGTTAAATAAAAATTGTTATGATAAAATGTATCCTTTCCTGTAAACTCTACTTTCGGATCCATATCACGGAAAGGATTTAATACTCCATTTGGACCTGTAACCAATTTTGCCCCAAGTTCCTGTAGAACTCTATTATCTCCTTGTGATTCATCTGCATTGTAAGAGGTGAAAACACAGGGTATCTCTCGAGCCAAAATCCTAGTCAAGCTTTCCTTCCATAAGTTTGTGTATTCGTCGTACATTCCGGTGTTGAAAGCGACGATGATATCAGGGCGAATCCACCTTTCAGTCTCCATGTACTCGTGATAGGTCAGATTTTCAGAGGCAACTAATACAACTTTTCTCATTGCTTGACACGTAGGACAGTTATCGAGCGCATCTGGAGCTTGTTGTTGACTTGTTTGAGGCCCTATCAAATAAACTGTTAATTTTATTAAATTAGGGCACAAGTGCATAATTTCTTCCCATGTGATTAATTCCTTGCCCTCATATATAGTTGCACCAACAATGTGAATAACCAATTCAGACTTCTTCTTATGAATGAAATTCTTCCATCCCAATAATTGCATTCCATAAAGAGTTGTACAAACCTGACTTAGTTTTTCTGTGGCTGAAGGAAAAAAGTATGGATGATGCATGTTAAGAATGTCATGCTCATGACAACGTGCTTGAAAGTAATGAGTCCAGGTGGAAAAGAAGGAAGTTGGAGTTTTGGAATTCATCAAACCACATCCGTTTCTGTCTTTGGGCATAAACTCAAATTCTTCATTTTGATTTACCAAATGGTCTTGTTTAAAACGCGCTATTCCACTCAATTGCATGTATGTATCACATATTTCCTTCGAGTGCTTTGGGTTGTATTGATTCCAATGGTCACTACTGCAGCACCAACTGTGTTTGCATCTAGTACAACTTTTCCACTCTCTCTTTTCGTTACCAAAGCGAGCAATCCCGCACGCAGAGCAATGAATTCCATGTCGAATAAATACCAATGCCAATCTCTTCCTTTCCAATTCTACATCATTTATTTTCCCCATAGAACGCATCATCTCATTAGTCCTCATTTCTGAAAAGTAAATGTTTTCATCATTTATCCAACTTTGCTCAAGAGCTTTATTACAATGCACCAGTTCTTTACACATGCTTCGATGCGTTTTCCAGTGTGCTTTTTGACATTCTCTACTACAGTATGATAATCGACGACATTGACTACACTTCTTCAGCGTAGGCAATTCTTTGTAACAGAAGGCACACATTGTTTGCAAGGCTGCTATGTATGGGAAATCAACTTGTACCCTGGAAGTCATGGAATTCTGAACATTCATTTTCCACTTTTCTCCTTCAGAATTTCTAAATAAAGTTTTGCTTCAATATCTTCTATTGTAGATCTTGATAAATAATAAAGTTTTTGTTCTTTGATCTTTTGGACCTGATCGGTATTTTTTTGTGAAAGGTACAGTATTCATCATACATAGGTACACATTATGAGTACATACATATATTAAGTGTACTACAGTGTATACTTTGTGGGTACATTACAAACATTACGAAATAACCATAAAAAATTACTGGGATTTCAATACCAAACCTACATAATTTTTTTATTTGCCGCTAACCTCCTTGTAAGCATTGGACTCTGGAGGGGTTGCCGAAAGAAGGATAAATTTAGCGCAGCGCGTGTTGGTTTGAGGTCTTGAAGACATCTTGCAAACATTCCACAACTCTTACTTTGAAATACAAAATGATAGAGGAAGAAGAAAATCAAGTGGTAGTAAACTATGATGAAGATTTTGACGACGATAATGACGGTATAAATGACAGTTCCAATGGGGTGCAAGATAGAGAGATGCATAAATCAAAATCCAATCATTTAGCTAATGTAAATCGGAATGAAGAGGAAGAAGGAGCCATTTCTGAACAAAAAAAAACTTCCAGTAGAGAAAATCTTGCTGCTGACCTTTATTCAAGTTCAGAAAAAAAAGAATCAGATATGAAAGATTTGAAATCAAACGATAATCGCGGTTACAGCAATATGAAACCACCTGCTAATTCTTTCAATACTTCAAGAGATCCTCCAAATAGCTCCTTTAATCGACCAGCATCTGGACTTTATATTCCTCCAAGAAAACGACAACAGCTTTTGGCACAAAAAGAAAGAGAAAATGCTGGAATTGAAAATATGCAAACTCTCGATAATCCTGGATCTATCACTCGTCAACGAGAAACTTGGGAAACTTTGAAGAAAGATATTCATGGTACAATCAATCGTATCAACATATCCACACTCAAACCGCTTCTAAGCAGCCTTTTTGAGAAAGCTAATTTAATTCGAGGTCGTGGTATATTAGCAAGAACACTTTTGAAAGCCTCAATAACCTCTCCTTCCTTTGCACATATTTATGCAGGCTTTATTGCAGTTATCAACACAAAACTACCTGAAATTGGAGAACTTCTACTAGCACGTTCAATACTGGCTTTTCGCCGTCACTATCGCCGCAAAGAAAAACGCAATGCCACATCTGTTTGTATCCTAATTGGTCATTTAATCAATCAAACCCTAGCCCATGAACTTTTAGGACTTCAAATATTGGCAGTACTACTAGATGGAGATCCGACGAATGATTCTGTCGAAATTGCCATCTCTCTCACAAAAACGATTGGGAAACATTTATCAGAAGTGTCACCTTCTGGTCTCCATGCGATCTTGGAACGATTCCGTGCATTGCTTCAAGAAGGTTCTTTATCTCATCGTATTCAGTATCAACTAGAGCAATTGTTCCAAATTAGAAAGAAGCAGTGGGAAGGGTATCCAATCATGTTGGAAGAACTTGACTTGGTGGAGAAGGAGGATCAGATTACTTTTGAGATGGGTTTAGATGAAGAATTGAACAAGGAAGAAATTCTTGATGTTTTCCGAGAAGACCTCGAGTTCCTGGAAAATGAAAAGGTTTGGAAACAGATTCAAAATGAGATTTTGGGAAATAACGACGATAGCGATGGAGGCGGCGATTCCAGCACAGACAGTGGCAGTGGAGAGAGTGATACTGGTTCAGAGTCAGATTCGGAAGATGATTCGGAAGATGATGCGGAAGAAGGACCTAATGCATCTGCTCTTGTTCCCATTCAAACCCAGACCATTCAAGATCTATCTGAATCTGATTTGATAAACCTTCGCCGTACCATCTACCTAACAATCATGTCTTCCGCAACATTTGAAGAGTGTGCGCATAAACTTGCCAAAACTAATATTCCCCTAGGAAGGGAAAGTGAGTTGATTAATATGCTTATTGAATGCTGTTCGCAAGAACGCACCTTCTTACGCTATTACGCTATGGTCTCTGCTAGATTTTGTCTTTTGGACCGTCGATGGAAATTTGCATTTGAAGACGCATTAAAAAGTCAATATTCTACCATTCATCGATTGGAGACAAATAAGTTGAGAAATGTGGCCAAGCTTTTCGCTCACTTATTCCATACTCATTCATTTTCTTGGGAAAATTTAAGCGTAATCCATTTAAATGAAGAAGAAACAACTTCCTCTTCTCGTATTTTTATAAAAATCTTGCTGCAAGAAATGGCGGAAGCTATGGGAATGCATAAACTGAAGTTAGAATTGGAAAAATCTAGTTTAGATGGAATGTTTCCGATGGATGTTGAAAAACCCAGAGATACTAGATTTGCCATCAATTTTTTCACTAGCATTGGTTTAGGACCATTGACAGACGGTTTGAGAGAATTTTTGAAGAATGCTCCTAAATTAATTCTTGCGAAAGCTGAAGCTGACCGAAAAAAACAAGAAGAGGAAGAGGACGACGGGAGTACAAGCAGTAGTGAACTATCAAGCTCAAGTGGTAGCATGACTTCTTCTGATTCATCATCTTATTATTCCTCCTCATCCAGCTCCTACTCATCTTATTCTAGGAAGAAGAAACGTAGAAGAAAGAAGGGGAACCGTAGATCATACAAGGATTCCAGAAGCGACTCAAATAGTAGCACCGGCTCATATAGTGATTCATTATCTCGATCGTATTCTCGGGACCGATCTCGATCCCGATCTTCGAAACCAGAACCAAAACGATCTTCTAAATCAAAGTATAGACCAAAGAAAGATTCTTCCGGTATCCCTAAGGAAATAATAGAAAAAGATACAGATAAAAACAAATCCATATCAAAACCAAAGAAACAAACTCGTTCATACTCTCGTTCAGTTTCTTCATCTCCTGCTAGCAGAAAAAAAGAAAAGACGAGTAGTAGAGAGTCAAATGACGACTCTAGATCAAAATCTCGTAAACCTAAAACAAAAGGACAAACACGTTCCCGTTCTCCCGATCGCGAGTCAAGAAAAGATTCACGAAGAGTTTCATCTAGGTCATTTTCACGTTCTTCCTCGCGATCTTCATCTTCTCCTCGGCAGCGTCAATCAAATTCAAAACGCACGTCCAACACTCACAATGGCAATGAATCTTCTACAAGACGCTATTCTCCCTCCCGGACGTCATCCAATAAGAGCCGTGATGCCAAGAGATCACCGCGGTGCTCTCGTGATAGGTCATATTCTCGATCTCGGTCCTCCTCATCTGAATACAGTCAACCTAGATCAAGGAAATATTCAAGGGCCCGCTTGCCAGATGAGAAATCAGATCATAAAAACACAGATATCAAACGCAAGAGGGAGGAAAAGCGCCTTTCAAAAGGAAGACCAACCGAACGCGAACGTGATACAAAAAGAAGAAAAGAAAGGAGTTATTCGAAGTGATAGCACATTTACTTTTTTATCACATCTTAAAATAGCTCATGCATTTCACAAAAATGCAATCAAAGTTCATTTCACATGTTCGCCATGTATTCATTCAATACTAATATTATAACAATAACATACTATTAGATTAAAAATCTCTACACCACGAATCATCACCTTCAAAAGCTTCAATGCTCTCTTCACTAACATGATTTTCCACATCTTTTTTGAAGTGACTTGTATCGGACTCACTTGAAATTGGCGGAATATATGGAGCCGTAATCTTTTTCTGAAATAGTTCATCAAAATCAACGCTTGAAAAATATTTGTGGTCTTGTAACTCTGCTGTATCTTTTTTCCCTAATCGAATCGATGCTGCTGTCAATAGTTCTTGTGCAAACGATGCAGTGACCTCCATACCAGGTATATGTAATTGTTCCGGAAGCTGGAACTGTTTTCTTCCCATTCCAATCAAACAAACTTCCTTGAATGTTTTTTTAAGATCTCCATCAAATTCAAATGTTCCTCTGCCTGTATACATTTCAGAAAGTATACATCCAACTGCCCACAAATCAACCCTTTTATCATACCCTGTACTCAAAACAAATTCGGGTGCCATAAACTCGGGTGTACCGCACATAGTGAATGCTGAAGTTACAACTTCAGTGTTTCCATTTGGCAACAGCACAGTAGCTGGTAAACGTTTCGCCATTCCAAAATCACATAATTTCAGATACCCATCTTTAGCGATAAGACAATTTTCCGGTTTTATATCTCTATGCACAAATCCTTTTCTATGGACATGTACGAGTGCGGAGACTAAATTTGAACAGAAAAACATTGCCTCTGAGTGAGAAAGAATATCCTTCTCTATCATATAAGTCATCAAATTGCCACCTTGGACGAATTCTGTCAAAAGATATATATAATGATCATCTTGGTGTGTTCCCAGTAAAGATATAATGAATGGAGAATTGAGAGCCTGCAAAATGTTTTTCTCAATAAGCACTCGCTTCTCGTTTTTCCGTTTCACAATGGAAGACTTCAACATACATTTTAGGCCATAATACCGCTCTAAATTTCTTTCTTTATCCTTAAGTACAGCAACATAAACAGATCCAAATGTTCCCTTACCAATGATGGAGGTCCTCTTTAATTTTTTGAAATGCACTGGGCTCGCTTTCCACTGACTACATTCTTGTTCATCTGTTAAATTACTTACTTGCCTCCTTAAATTTTTCAACATGTTGCTTCTGGAGTCTTTTACATTGGAACTTTTCAACGATTCTTTTGCTGCTACTGCTTGAATTTGTCGGAAAGCCAATGTGTCCATTGACCACACTATAGCGCATTGGGTGATTACTTGAACGTCGGCTTGATGTGGTACGCCATAAACAAGTGAAATTTCACCAATAATGCTTCCAGTACATGCGGTTCCTGCAACCAATTCTCCAATTGTAAATTGGACTGTGCCTTCTTCAATGACGTAGAATTTATCAGCAACATCATCTTGATGACAAATGAATTCCCCTTGACTAAACTCCTCCCGATATAATGATTCTCTAAAGAGCTGTGTAACATGGTCACTAGTTTCTTTGTTTTCCAAGTTTACAAAGTATCCTTGCATAGAAGCATTAATTGCTAAATTGGCAGCATGAGCACGTTTTTCACATGTAGGCTTTGCAGCGGCTTCTGCATCAAGAGACCCTTCCATTATAGATTGCATAATAAAGTCAGAGAGCCCTGTATCTGTTATTGTTCTCTTTGTGATTTCTTGCCATCTTGAAGTCAATCGCCTCTTCAGTTTTTTTGCAATGACAGCATCTTCTAGCATAGAATCAGTGTTCCTTTTCATCCGTTCAGTTGTAGCAATGTCATTTCCATGTTTTTGTTCCAAAGTACGAACTCGCATTCTCCTTAAACTGGGGCTTCTCGTCATTCGTGCAAAGTTTTCATTATCCTTTTGAAGACCATAACAAATTTCGTTTGGATCTTCTTCGGATGCAGACAAAACTAAGTTCTCAAGAATTGGTAATTCGGGAGTATGTCTTTGTGCTCTAGCGTTAGCATTTACCTCATCTATTTTTTTTCTTAAAAGTGGAGAAGATATTTTTTCACTACCATGAGATATGATTGCTGAGATGGAAGCTGATCTTCGTTTTGGAGAATTCATAATCTTTCTGGTAGCCTCGGATCTTTTAATTGATGATTTACGAACGGACTGATTCATTATTTCCTTCGTCAAAGTGAGACCATACTTTGATGAGGAAGGGGGACTTTGAATAGGAGAAAGTATTTGTGACGGCTTTATTGGGGATTTAATGGACTTTGTTTTATTGTCCATGTGCAATGCAAAATTTTTTGTTGCATTGCTTCTCCCTATTTTTTTGAGAATAATGTTGTCCGATGCTTTGGTATTCGAGAAATGATGGAGTTCATCATTTTCGAGATTGCCTTGAGTAATTTTTGGGAGCATCATTTATTGCTTTTATCAAAACTCTTCATTCATTTTCGTTGTTGACAAACAAACAATGTCAAGAAGTTGATTTATTGCCATGAAAAATCATTCGAAATTGTTTAGTTGCTCGAGGAAGAAGGGGGAAATATGAAAATAATTTTGTGATTTCGGACAAACATCAGAATCAGTCCCATCGTTTCTGAACATGGAATCACATTTATTTTAATTTTTATTATTACTCTTCATAATATTTTTGTAAAATAAAACAAAATATGAATCAAAGAAGCACTCAATAACATGCAGAATCACAGCTCTTTTACTTCAGCAAATAACGTTATTCCGGAAATCCAGATGATTCAATTTGAACCTCCTCCCAGCTTTCCTCTGAGTCATCATTTTCATCATATCCAGTTTTCCTAAAGGCCAAATGTAAAATCGAGTCGTTCGCTATTTGATTATGATCTGAGATAGTCGCTTCATCGGGTAAAGGACTTTTTGTTTCAGGTATAAAAACCCGTATATTCTTTGGTGTTGTCTCTTCTGAGAGTGCCTTTGAAACTTGTTCCTTTACTTCTAAAATTGTCGAGGATGGCAAAACATTTACAAAAAACGTCTGACAATGTCTTTTACAGCGAATATACCTATGCAAACAAGATTTTGTTGTGTTTGAGAAGCGACAGGGTTTTGAGTATGACATACTACATGCCTTCTGTGAAAGCGTCTTTCAAATGATCATAGCTTTCTTACATTTTGGTCTTAGACGACATCTTTGTAGTATGTGGTAAGATAAAGAATAATAATTCCAATATGGATTTGTTCTCTTTAATGGAGCTTCTTCTGTTGCGTTAACTTGTCTAACTCTCTAGAGAATCTCCGTGAAAAGCTTTCCCGCTCTCTATGATGGTCTTTCAAAAATATCAACATACGAAATCTACGAGTAAATAGTACATTGAAAAAACAGACAAAAAAATATTTGGTTCCATTTTTCAACCAATTGATATCTCATTCCCTACAAACGAAGTATAATGATAACAAAGAACGTCACATTGAGTTGACAATTCTTTTCTCATTCTTCGAAATGTAAAATTGATGATCATCTTACTCTTATATTTTCTACTTTAACAAGGAATATTATTGATATTATTACAGAGACAAAGTTTATACTATTTGACTATCCAAATTCCCCATAAGCGTTGATCATTTCGTCGTATTCCACATATGGCTGGGATTTCCCTCGGAGATGATACACAATAACAAAAAATCCAGCTCCAACTATCGAAATTGGTATTGCTATCATAGGAATACCCCAAGATTTTGCTTCATCCGAGGTTTCCCCTTCACCTGGATTCGATTCTTCAGATGGCCCATCACTGCCTTCAGTGCTATTTAAAAGATCGTCCACATTCGTTTCATCATCCAAATCCGGTACATTATCATCTATTGTGTCCGGTACAATAACCTTTTCATTAAGCAGTTTGAAATAAGCATTATCGGTTGCAATAAGGCTTTTAATGTATTTGTTGTAATTTTGTTCGACAAGTCTCTGAATGATTACAGTAAAATTTTCATTGTTGGAAGTTGGTGTGAAGAATGCCATGAACTTCACTTCAACAGACAGCAGTCGCGCTCTATTATCTTCTTCATCAAAAGAGGGAACAGATTTTTCAAACAAATCTTCTGGAGCATCTCCTTTACTGACATCGCTACTTCTGAAGCCATCCAGGCATTCAACCTTCATTATTTTACAAGGAATATCTTCTTCCAGTAATAAAATTGAAAGAAAGCCTTCAGTGGCTACCTCCAAAGTTCGCTTTGCACTCTCAGTCATGTCTGGAAGTGATTTTGTTCCAACCAAATTTATGTTCACATTTGCTGAAGTTGCAAATGGGCCAACGAAAGAAATATCTATTGATTGACCTGGTATCATTATTCCTTCTCCATCTTCAAAGACTGCTTTCGTTGCGCTCAAAAATTCAAAGTCAAACGCATCTTTGGTCATATCGGGGTCCACATTAATCACTTCAACATGGCACAGAAATAAAATACACCCTATCCCACAAAAATCTATAAAATACAATATACATTAGAAAGATAAGAGATTGGAACAAAGTGCAGTAGTAATATATTTGAGAATATACGTACCCTTGAAAACAGTATTAGCCTTTATCACCATTGGATGTAAACTAGGCGTATCATGTGCTCTAACGCGTTCTTGCGTTCCGAAAATTTTCGAAGTACCCTCTAAAGTTTCGGTGATACCTTGCGCTATCATATTGTTTGTGAGCACGATGAATGTACACTCCGGACAAAAAGTTGATTCAAGATGTTCTTCAATAGGATCTTGTAGGTAATTTCCTTCCATTCGATATCCGAAAGAGGCGCTCCGTTTGGCTTGAGTCGGGCTCGACGTTGGCCTTGCAGTAGCCATGACAGGGTTTTCGCTTGGTTCCATACTTGGAAATAACATAACCGGCATGTTGGTAGGGGACAAGCTTGGTCTACTGGATGGGCGTGCTGTATACCGAGGCAAATCTGGACTGCTGTAAATCAATTGGGTTTCAGCACCATTCCTCTCTATCATGAACTCTCTCACCAACATTAAAAAATTTACTTTATCATCATTCTTATCACGAGCTTGTGAAAATGCGGATACAACACAATTTCGGAATGCACAAAAAGCTTTTTTGTCAACACAAATTTCTTCTTGGAGACGACGACGAGAAGATTCTATTTCAAACTCAACTGTCAAAACCTCCAATGCTCCATCGTTTACTATGAATGTTTTCAGTTGTTCATCTACTTTATCATAAGAAGTAATATCTGTTGTTTCTTGAAGTACGAGGTATTTGAAATCAAAAAAGAAAAATTGATACAAACGAACTGTTACACCCAACTTGCTCGCAACGATGATTTTATTATCCATAAATTCGCTAAATGATTGTCTCGTCAAATCATCAATTGTATCAGCAGAGTCACGAGAATCAATTTTTACTTCGATGTCTGAACTGATCATGGAACAAAAAATTGTAATGTCAAATGGTTTACATTCTGTCATGTCGATCGAGAAAATGTGCAAATTGAGGATAAAAGTAATTACGAAAGCATAAAAAGTATCATCTCGTATAATAATGTAGCTCTCACCTTTAAAGAGATTTGCGGTCATTCCTTTCACAGAAACAAAGTTTGAAAGATAACTTAGTATTTCTGTATTCACATGTTTTATTGTGGGCTCCAAATATGATTGTAAAGATTGAATAAGGCGTGGGGAACTTGACTCCAAGGCATATTGAACATTGACTTGTATCTTGAGTTCACTCGTCGGAGGATTGGTTGCTATTGGAGCATTAGAAGGAGCAGTAGATGGTGTCGCAGTTGGATCATTGAATTCTGGAGTTCTGTATGTTACCATGCTAACATCATTATTAGTTCTGCCCATCATAAATGCTTTTGTAGCTCGCAGAACCAGTTCCTCCGTTTCATCCTGCTGACCTCGTGCAGATAAAGGGACTGTTAGGATGCCTTTGTTAAGAGTACATTCAACGTAGTCATCGTGGCATCTGCTACCCTTTGGCGAGAATGAGTCTCCGATAAACTGTATTAATTCAGAACGAAACGCCAAGATTTCAACCCCTTGGTCTGCTACTCCTGTCGCAACTACAGGATCAAATGAGAAGAAAGGAAAATTCAAATCTATAGTTGAGTATAAATAAGTAAATTCGACCTCAGTCACAAATTTGATCCTTCCATCAAGTCCCACCCGTCGATCAGTCAGTCTTAAATTTTCAATTTTTGGCTTAATTGAATAAATTACATCCATAGCATCAATAGCTTTGGAAAATGATGAAATTTCCAAAACTGTATCTATCAGTGTACAAAAGGAATCCGGATCATCAATGTTACATGATCCTAAGTGATATCAGAAACAAGAGTTAGGAATTCCAACTCCGTAACAAAAATGCGGAGATTATGTACACAACAAACTTACCCGGCAACTCAGATTCTTGTGGTGTTGACAAGACAAACCTAGAATTATAGCCATCATTTGATAAAAAAATACTAATTTGAGATTTGACACCCTCAATAAGAGCTAGGAGAATATCCGGCGGTGATCCTGAGTATGTATATTCAAGAGCATAAATAAAGTTGATATTTTCCTTGAAAACAGCTGTGGGTTTACTCGTTGGTGTATTAGTTGGTGCAAGGGTTACTATGGGGCTCCTGCTGGGTTCGGATGAAGGAATTCCTAGTTCAGGAAGTTCAGGTGATCTATAAGAAACCATCGTTATATCATCATCGTTACGATTTTCCATAAAAAAGGAAATAGATCTTAGTAAATCTAGGGTTTCACTTTCGTCAGATCCAGAGGTCCTTTTTGCCACACTTATAGTTCCTATATTTAAAGTACATTCCACGAAATCTGCTTGACATTTTGCTCCTCGAGGCATAAATCCAGGCCCAAGAAATTGATCCAACATAGACGTAAAGGATAAGACCTCATATCCCTCCGAAGCAACTGCACGCCTTATTTTTGAGTCAAATGAAAAGAATGGTGAATTGAAATCAGTCGTGGAGTAGATATATATAAATTCTGCTACAATGGCATTTATTATTGTGGCTTCTATATCATTGCTTCCACGAAAAATGTTCATTCTCTCAATGTAAAGCTGTATAAAGTTTTTTACTTCATGTGCTACAACTAGTCTCGACAGTGAGCTTACTTCAACCACAGCTTCCACTAAGGTACAAAAGGACCTTGAGCCTACCACCAAACAAGAGCCTATATTTCACACACAAAAAGAATGATGCTAAGGGTGCCGTGATGAACCATTTGGACAAATGTTGTAAAACGTACCTTCAACCTGCTGATTGGAACTCAATGCTTCCGAGGAAACAAATTGAGACGAATACCCTATATTCTCTAAATATTCCTCTATATCACGCTCAATTTCTTGGATTAATGTCCCAGCATCGTTCCGTGAAGATGCCGTAGAGACGAACTCGATTGCATATATGAAGGTTATTGTTTTCTTGTTTGTAGCAGATGGTCGAGCTGAAGGTGAGATAGTTGGACTTCCATCAACAAGGTTTCTGATGAATGGCTTTCGCAAAACTCCATTGTCGGAATCACCTATCATTAGCACGTTAAATATTTGATCTGAGACTTGCGCTAGTCTGTTGAAATATGGCTCTCTGATGAAATTAGCCACCATGAATACTGCAATCGTAGCAGTTGAAATCGCTTTCAACATGGAGACATTTCTTTCCCCCCTAAAGGTTCTCAATCTTTGCATCGGGTACATTTTTACAAAACTAGAAGATGAGTCGTATCTTTCAATTAGTGGAAAATGTAGCTATTATGATCAACAAATAAATGCATAGAAGGTATGATGGATGATGTAGTCTGGGCATGAACTATGCCTAGTTGATGCATAATATTAACGGTATTCTCCTGCGTTTTGACTGAACTCAATATGCAATTATACGCTTGCTGGAATTCGCCAATTAAAAATTAAAACTCTCTTTCGTGATGGTTTGTCCGTACAAAGGTGCTGAGATGAAGTGATATTTCGGAACGGGTTTATGACTATCTTGATCTATGGGGTGGAGATGTTTAATAATAATCGTTTTTTCATAAAAGGAAAGAAAAGTCATAAAATCACTTTCGATTGAAACACAATTGTAAATAACATCCTGTCATGGTCTTTCATCGATATTTTTAATTAGGAACTATGAGCTTATTTAACGTCAGATCGACAGGCGTGCTCTAATTTCGGTCCCGGGTTGCTGTTTGAACTTTTTATATTCTCCTTTCGGGAATGAGAAATAGAAACAGCATTTGAGTATCCTCATATTTTTCGATCAGCACTTATCCCTGTCAAAAAAAGATAAACATATTCAAATCTCATGAACTTTTTGGAGATATATTCAAAAAGATAACCGGAGAGACATTTATATGGTTGCTTATCTCGGCCAAATGAAAGTAGATCAAAATATGTCAACACGTTTTCATTTGTCCTAGCACAATCCAATAAATGAGTGCTTTCAGATTTCAAAAATGCACAAAATAATTGTCGAAAGATGAACTTATATTGTATATGAATATGTTCGGTTGAAAATTTTAATTGGAAAATTTTTCCTCACATCCACTGAACGACATGCTTGGTTTACAAAAAATATTATAGGAATGAAAATATACATAGTTTGAATGAAAGTGGAAGAGTGCCTTAAGGTGTTGGTGTTGTATGCCGGGTTCTGACATCCACGCGTAGATTACGGACTTACACTGGAACAACAGCAGCGCCTTTTGATTCTAATTCTGCAACAATTACCTTCGAGTCGTTATGCACGTCGGATTTCTTAGTCGCCTCTATGTTTGGAACCATTGAAGATGTCGATGTAGTTAAATTTTCAGTAGTATTCGTATTGATCAGATTGCTGGTCGTCGGTAATTGAATTGGATCAACTGATGAAGACATGCTGCTAGCTTTGCTCACAAGGTTTTCTGGACTATTTTGATTGGCTTGATTGGCTTGATTATCTTTCGGGGCTGTGTCTTTAGGGATAACAGGCCCTTTCTCAAATAGACCATTTCTCCTAACTTCAAGTCCCTCTCGTAATGCCTGTGAAGTCTTTTCACAAGCCCTTTTATCTCCAACATCTACCCACATCTCAGGGCTATTATCATTACGTTTCAGAAATCTACCGCCGTTATTTCGCACTATAGATACAATTCTCTGCGCAATATCTCTCTTATCTCGTTTTCTGGCCATAAGGTACGCCTGTTGATGTTGCGCAACAAGCTTTCGAAAATTCCGGTTTCCTATGTGGTTATTAGTAGCACCGCCACGACCACATAAAACATCATTTTGATTTACACTCTCCATAGTGAGACAAATTGTTGTAGTTCAGTGTCACGTTTGATTTCTTCTTTGAAATCCTGTCGTGGATTGTGAAAGCGACGAGTCGTGGAATCACTTGAAGAAGACTCTAGTTTGAGTCTCGTGATCGCGATGAAATAATTTTTTTTGCCCAATAAGTCAGCTAGCTTAACTTTAACGTAAATATGCAATTCGGGATTGAATTTTTCAGTGATCAAGAATTCTAAGGTCTGGTATAATTCTATATACTTACTTTATGGCATACTAATGAATACAGACATACGTAATGTATTCAAAGTTATTTCATGGATTGAAAATTAATTCGTTCTTGTAGCTTGCACAAACAAAATATGACTCACGAGTGCTTGCGTATGGTACCATTGTAGATACGATACATGCAGTTAAAACATATTTCATTAATATCGTTGTTATTAAATTATAATCTGTTTTAATCATCTTCTGTCATCTGTGTTCTGTTTTCTGACTGGTGCATTTTATACTTACGCTAGTGTATGTATCTAATGTCTCCATGTGGAAGAACAAATGTTACATGCATAAATGTAACAACACACCCTCGCAGAACCAGATTAAGTGACATAAAGAGTACGTACCCGTTTGTGGTGTACGGTAGAATGATGTTTTGTGAAGTAATCTGCCAAATTTTCTTTTCCAGGTTTCCATATGACGTGGAAATGACGTTGGACTTGTCTATCCAAGATCCAATTGTATCTCATATCCATCGCTTTTGTTCTTTTCTGCTTGGCATTTCCGTTGATGATGTTGTTGGCCGTAGCATTATCAGTTACTATGGTAGTAGTGCATTGCAGATGCCCTAATTCTTGCAAAGTTGTACGTAGAATTTCCGCTTGTTGACAGTTTAAAAAAATTGCCCCGATTTCCGCTTCGGTTGCGGACGAAAGTACATGTTTCATGATTTTACATTCAGCATGGACTGGGGCATTTATCGGTGGATTTTTGTTGGTATCGTCTCGTTCGCTGAGGTAAAAGTATCCACCCGCTCTGCTTCTTGCATTAGGTGCACTTAAATAGCTTGCGTCGCTATGTACTGCGAGGTGCATGTTGCTTTTTCGGTAAGTCAATGTTGCGTTGGGATGTGTCGCAACATAATTCAACAATTTGTTCACTTTAACCTCTGTTTCCGTTGTGGCTTTGCTTTGTTGTGCTGCAATGTCATTCACCGTGACGAGGATGGTGTGATCTACCGCACGTGCATAGTACAACAGGGGTCCAATGACTTGTTGGATGCGTCGTATGCTATCTTTCGGCAGTATTGGCAGTTGTTTTGGTGGCTCCACATACTGAGCTGTTTTTCCGTATTGGGGCGGCTTCCAGGTGTGTGGATTGTGTTCTGGCGTGGCTGGGGTTGGATGCTGCATTTTGTGCAGGAGTTTATCAATATATCCTGGCATGGATAATGTGACTTTGCGTTTCCTATAATTCCATGCTAGTGTTATTCCACAAAATTGAGTAGCTTGTCTGTCAATTGTGGTGACATATTTTGATTGAATTGATTTTAATAGATGTTCTAAATCTTCTTTTTTCACATATTTTACAGCGAAGTCGTCAACGACAAGGGCGAAGGATATTTGTCTAGTGTCGTGTTTCCACAAACCAGGAGTCCTTGGGCATGGCTTGTAGCCAAATGGACGAAGATGATGTTGGAGTTCTTCGTTGGCGATTTTTCCGGCTTGTGGCAATCCATACATGCCTTTTTCGATTTGTATGTAGATAAAGCCATCGTGTGCTATGGAGGTAAGGTTGTATTCATCAATAATTTCTTGGGGTATGAGTTTTAAAGCCATTTTCATGTACTCATATCGCAGTAACTTGTTATTGAGATAAAAATCTTTGACATCCAAGATGCAGCATCGCGCTCTTGGTGTCGAGATAACACTATTGAGGAGAAGTTTGGCCGTGACCGTATCTGCGGTGTCTGTCCAGACTGCTCCCGGATAGTCTATTTTATCCCCTCCCACCGTTAACCTTGTTCTATTCGGTTCTGTTTTGGTGGGTCGATAATCTACGACGATCCTCCCGTAGGTCACTTTTCTTCCTGGTGGGACGGATGTTTTAGGGATAAACTTTATGGTGTTTGTGCCTTTAATCCGATTTCCTACACCATTTGCGAGCCGACCCAATTCGTTTGCAAAACTCCTGTTCCAGGTAAGCCTTGTTTGGTCATTTTTTATCAAATGTCTGTATTCTAGTGACGCACCTGTCACCGGATCTATTATTGCATTGCATTTTTGTACTTGTTCTGTCGTACAGTGCATATTTGGTTGCTCGTCCTGGTAGAAAACTTCTTTCATGAAGTTTCCCATATGTAGGGTTTTTCGGGCTGTATTTTGCGTCTCCACCCTCGGTTCCGCCTGCATTACTCGTGCGGTATCTGCCACCCTTGTTTGCTCTTTCCTGCTGTCCCAAAAGTTGGGCACCCTCGGTTGTGGGTGCATGTTTGGTGGTGTGTTGAAAGGACTAAAGATCGTTGCAAGTTGTTTGAGTTCATTTTGTTGTGCCTGTACTAACTGTGAATATGGTGAGAGCGGGATGTTGCTTATTGCTGTTTCTAAATTTCTTGTTGCCTGTAAGATTGCATCCATCCTGGTCCATTGAGGCGTTTCGAAGTTATTCGGGTACAGCATGGCTGTGTCCGATACACGTTCGCCTCCATGGACCATGTAGAACTTTAAGCATCTGTAGTGTTAAGGACATGGTCCTATATACCAACACTCGCTTCCTCTAGGCCCGAATGTGGAGCGTTGAGTAGGTTTGAGGTGGATGATGGATTTAATCCCAGGTGGTGCAATGGGTTTTTTTTGAAGGTTGAATGGTCCATGTATATGTTCATGTGCCGATATGTCTGGATTTTCATTGCTTGGTCGGAGCATGTTGAGTGTCATTGTTGCTTGTGGAAGTAATATATCCCACAAGTTCAATGGAAAATCTTTGTGTGTAGAGCAGAGGCCGGCAATGAAGTGCGCTTTGAAGGTGCGTATGGCTCTTTCTGCTATATTCCTTCTGTGCATGTTTGGTGGCACGAATTGTATCTTTGTTTGACGATTATTTTGGATGAGTTTTGCATAAGTTTTGCTTGCCTCATTATCTAGGATATGCATTGTTGGTGACAATCCTTTTGATTTCAAGATGGCGAGGACTTTTTGATATGCTTTTCGATGTGAGTACTGGTGCGATCCTTTATTGGCTCCGCAAAGATATGATTGGATGTAGTATCATATAAAATAAAAATGTATTGGTTACCTTTATTTGATCTTTGCGGGAATCTACCTGTGAGATCTGAATAATTTTTATTTTCGAATATCTTTTTTGGTGTAGTTTCTTCTATTGTAATGTAAGCATCATTATTGTTGTCATCTGTTGCTTGCATTGCATTAACTTTTGAAGTTTTTGTGGACCTTAAGTTCTTTCGTTCTTGCGTTAGGTGACCTTTCACAGTAGCTTCCGTGTTTATTTTCATAAATTGGCGCACTCTTTTTGATGTGAGCCCTGGCCATGTTTTGAAGAAACCTTTATCAATCGCTTTACACCACGATGATATACAAGGACTAAAACATGCGGCGTGGAGGAATTTTATTGCATCTCCAACTGGTTTGTATTGTATGATGATATTAGCTTTTTGTGGTGGTGTAGTGTGACTGTCCACATTCCATCATGCACTTGTCGCTTTCCAGTTAACATGGTTTGATTGTTTTTATTAAATGTGACGTTATTTTTTGTAAATATCACATCGTAACCATCGTTGCAAAGTTGGCCCACTGAAAGCAGGTTTCCACTGGTGAGATCTTTAAACAAATGTGCTTGATTCCTGGTTTGTGAGGAATTGGGGATATTTAGATTCGTTACTTTTGAAGATCTCATGCATTGGCCATTCGGTAACATGACTGCAATTTCAGTTGCGGCTTCATGTTGCTGTATGCTGCTATTTCGTTTTATATAGTGACTTGTACAGCCCGAGTCGACAATGCATTCCATATTTTTATTGTTGTGGTGTGAATTTGGACAGCCGTTAATAATTATACTTTCATTTATTGTGTTGTTGTTAACTTCACTTTTATTATAATTACTATTACTAACTGTCTAACACTGTCACAAATCCGCGCAAAAACGATTGCTTCCTCCCATTCTGTTGTCTAGGTTCGCTGTATCTTGATGGCCATCTGATTTGTTTCTACATGTTTGACTGGTATGGAGTTTATTTCTTGTTCTTCCATGTGTCCAACAATATGACGTATCATTCTTGTTTCTGTTGCCTCCTCTTTTCCGCGTGGACTGGGAATTCTTCAATTCACTCACTTCTTTGCAAAGATTCTCTACTAGTGTTTTCATACTCATGAGATCCGCTGTGGCATTTGCTAGCTGATTATTTAACGTTTCATTTTGGGTAGTTAACGTGCTGATAGTGGAGGTGTCCACTGTGGAATTTGCGACCTGCTCCAAGATGGCATCAGTTTTTTCTTGAAATTGCTCCATCACGGCACTAGCTTGGTGAAAGGGATTGGGTTGAAGTGCTCGGCTTGTGATGAGGTCTCGATGCGCTTCCGTAAACTCTTTTTTGAAGTTGTCCCATGTTTTTTCTTGGTCGAGTTTGCGTCGCCAGTCCCTGCATGCTTCATTGTATTCCCCAGTTTTAAGTATGAGGACATATGCTCTGGAGATTACTTGGCTGTTGTTATACGGTGCTCCTGCCGCGTCAGCGTAGTCAGCCGCGTCTTCTATTTGCTCGAATAGCTCTTCTACGGGTTTTGAGGCATCGAATGGTTCCCTCATTCTGGCATCGTTATCATCCAGTTCTGCTGGAGTTATAACGCCGTAGTTTAAATAAAGGTGCTGTATCATATCTCTGGCTGAGACATTTTGATACCCTACATGTCGATTTCGGAGTCCTTTCAGGTAGACTTCGTCGAATATCGCTAGTATTTGGTTTTTTAAGGTGAGATCCGTTGCGTTGAATTTTTTTCCAAATTTTGAGTCTCTCTTTGTGTTGCCTTACTGCTTCTCCGATTTGAGGTTGTATGGCTGTGGGAGCAATAATCGGCAGACTGCCTGGGTTAACTGGAGCTACAAACACATGACCTGTGACGGTTTGGTACGTTGCTGGTAGAATTGTGAGTCCCAAGAGTCCATGATTGCCTCCGCCTAACGTACTCGTCACGGAGGCTGCATTCGATTTAAGTTTACGGTGGATAGCCGCAATAATTTCGAAGGTTGGCATTCCAGGTTGTGCCGGAATGTGGGGATGTGGGAAATATTCTTTGATTTCCTCCATTTTGTTGTTGTTGTGGGGGTGAGAATTTAATAACAACTGTAGATACGATACATGCAGTTAAAACATATTTCATTAATATCGTTGTTATTAAATTATAATCTGTTTTAATCATCTTCTGTCATCTGTGTTCTGTTTTCTGACTGGTGCATTTTATACTTACGCTAGTGTATGTATCTAATGTCTCCATGTGGAAGAACAAATGTTACATGCATAAATGTAACAACAACCATGTTATAGGAACAAGCTTCCAAAACATAGGCTTGGCATACCATAAAAGATAAGAAGACTGATCAATTGAATACACAACATACTCAATGAGATAGCGACCTCGGCCATTCCAGCTGTTGGCTATTAATCTTCAACTTTGTAGCATATGATTATTACAGTTGTGCAACAAAATTAATTAAAAATTTTAAGTTCGCATTGCAGGATGTTCTTTCTTGATTTTATGAAGCAATATAAGATCAAGCGCCCGATGAAACAGACCCAACGCAAGGATTATCAACAGCCATAGTTTGCTCCATACAAGTTAAATTTTGTATTTGATTTCATTTATTGCCTTTATCTTTTGAAATGGTTGGTTACTTGTGGAAGTAGCAAGATGTATCAGGCTGCCCAGGCATAATCTATAGAAATGACGTGAACAATCTTTAATAACATTCCCCTAATAAACAATACTTATTTAGGTAGTCGAAGTAGTTTTGGCACTAATTATGGCTAGTTTAATTCTTGTTGTTACATCACAAAAAAATACTGATACGGAATGAGGTTCACTTGCGTCATGCAAGCGTGTGTAGGACCGCATTTCTTGACCCCGTTCCTCATTAAAGACGTAGAATCGTCCTATAAAGAGAGTCAAGAATCATGTACAAATACTAATAAATAATGTTGTTGCAGAAGTATTATAAAAGTGCATGAAAATGGAAGATATAATCTTCGAACAATGCAATAATAGTCACCAACAACTAGTGTGTTAAAATAGTTTTAGATGTAATTATATAAAATGTAATGGGAGATATAAAATGTCCGATCAACGCAATCAAGAGGAAACAGCTTGAGTAGGTAACTCAACAAAGGATGGAGACCTCCCTAGACCATTGGCCTGTGTTTCGGGGCATATCTCAACAACATGATCCTGAGTATAACTCTTTTTGTACCATTGGGCTGTCAT
>Ga0209092_10000244_pt1 | contig 51718 bp, 30 predicted proteins | sample FraStrMetagenome_FD_187446 | JGI IMG/M metagenome (GOLD analysis project Ga0209092, IMG submission 187446) | Marine eukaryotic phytoplankton communities from Arctic Ocean - Fram Strait ARC3M Metagenome (SPAdes) (version 2) | ecosystem: Environmental > Aquatic > Marine > Oceanic | place: Fram...
ACCTTTAATGATTCGCTTGGTCAATTTCATATATAAAGAAACTATATAATAAGTATACAAAAACTATCACAGAGATGGATAAATTGTATGACAATATAAATCAAGTATGGTTCATATCTATCGTCAGTGTGTGTTTCGTGATGTGTGTAGTGTGTGTGTACAGAAATTTTTGCGTAGATAATCGTCGGCCTCCATTATTGGATGTAGTGTGATGAAATCTTTGTTTGATAATTTATATACAAAATAATTTATATATAAATTTGTAAGTGTGTTTACAGATGCTTCCGACAATTTTCCACGAAGTTTTCGTCGTTCGGAACCACGCTGTTTCCGTATTTTCCTTCCAACAATAGAAACATAATTTGGTCTAATGTTGTTTTCTCGCATTCTAAACGAAGGACTTCTCCGGTTTTCACATTAAATAATTTGATTTGTTTGGAGAACGTGGGGTCTTTTGTGCGCATAATCCACGCGTAAATAACGAGTTGAAGCAGATGGTCTTGTGAGAGTTCGCTGGTGCATTTGATTTCCCAAAGTGTTTGATGAGTCATAATATCGATTCTTCCAGTGAAACGTATTTGTTTGTTCGGGAAGGGTATTTTCAAACACTCATCGATGTGAATATGGTCTTCGTCGTTCAATGCATTGATGATGGTTTTCTCGATGTCGGGTTCGTGTTCATCGCATTCGGGTCCTAAAACGGCCAATAGTCGTTTTTTACAAGAGGCAAGAACATCTGGTCCGAGCCAATTATATTCATCGCGGTCAATTTGTTTGATTTTAAAGTAGAGTTTTTCTTTTACGGCGACGGATAAGTTGGCTAAATACAGGTAATCATCGATGGATGAACACACGGGATCCAATTCTTCGACTAATTGTTTTAAATATGTGTGTTCGTTGGCTCGCATATTATCGACGGTTTCAACGATCATTTCATACAGAATATTGGATTCACTGCCTTGCCATTTGGACAATAAATAGTCGTAATAGAGTGTTGGAATGGCAATACCGTTGAGGTCGCTAACGTCTTCGTAAAATCCGCGTTTGGTTTTGATTGTGGTGGGTATGTCGATGGTTTCTTGTTTTTCTCTTTCGACGACGAATATTTGGTCTAAAATGGGTGATATTTCTTCCAAAATATGTTCTGGAATGAATTTGATTAAATCTGTAGGAGTAGTTTTGTGTTTTTTCAGGGTATTTTCGTCTTGATTTTCTTTTTGTTCATAGAAAATGCGTTGCGGCCGGCCTTTAAATTCGATGTAAGGGAGAGCCATCATTTCGTGGTGGTCTTTTTTGAGGAATTTGAGAGGCCGGTCTTCAACGAATTGGTCGGATTCCAACAAGAAAAGTCTTTGCGTGGCTCTTGTGGTGGCTACATATAAGGTGTTTGGGCATCGGGTTTGGTCCATATTTCTGGCGAAGTAGCTCATATAGGATTGGTCGAAGCCAACTACAAACACATACGGTCTTTGACGTCCTTTCACACAATGAAAAGTGGAAAATACGACTTTGCCTTCAATGACTTTTTCGTCGATTTTGGCGTCTTCCATCATGGGTACGTAGCAGGGAATATGGGCGTTTGTGAGTACATTTTCGATTTTCCGGATTTGGCTATTTTCGCCCTTAACGGAAGCGCCCAACACGAAAATATCGCTGGGTGGGACACCTTGTTGAATGAGTTCTTTGATCCTACAACCGACTAATATTTGTAGATTTCGCGTAGAATCCCGCATATAATACACTGTGGGTCCGGCACGGCAGGCGTTGACGCGTTGTTCGCCCAACATAACATCGTTGACATACGCGGCCATTTCATTCGTGATTCTGTATGACATTTTGAGTGTACAGTTTTCGAAATCTTGTGTTTGAAGGAGTGAGAATCCTTGCCAAAGGTCTTGCGCGAGGGTCAAGAAACGGATATCGGAGCCTTTAAATTCGTAGAGTCCTTGCATATAATCTCCGAGAACCATCAATTGGAATTTGTGGTTCATATCTTTGACGAATTTCAATACAAAAGTGAAGTATAATAGGGTCATATCTTGGGCTTCATCCAACACAATAATGTCTTGAGGTTTCACTGGTGAGGATGGTTGTGTGTTTTTGTATAAGATTTGACGGATACCGCTGTCGGTGTGTGCGCGTGGGTCGTATTTATTGACGGCCAAGCTGTGATAAGTATGGACGGTGACATTATGGATATCGAGTTCTTTGATTTTTTCCTTCATTTCTTTTCTTAGAGAAGAGTTGTATGTGATTAAAAGGAAGCGTAAGTGTGAGAGTTGCAGGGCGGTGGATAGAATGGTGGTGGATTTACCTGAGCCGGCACACGCATCGACAACGACATTTTTATTTTGTTTGACGTTTTCTATAATAAAGTTTTGTTCCTCACTCGTTTTGTTCATTATGGAGTGATTTTGTTGAATAATATAAGAGGTATAATATCCTTATATTGTTTGAGTTTTACACATAAAGTTTTGTGCCTTTCATCGAGATTATGTGGACAAGTAAATGGTTTAAAAACAATCCTGATATACATACATCAAAAAATTGATTGTATTCATATGTCTGATAATAGGGTCATTCAAGAAATGGAAGTATCTAAATTATCAAAGCGTGAATTATTAGAAAAGTGTAACGAGCTTGGAATGAGTAATTATAAATCAAAAAACAAGGATGAACTCGTCAGCTTGATTGAAAAGATGGCGAATGAACCGAAAAATGTTGTAGAAGAACACGAAGAACACGAAGAAAGCGAAGAAAGTGGGGAAAGTGAGGACGATGGAGGTAATGAGATAGTAATTTTGAATGCTGACTGTATGAGTGAATTGAGTAAATTAGAAGACAATAGTATAGATTGTGTTATTACGGACCCGCCTTACTTTATTGACAAGCTTGATAACAATTGGTCTTCCAGCGCAGTAAAAAATGATGTAAAAAACAGTCATATTTCGCATTTACCAAAGGGAATGAAATTCGATAAATCCCAAGTGAAGAATTTGTATGATTACTATTTGGATGTGTCCAAATTACTATTCCAAAAAATGAAGCCCGGCGCGTATTTCCTTTCATTTTCCTCCCCGAGATTATATCACGCAATAGCGATGAGTTGCGAAATCGCGGGATTCGAAATAAGAGATATGATAAATTGGAATTATACTCAAAGTATGCCAAAGGGTATGTCTGTTTCGCATATTATAGAGAAGATGAAGATATCAGAAGAAGAAAAAGCAAGGTTGAAAGATGAATATAAAGACTTTAAAACACCTCAAATCCGATCTTGCTTCGAGCCAATTTGTGTGGCGATGAAACCAATACATAAGATGACATTTATACAAAATGAATTGAAATTCAGCACTGGATTATTAGATTTTTCCCAAAAAGTGGGAATAGAAAATGATAGAGTTCCGGCAAACATAATAACGACGGAAGAATACAACGAAATTTATGATAAAAATTTCTTAGTTTCCAAGCCTTCCAAAAGTGAACGAGGTGAAAAAAATTCTCATATCACTGTCAAACCTGTTGCGTTGATGGAGCATTTAATCAAATTATTCAGCAAAAAAGGAGCCCTGGTGGTGGACCCATTTTTAGGAAGCGGAACGACCGCCTTAGCTTGTAAAAATACCCAGCGAAAGTGTTTGGGAACTGAGTTGAACGCAGAATACTATGAAATTTGTTTAGATAGATGTAAATAGTTTATCGAAAATTTCTTTGTATCTTCTTATTTGCTCGGGTGTGAATTCTATTTCGTTTTTGTCAATCATATTTTCTAATTGTTTTGGCACTGGTATTTTTGTTAGCGTATCAATGAAGATGTAATTATCTCTATATTTTCCCTGTATAGGAGGTTGTAGGACCAGATTATCATTTGAATTATCAGTCGACTCTGGATTTTTATGTCCCAGTTGCCACAATGAGTTTGGAACATCGATATAATCTGTGTTGATAGTGGATTTAATCTTGTTTATTTCATCATTTTTTTCTTCCTCTGTTCCATCAAAGTGGAAATTTTTTCTCATTTTATGCTTATTGGATAGAGCGTATGGATAAACAATGTAAAGTTTACCTCTTTCGATTCCGCTATTGGTTTGAATTCCCCGTTGTTGCTGTTTATTGAAAAGTTGGATAGAATCTTTCGTTTCTATAGAGAATTTTCTAACAAATTTGTCACACATTTCTCGGTTCCAATAATGGTCTTTATATTTGAGCATTACAGACAACGCTTTCCCACATCCAGTGGTTATGTTTGGTGGATTTAATGTATTATTCAAACAGAATTCATTAAACTCATCAGGGTATTCGTTTGGCAACTCACAAATTAGGTCGATATCAATTGGGGTCAAATTGTTTGAATAGTTCATTTTCTAATGCCATTATTTTATTCACATCAGGAGTCCAATCAATTTTTCGGTACGCTACCCTCTAACGTTATGGGTTAGGGTTAGTGTTAGAGGTTAGAGGTAGGTGTTAGGGTTAGTGTTAGAGGTTAGATGTTAGGGTTAGGTGTTAGGTGTTAGGTGCTAGGTGTTAGGTGCTAGGTGTTAGAGGTAGGTGTTAGGTGTTAGGCATATAATTAAAAAATTGATTTAAAAAAAGCTTCTCATACAAAGCGTATAAATCCATTTATTAGAATATGTTTGAGAATTATCCTGAATATCAACGCGAAATGTTTGAGAGTGCCTATGGGGTGATTAACCGGTTAGAACATTGGGAATTTTTGAAGACATTTGAGCCGGGGGATGGAGGGTTTATGTTTTCAAATGATGAAACGGTTCGCAGGATCACACAAGAAGTAGATAAAGAATATGGTGGTCATAGTGGTAGTTCGATGGCACTAACGATGCGTGTGATGCAACGAATAGCTACAACTAAGTAGTTTATTTGCGTTTGTGTGATTTAGTTTTGCGTTTGTTTGATTTGCGTTTGTTTGATTTTGATTTTCGTTTGTGTTTTTTGGTTTTGCGAGATTTTTTATTGCGAGACTTTCCACCTGTCACCTCATCTTCATCTTCATCACTATCAATTAAACTGTTAGAGTTCCCCCTTTTATTCGGGCTTTCATTCTCATCACCGAATAACCCTGGTCTCTTTTCGGGGCTTGAAAAAGGGCTTATTGAATCAGGTCCAAACAATGATGTTTCTTTGGGTGCTGCTTGCAGATCTTCTACTTCAGATTGTTCAAAATCAATCCAAAAAAATCCTGACTCTAACCCTGGATCTAACCCAACCTCATACAGGTTACCGGCAATATCTTTATGTTCAACACCTGCTGATTTTAGATATTCAGTTGCCTCCTTTTCAAGTCCGTGGAGTCGTTTTGCCTCTTCTTCCTCTTCATCGTTTTCAGCTTGGCCGATCTTTGTCCAAATAAGATTCTCTGATTCCAGACCTTCTTTCCATTCAGTAATAAACATACCAAATTTTTCATTTAATACAATAGGACCACCTACTCTTCTTAATATATGCGTGCGATTTACATCGTGTTTCTCAAGTGCTTCATACGCATTAATTTCCCTTTCGATTGTTGAAATGTATGAAATTTTATAAACGAGTCGAGGATTTTGGGTAGCATTATCAATATACACTCTGATGGTAGGATTCTGATTTTCTCTTTTTAATTCCTTTGTTTCTTCTTTTTGAAGTTTTTTTTGGAATGTTGATATGGGTCTATCAAATGACCAGATTTGTTCGTTGTATTTCCCCTCGGATAATTCGGCAATCAATTTATTCATATCATATATGTTTTTGTTTTTTCTCTGGTTAGGCGCAGACGGTGCATCAGTATACGTTGTAGTTCTTACAGGCGAACTTGGTGGTGTCCCAAAATAACTCATATATAAAATAACAACATATTATTTATGAACTTCAGCGAGACTTTCTGGTAGAATTCGGTTTGAATTTTTTATTGTATTTGATGGCTTTTAATAGACGAATTTGTTTGAGTGCTTTATCTTTGGAAGTACATTTGGAATGGACTCGTTTGGTGTTTTTGTTATAGACTTTGTAGCAAGGTTGATTCCGGACTTTACGCACGGTGTATGGCATATATACTCTAATGACAAAAAGAGCAATAAAAAATGGGTGCATATAGTAGAAGGGTCGAATGTTTGCTAATAATAATTATCACAAGACAATTTTCGCCAGTAATTTGAGGACGGTAAATTTAGCGACTGGTTTACCTAAAGGATATGCGGGAGCAGGTGCGTCGTATGGTTCTTCTTTTATAACATATGGTGGAATGTGTTGTGGCTCAGGGAGTGGCTCAGTCGGTGGCGGACCTGTAGATGGTGGCGACACGTCATTTGCGTATGTAATTTTATTGAAATATTCGGAGCTCGCGAAAGTAGTGAAAACCATTAACGAACTGATGTATCAATTTTCTTTGGGTAACTTCGACTATGTAGTGGCGAATTTCACACAAATAGTGTATTATAACTTGTCTCAAGAGTTGTTTAAGTTGAAGGAAGACGCAAATACATACCCCGATTATGAAACGATGAGAACCAATGTAGCTCGTGGATTAGAAGGTTTGTATAAATCGGTGTTGTTGTATAAAGAGTATACGAGTACGCTGTTGCAGTTGGAAACTCAAAGACAAAAGGCGAGTATTTTGGATGATATGAATAAGCTAAGAGAGTATATTAAGGGCTTGTCCGGGTCTTTATCTTTGTTTCCAGATATGTATGTGACATCTATTGCGGCTACGTTGAAACCGGAAATTGCGATTTATATTCAGTTGTATGGATTTCCAGAAGGTGGTGTGTTTGAGACCGACAAATTGGCCTTTGCAATATCTTTAGTCCCAGAAGAAGAACAAACCGAAGAAGGGAACGATGTGAGTGGAAACGATGTGAGTGGAAATGATGTGAGTGGAAATGATGTTAGTGGGAACACATAAATGAGTGAAAATCTTCTGAATATAAATATAGAATTATAGTAAAGATATCCGTTTGTATGAACACCAAGATAAATTCACTATCATTATCGGTTGACACATTATTTAGGGAAAACTACAATACGACAAGTTCTTCCAATTTCACTTATGTTTTGCCAGAACCACTAAGCAACGTGATATCGATGAAAATAAGTGCGATTGAAATCCCAAATTTTTGGTATATGTTTTCATCAAGCAAGCGGAATAATGAGATGAGAATCAAGGTGTATAACTATAAGTATGAAGATGCGAACCAGACAATAGTTTCAGTTCCTTCCACAGAGTATCACATAGTATTTCCCGACGGTAATTATCAAAACATAGATTTTGTGAATTATTTAACGGCATATTTCAATAATATCAAGGGAGGATTAGAGTACATCATTGTAGAAATAGATGTAAATAATGGGAAAACGATATTTAGAGCTCGTCATCCAGTAGATGATGCAACAAGGTCGGGACCCTATGATTTGCAAACTCCGTTTTACTCGTCTAATTTTTATTTCACTTTGGATTTTCGTTTGCCGAATAATTTAGAAAGGTCGATATTCAAAAATATGGGTTTTGTTTTGGGATTCAAGAAGCCGTTTTACATAGTCAATTATAGTAATTCTTATGAGACATATTTTATTCCGAATGATTTGAACAATCCAAATAAGTTGATAACATTTAATGGTTATTGTAAAAGTGAAAGCAGTTACGGAAGTTCAATAAATAATTATATATTCTTAGATTTAGACGATTTCAACAAAAGTTTTACTTTAGATGAAATAATGTCTTGTTTACCACAATCATATCTCCAAGGAAATAATATAATAGCCAGAATAAGCGTAAATAGCACATCAAATGCGATTAATTTTACAACGGCCTCTGACGCAATCATGAAATCAAGAGAATATTTTGGACCAGTAGAAATTTCCCAAATTAATATCCGATTATTGGATAAATTTGGCGATATTTTAGAAATGAATGGAAATGACTTTTCGTTTTTGATGGAATTTAAATTTATTTAGTATTTTTTTTATTACAGATGTATATATATATAATGTCAATCCATTTTGTTTTAGATGCGTTTGAATCTACGGGTCAAATGAATGTTTCAGCCACACTTGATAGTGGTGTAGCCCCTACTGGTTTAGATGTTAGCGCAACAGCTGTTTACTACATTCCGTTGGATACGATGAAGAGTGTGTTTCGTTTTTCATCCAACTCCTGGGATGTAGATGATGTGTCTGCAACCGATGTTCACTATTTCACATTTATGGAGAACTGGCCTCCTTCTCTTCAGATCAATCCTGTGCACGCTATGCTTGACGCCCCTGATTCTGCTAATGCGGTTAGAACAGGCCTTGATGCCGGAAAAATGTTGGTGAAACATGATTTCGTAAGATATTTAGCACTAGAATTATTCAAAACAACTGCTGGTGTGGATCTTTTCAACAACGAGTCTGCCTTGTTGAATGAGCTTGAAAGACTTGGAGACGAATCATTTGATACTGATATCTCTGGAATGATGTGGGCCAAGAATGCTTATGCCAGTTTGAGTGATGTTAATACAAGTGGATCGTATGAAACCAATAACGCACCAGATAATACCAAATTTTTCGTTGATGTGTCTGTCAATCGTGTCGGTACAACAGATGAGTTTACAAGCAATCAGAATCTTTCTAGAGAGCTTTTCCGTCAAGTTCTTAACCAAGGAGTTAGTAGATTTAATGATGTTACATTCGCTGATGTTGATGTCGATGGAGCTACTATTAGCAATACCGCACCTATTCCATTCGAAGCAGATGATAGTATTTCATACAAATTCACGGTTAACCCTGCCACAAACCAAGAGACTTTAACAGGAACAACCGCTTTTGGTGGTCGTTCATTCAAGATTAAGTTGATACTGAAGGATGATGCTAACGCACTCGCCTTGAATACAACTCCTGTCGACTAAATTTGACGGCAAATATATTCTCGAAAAATAAATATATAATATAATTATTTAATCCATATTTATATTATATGAGCAACTCTTTTATTTTTACAATAGACTCTGTAATATGGTCGTCACAAGGTTCGAATTATTTATATCCAATCTCTAATGTATTTAATTCATTTCAAAATTTAGCGAGTTCTTTTGATGTATCTGAGAATGTTGTTACGGTTTCACTCAATTGGGACTCGTATACTAACAATAACGTAAACGATACTATTGCGTTTTTTAACGAATTAAAATATTTTCAGCACAGCTCTCTGATGTTGACAACCCCTATTAGTGAATTGTTACAATATAAATACCCGATTTCTCAATTGAAGCAAGTAAGTTGGACAACTCAAAATATAAATAATCATTTATGGCTGTCTCTTACTTACTCCAATAACTTGTTTTCCGCGGCAACCTATCACAATGGTAATTATTATTTACTGGTGAGTAACGACGGTATAACTTGGATCACTTACACAAATCCCGATATTTTATTCAAATCATTCGTTTATGGAAATGATATCATTGTTGCGTTTTCCAGTTACATTCATCACAAATCAACTATTCTCACAAGTGTTGATTCCGTCAATTGGACGGCTACTCATTACGATGATATAATCTATTGGAATTCTGTTGCGTTCGGTAATGAAATATTTGTTGCTATTGCCGAAACGAATACTGGACGGAAAATATACACCAGCTCTAATGGACTCCAATGGACCATACAGACCGCACCCGCAGTGAACAATTGGACATCTGTCGCTTTTGGAAATAATATGTTTGTTGTTGTGGCTGATACTGGTATAAATAATCGAATTATCACCAGTAAAAATGGTATTTCGTGGTCTATACAGTCAAATGTTATAAATGACAATTCCAATCATAATTGGAGCAATATTACTTTTGGAAAAGGATTATTTATGGCGATTTCCGAAGACTCCATTATTTTCAGTAGAAACGGAAAATGCTGGCTAAGTGTATTGAATATTCCGGACCATAAATTGAATCATCTTATCTTTGGAAACGATTTATTCTTATTCTCTTCCGTTGACGGATACACAACAACCACGTCTGATTCTTTTTCCCTGAGTGAATCGATGTCTTTCGCGGAATTATACGACGCCGGATATTCTGTTGATGAAATATACAATGCTGGTTTTTCTGCCTCTCAATTTAAAACGTATGATGTCAGTGCGACTGACCTTACAACGTTGGACCCAATCGACCTGAGTGGTGCATATACTCAACCGGAAATTGTTACTGCTGGATATAGTGTGTCCGAGTTATCTGATTCCACTTTTAATGCGTCTACTTTAGTCGAGGTTTTTAATCCAACAGACCTAAGTGGATCATACAGTCAAACGACCATTGCTGCTGCTGGATATACTGTGTCTGAATTGGCCGATGCGAGTTTTAATGCGACTACTTTAATAGCTGCCTTTGTGCCCAGCGATTTGAGTGGCGCGTATAGTAAAACGGAGATTTTGGAAGCCGGCTACACTACGTCACAATTGAAGAACGATTATACCATTTCAGACCTTAGTGGCTCATACAGTCAAACGTCCATTGCTGCTGCTGGATATACTGTGTCTGAATTAGCCGATGCGAGTTTTAACGCGACTACTTTAATAGCTGCCTTTGTGCCCAGCGATTTGAGTGGCTCATATACTCAAACAGAGATTTTGGATGCCGGATATACTGCAACACAATTAAAGGACACATATACTCCTACGGATTTGAGTGGAACTTATACAAATGTTGAAATTGTAGGAGCCGGATATACTGTGTCTGAGTTGGCCGATGCGAGTTTTAATGCGACTACTTTAATAACCACCTTTGTGCCCAGCGATTTGAGTGGCGCGTATACTCAATCAGAGATTTTGGAAGCCGGCTACACTGCGACACAATTAAAAGACACCTATACCCCTACGGATTTGAGTGGAACATACACTCAAACAGAAATTATTGAATCAGGATATACTGTGTCTGAGTTGGCCGATGCGAGTTTCAACGCGACTACTTTAATAGCGTCCTTTGTGCCCAGCGATTTGAGTGGCGCGTATAGTCAACCAGAGATTTTGGAAGCCGGCTACACTGCGACACAATTAAAAGACACATATACCCCTACGGATTTGAGTGGAACATACACTCAACCAGAAATCGTTGCATCAGGATATACTGTGTCTGAGTTGGCCGATGCGAGTTTTAATGCGACTACTTTAATAGACACCTTTGTGCCAAGCGATTTGGCTGGCGCGTATAGTCAAACAGAGATTTTGGAAGCCGGGTACACCGCGACACAATTGAAGGACACGTATACTCCTACGGATTTGAGTGGAACGTATACTCAAACAGAAATCATTGAATCGGGATATACTGTGTCTGAGTTGGCCGATGCGAGTTTTAACGCGACTGCTTTAATAACCACCTTTGTTCCCAGCGATTTGAGTGGCGCGTATAGTCAACCAGAGATTTTGGAAGCCGGTTATACAGCGACACAATTAAAGGACACATATACCCCTACGGATTTGAGCGGAACATATGCACAAACCGAAATAGCCGATGCCGGATACTTACTGGACGAGTTAGTAGATGCCAGTTTCAATGCGTCTACATTGATAAACACATTTTCAGTGTCAGAATTACACGACGCAAGTTTCAGTGCTCTGGATTTATCAAATACGGGGGTGCCAATAACCGAATTAAAATCTGTGGGATTTACACTTAATGAATTAGACGAGGCCGGATTTTCAAACACTCAATTAGTCGATGTTGGATATACTGCTGGTGAGATGATCACAATTGATGTTAGTGTTCCAGAGCTAAAAACACTCGGTTATACTGCGTTAGATTTAAAAAACGCGGATGTATCTTTGAACCAAATAAACGACGCCAGTTATAATGTGAATGAACTACAATCGGCGGGTTATACCCCGACACAATTAAGTGGCATAGGATACGGATTGGTGGATTTTGCTGGAATTTCCCGAACATTCTCATTATCCACGTGGACAACACGGTATCAAACGGCATACGAAGTGTTTGACGATGTTGTATTTAGTAATGGATATTTCATAGCTATTTCCAGATATAGTGGTGTCCGGTACATACATACAAGTGTAAATGGTATCACTTGGTTGAAAAGTGAAATTAGTGATGATTATGAAACATTTACTTCTCTTGCTTACGGAAATTCGTTGTGGGTAGCAGTCCAAGACTATACGGTTGTGACGAGTCAAGATGGGTCGAATTGGATGATTTCACAGACGGATGAATTAGATAATTTCTATTCGGTTGCCTATGGAAATGATTATTTTGTTGCTATTACTGGTTCATCCCCACAAAAAACGTTGGTTAAAAGCACAGATGGTATTAATTGGTCGCCACTTACTACACCTGTAAATATGGATTGGAAGGATATCACCTACGGAAATGGAATGTTTGTGGTGGTTGCGAAAACGGGTGATATAATGACCAGCACCGATACAACAACTTGGACTAGTCAAACAACCCCTTCGGGACATTATTGGAATGGTGTAACCTACGGAAATGGAATGTTTGCGGTTTCTGGAAATGGAATTTTGACGAGTGAAGACGGCGAAAATTGGAGTCTACAATCAAACACTCAAAACAAGTCTTGGAATGGCATAACATATGGAAATGGTCGATTCATATCGTGTAATATCGACGGAATCAATAACAACATATTGTCTGCGGATTTACTTCAAAGTGGTTTCACTTCGAGTGAGTTGATAAACTCGGGATTTACTAATCAAGAATTATTAAATAATGGTTACACACTGAAAGATTTGGTTGATTCGCAAGTGTCTGTATCCGAGTTAAAAACATTGAATTTCACCGTATCCGATTTGATAGAATATTTCGACGGTTCGACGATCAGAAGCGGAGGTTACACATTAAACGAATTTATAACGAGCATAAGTCCATCTCCTACCATAGGTGTATTGAAGTCTTACGGATTTTCTTTACAGGACTTTATAGATGGAAGTTATTCAATAACCGATATCTTAACACAATATAGTTTGTTTGAAATACGGGAGAATGGGAATGTAGCGGCTTCGCTTTTAAGAACAAACGGAAAAACAGCAATAGAAATGAAAACCGCCGAATATACCTTGTCGGAAATGATTTCGGCGGGATACACACTGAATGAATTAGACCAGGCGGATTTCACAGCCGCTGAATTCAAATCTCAAAATTATACTGCTTTACAACTTAAAAGTGTAGGATTCGGAATTGTAGAATTATATGATGCGCTTTTTACAGTTGTAGATTTGTCGAACGCACAGTATAGTGTCGATGAAATAAACGATGTCGGTTACACATTGGGTCAACTCAAAGAAAGTGGTTATAGTGCGTCCCAAATCGCGAGTTCGATAGACGTTTCTTTTAGCGAGTTGTATGCCGTAAATTACACACCATCTGATTTACAAAATGCCGGTGCGAATCTCCAAGATTTGGTGTCGTTGGATTTAACCGCCGACGAATTAAAGGCAGTTTCATATAGTGCAATAGAATTGGTGAGTGTAGGATTCAATATAAGTCAAATTTATGATGCGAGTTATAGTGTTGTAGATATATCAAACGCTGGATTTTCCATTGGGGAATTAAAAACAGTTGGATTTGATGCGAGTCAATTATCGCTGGCCGGATTCACTAATATTGACTTGTATGGTGTGGGTTTTACTGCAAGTGAAATGGTGGCGATTGGTGAAACAATCACAACATTAAAAGCGTTGGGTTATACGGCTTCACAGTTGAAAACTGCGGGGTTTTCTTTGCAAGAACTACACGACTCCGGGTTTACCATTACAGAACTACAGATAGCTGGGTATTCCGTAGCGGAATTATCGACGGTGGGGTATGAATTAAATGACTTCCTATCAGCACCAGTAGAATATGTTTTATCGCCGTGGGAACAACGTTATAGTAGGACAACATCACCATTTTATTCTGTAATTTATAGCAATGGCTTATTTCTGGCTATTTCATATTCATCAAAGAACAACATCGTATCAAGTGTAGATGGTTTGACTTGGACGGTTCTCGAAACTTTCGAAAACATTAACTGGGTGTGTCTCGCAAATGGTAACGATAAATATGTTGGATTGGTCGATTCGTATGATCAGACTACAGTTGCGACGAGCAAGAATGGTATCGACTGGGTTATTTCGAATACACTAAGCGAATACAATTTTTATTCGATGGTATTTGGGTCTCACAAGTTTGTTGCCATAGCCGATGTAAAAGGGAGTGGGCGACAAATACTCACATCTGTAGATGGTGAAACTTGGGAAATAAAGTCTATTCCAGTACAAAATGATTGGAAATCGATAGTGTTTGGTAACGGAATGTTTGTGGTCGTCGGGACTTCTGGAAATAACAACCGTATAATGACCAGTATTGACGGTGATTCTTGGACGGTTCAAACAAGTCCTACTGATAATAATTGGTGCTCGGTGACTTTTGGCGGAGGATTATTTGTAGCAGTAGCGAATAACGGAACAAATCAGCGTATAATGAAGAGTTCAGATGGAGTAAATTGGTTATTACAGGTGGACGCAGATGTAAATCAATGGAATTCTATTGTGTATGGTAATGGACGATTCGTTGCGGTTTCATCTTCTGCCAGTTCTTACTCAATTGTGACATCAGATGTGATTAAAACCGGATTTTCCACGGATGATTTACGAGAAGGAGATTATTCTGTTGCGGATTTATCGTTGAATTTTACAGCCATTGAGTTGAAAGAATCCGGATATACGGCAATAGAAATGAGTGGTGGTGGGTATAATATTCAAGAGTTGAAAGATATAAGTTTCAACGTAGCGGAAATAAAAACAGCTGGATTTGTATTACAAGAAATCAATGATGCCGGGTTTACTACCACGGAACTAAAATCCGGGGGATTTACTGCGGCTGAATTAACAACAATTGGAATATCGGCCACTGAATTAAAGACCGCAGAGTTTACTGCAGTAGAATTAGATGAAGCGAATTTTACGATTCAAGAGTTATACGATGTTAGTTTCTCTGCGGTTGAACTTCAAACAGTTGGATATGGCGTGGATGATCTGAAAACGGTTGGTTATAGCGCCGTTGAGTTGAACGAAGTTGGGTATACTTTGAGTGAAGTGGACCCTGTTAAAATCATTAAAACCACGGTGGCATATAATATTCCGGGTATCAACATCAGCGATTTGGAGAATGATGGAGGTGAAACTTTAAACGCTATTAAGAATAATATTCGAACACGATACGCATCTCAATTGGGAATTGCCGCTGAGAAAGTTGTAGTCAGTATTGTGGCAGCTAATTCGATAGATGTCAACATTGAAATAACAGCATATGACGATGAGTCACTTCAAACTCAAGTGGCGACTGTTTCTAGTGAGCCGACCTCTACAAGTAACTTATTGAGTGATATAGTAAGTGGCGCCGAGTCACAAAATAATACAACCGCTCTAGCAACCGCACAAGCAATCGATGTAAATACTGTATCAGCTCCAGCGTTGACGTCAGTGGAAGAAACCCCTGTGTCTCAGTACACATTATCAGAGTTGAAAGAAGCTGGTTATTCGGCATTAGAGTTAAAGAACCAAGGATATACTCTTCAGGAATTAATAGATGTAGGATTCAGTGTATCTGATTTACGCTCAGCCGGGTTTACACTAACAGAATTGGGTGGTTCCGCATTAAGTGTTCAAGACGCGGTCGATTCGGGATACTCATTGACCGAACTGAAAGACGCAAATTATAGTGTGTCTGATTTAATTGTTCATTTCACTGGTCAGCAACTGCTACAAATTGGATATACATTAACCGAATTCAACTTGACAACATCATACACGGTTACTCAACTGAAAGGTTTCGGGTTTCTACCTGGGGATTTCAAGGATGATAATTATGCTGCCTCTGAATTATTGAATGATTTCACAGTGAACCAATTGCGAATTAATGGGCTATATACTGCGAGCGACCTGAATGCTTCCAGCATTAGCGCAACCGATGCCAAAGCTGGTGGTTATACGGCATCACAAATGAAGACCGCACAATATTCCATTACTTCCTTGAAAACAGCCGGATTTGAAGCGCTCGAAATGAGAGACGGAGGATTCTCGCTTACCGAATTAGTGAGTGCTGGATACAGTGCGACAGAACTCAAATTTGGATTTAGTGCGGGCGAGCTGAAAACCGAAGGGTTTACTTCAACTCAATTACGGGGCGCGGAGTTCACTATTAGTGAATTACATACAGCACAATTTACATCAACCGAACTTAGAAACGGTGGATATTCCGCATCAGAATTGAAATTGGTGAACTATACCGCGGGAGAGTTAAGAACAACTGGGTATACCGACCAAGAGTTGTTTGATGCGAGTTATTCGTTGTTAGAATTCAAAAACTCGCAATTCAGTGTTTCTGATATGATAGCGTTATTCGACGGCACTGAAATAAGAAATACAGGATATACATTAAATGATTTTAATGCGACCACGTCGTTGTCAGTAAATACGCTGAAGACATACGGGTTCAGTTTGTCTGATTTCAAAGATGAGTCCTACATACCATCACAATTAATTAATGATTATAGTGTTAATGATTTGCGTGTTGGCAACTATACTGCTGCTGAAATGCGGGCTTCTTCAATATCTGCCACGGATATGAAAAACGGGAATTATACGTTGCAGCAACTGTCGGATGCTTCATACACACTTGCGGAATTGAAAGTAGCCAATTATGTCACCACCGAATTGCGAGGAGTTGGTTTCACAATTCAAAAAATAATGAATGCTAATTTCACCGCAACGGAGATTTATCAAGCTTTCACTGTTGGTGAGATGCGGACGGCGGCGTTCACAATAAATGAGATGCTACCAGTAGTTTCGAACAATCTGAATACGCTGAAATCCGGCGGATATACCCTTCAGGAATTCAAAACCACAACATCTTTTACAGTTGCGCAGTTGAAACCAACATTTACATCTTCCGCTGAGTTCAAAAGTGCCGGATATACCATTACTGACCTACGCGAATTCAACGATTTCACATTATCTCAGTTGCGGGTAGTGGCGGGTTACTCCGCTGGTCAAATGAACCAAGCGAATATCACGGCATCAGATGCTAAAAGCGCAGGATATTTATTGTTTGCTCTTAAAGAAGGAGGCTATACAACCAGTGAATTATATGGTGCGAACTATACTGCGTTGGAAATGAAAGATGATGGGTTCACTGATCCAGAAGAACTGATAAATGTTGGATACACACTGCAAAATATATATGATGCGTCTTTTGATGCCGGTCTGCTACTTGCCTTACAATATACAGCATCACAATTAAAAACTGTGGGATACAACGCATCTCAATTAAAAACTGGTGGGTATGATTCTCAACAGTTAAAAACCGCTGAATTCACAGCTCTGCAATTGAAAAATGCGAATTATACGGCTACATCTATGTTTCAGTCTGGGTTTACAGCGAGCGAAATGAAGGTCGCCAGTTTTACATCAACCCAATTGAAAACGGCAGGGTATTCCGCTTCCAGTATGAAATCTGCTACTTTTACTGCGTCGCAATTGAGAACTGGGGGGTATTCTTCCGATGAGCTGAAATCCGCAACGTTTACATTGAGTGAAATCAAGGCGGGTGGATATAATGTTGCCTCGGTGAAGTCTCTGTATACATTACAAGAACTGAAAGATGTTTCATATACAGTAACAGAATTAAAATCACACTATGTTGTCCAAGATATTGTTGATGTTGGATTTAATGCCAGTGAGGTCTATACGGGAGGATATAGTGTTTCTGAAATGCGGTCTGTGAATTTTACTGCTGGCGAAATGCTTCCACTTGTGTCCAATAGTATAACCACTCTGAAAACTGGCGGATATACTCTATCAGAATTCAAAACGGAAACATCTTTAACTGTAGCTCAATTAAAATCGCATTATACCGCAGGTCAGTTCAAATCAGCCGGATACTCCATAGGACAGTTACGCGGAAATAATGATTTCTCGGTATCACAATTGCGTGTTACAGGAGGGTATAGTGCGACCGAGATGAAAACCGCAAATGTTAGTTCTGTAGATATTAAAGCTGGTGGATATACTTTATATTCTATTATCCAGGGTGGGTATACCACAACCGAATTACACGATGCGGACTATACTGTGAGTGAATTAGTTAACGAAGGATTAGATTCTACGGATGTTTACAACGGAGGGTATAATGTGGCAGAAATGGCACCTCATTTCAACGCTACACAATTGCGAATTGTTGGATTTAAACCTGTCCAACTGAAAAATAATGGATCGAATCCAAAACAACTGGCAAATGCGGGGTATTCTCTGACAAAAATAAGAGATTCCGGGTTTTCAATCAACAATTTTATCAGTAGTGGTGTTTCAAGCACGAATATAAAATTAGCGGGATTTAGTGGCAAAGAAATGAAAGATGGCGGGTATAGTGCAACTATGCTGAAAACACTGGGATTCACCTTACAAGAATTAGCCAAAACTACCATCGCGAAAAAATACAAAATTGTGTATAATGTAAAAGGTTTAGACCTGGCTGATTTAACAACGGATGATGGAGTTATTTTGGTAAACATCAAATCACGTATTCGAGACCGATATGCGTTAAAGTTCAATTTACCGATTGATAGATTAAAAGTCAACATTTTAGATGCTAATTCGGTTGATGTTGAGGTAGAGGCGACTACAACCAATAGTGATGAAGAAACCGCTGTGGAATCAAACAGTGAAAATGACACGGAAGACATCATTACAGAAGAATCGGGGCAACCTACCGACCCAAGCACAACTACAACCAACACAACTATTACAAACGAAGAATTCATAGGATATAGTGCTACGGAATTAAGGGCCGCAGGATATAGCATTCAAGAGTTATACTCCGCAGGTTACACCAAACCCGAACTGTTTGAGGCAGGATATGGAATTACAGAGTTCCGAACTATTGGAACCAGTAGAGCCCAACTGTTGGAATTAGGGTTTACAGAACAACAAATCCTGGATGCCAGTTTAGAAATGACGTTGGACGCATTTAACACAACTGTTCAAATGAATGTTCTCGCAGATATGGTGGAAGGAAAGGATATTCCTCTATTGACTGGATTCGATGCCACCGGTATATTGTATTTACCCAAGACTCTTATGAACGAGGTTTTTACTATCAAAATTGTCGGTGATTTGTATGACCTTTCGAATGTGAATATTACATATTTCACAAATATGGACAAGTGGTCCAATGAGTACTTATTGAATACATCAAACGCAATGATGGACCACGACCAATCCACGGGAGCTATTTATACATTCGCTTCCCCAGAGAAAATGTTACTCAAACACGATTTTATTCGATATATTGCGTATAAAGTATTTGGAAACGTTCAAGCAGTCGATCTTTTCTCAAATGAAACCGCAATGGTGGAGTCTCTGAACAGTTTAGGCGAGAATAATTTCCAACAAGATATTAGTGCGACTTTATGGCAATATGCGTCTACAAATCCTGAGCCAGTTGTTAGCAGTGACTATGTGTATGAACCTTCATTAAATCTTTATGGAACTACTGAAACATTCGTATCCAGCAATAATGTTTGTCGAGAGTTGTTTCAGCAACTTGTTAAAACAAAAGAACATCGATTCGCAAATATGGTGGCAAACGACGATGGATTATTTCCCGTCCCCATTGAAGATGGAGACACAATATCGTTTTTGTGTGAAATAGCACCCAATGCTAATCAAAGAGTCATTGGAACGAACGAGACTATTCCATCAAAAACATACAAAATAAGGATTATTATTGGAGATGATTCGAACAATACCAACCCGGTTGACTAGTTTTTGTTTTTAACTTTCGCGGTATTTCAAATTTTTTGGATTTCTCCACATTTTACCCGGTATTTCATTTTTCCGGTATTTCATTTTTCCCATTATATAATTTTCAACAATCAAAATTATATAACCAACGAGTTCAACCCACAATTATATACAAAACATGTATAAAACATATATAAAACATTTATACAAAATATGGATGTAGCTTCATATTGGAATTTTAAAAATGCTATTATTCAAGATAATCAAATTAATGATGTATTAAATAATCAATACGGCACGCTCGTTAATTTTGTTCAATCAGATATCGATGATAACGGTATTGCTTTTGACGGACTGAATAAATATGTCAACTTAGGTTCCAACTCTTTGAATATCGGGTACGATCATACAATCGAATCATATTTTAAAATTAATTTAGGGAATCCAGAAACCAACGTTTCCGGCGAATCAGACAACGATATGGCCGGCTACTCTGTTTCTCTTTCAAGTGATGGGTCCATCATCGCGATTGGCGCCATAAACAATAACGGTGACGATTCAAACAATGAGTCCAGAGGACATGTACGCGTTTATATCAACACAGATGGTAGCAACTGGAACCAATTGGGAACAGATATCAATGGACCCAATGCATTCGGTTATTTCGGCTCATCCGTGGCACTTTCCGCAGATGGCTCTATACTTGCTGTAGGAGATTGGCGCGATAAAGGAACCAGAACATTCGAAGATTCTGTTTATGTATATCAATATAGTGGTTCTACTTGGAATCAGCTCGGCAGTAGTATTGTAGGTGGTTTCAGTGACACTCTATCACCATCATCTGTAGCAATTGCTTCCAATGGTCTTACTGTTGCGATTGGGTCTGTTAATAATGATATATATACTGGGTTATTGCGTGTATTTTCTTACACCGACTCCGCGTGGACACTGGTAGGTACACACATAGATGGGAAAGAATACAGAGAACATTTTGGTCGGTCTGTAGCATTGAACGCGGATGGCACTATAGTAGCCGTGGGCGCTTCTTCGTACGGCATTAATCAAACAGGAACACTTCGCGTATATCAGTATGATGGTGTAGCAACGTGGACTCAGATGGGTTCTGATATAGATGGTCCAGCGTATTCCGAATTTGGTTGGTCCTGTTCGTTATCCGCGGATGGAACCATTGTTTCTATTGGCGGGGCCAGGTATGATTCCTACAATGGAATTGTGAGAGTTTACCAGTATTCTAGTGTTGATTCTAGTATTGATTGGACCCAAGTAGGCCAGGATATTGTAGGAAGTACCATCAATGATGGTGGCACGTTTACCCTAGTTGGCGGGGACTATACCCTTTTCCGAGGAACGTATGATTCGAATGCGCTTTGGAACGAGCGTGTTGGGTGGTCGTGTTCATTATCTGCAGATGGAAAAATATTAGTTGTAGGAGCTATCAACGGGGATGACGGTACGGCGTTAGAAACGGGTAGCGCAAAGGTGTATGTTTTGGACGAGAATATGTGGAAACAATCTGGCGAAACAATGTATGGAGATTCGTATAATGAAAGGTTTGCGTGGGCGGTCTCCATTTCATCGAATGGGCAGCATATTGCTGTAGGAGCACCCAACTTTGCGGAATCGTCCATTGGTATCGTGAAAATATTCTCGTTGCCGGGAAATACGGTTTTCAGTCTGGGAGATTCACAAACAAATAAATTGGAACTTACATCTGATGAATTTACAAGCCTCAAATGGATTACAGGAGGGTCTGTGTATGATATTTCTACGACCAATGTATTTTCAGATTTTTCTCACATCAAGATTACATTTTATGACGAAATGAGCTTATATGTAGACGATTCTCTTGTGGGTTCTGTAGATATTCCGGCGTTTGTAGAGGACATCAGTTTTCAATATAATTATCTGGGCGCAAATTTATCCGCAAATGATTTGTTGAAAGGTACAATGTCGTATTTCACAATACATAAACGGCAGTATAATGATGAAAATGCTGTGTTTTATAACTCCTACTGGAATTTCAAGAATGCCTTTATCGAAAATCATAAATTAAGCGATATCATTTCGAACCAATACGCTACTCTCATCGGATTTGATATATCACGCTCGAGTAACGACGGTATAGTATTTGATGGTACAAATAAATATGTCGATTTGGGAGAAAACAGACTCAATTTCGGGAATGATCACACCATTGAAACTAATTTAAAAGTAAGCCTGGAAAGTTCAGAAATTAATAGTTCCTACAATTGGTCTCAAAGTGGAACTAATATTGATGGAGAATCACACCACGATATGGCCGGCTACTCTGTTTCTCTTTCAAGCGATGGGTCCATCATCGCGATTGGTGCCATAAACAATAACGGCGACGATTTGAACAATGAGTCCAGAGGTCACGTTCGTGTTTATAGAAAAACACCTGCTAATTCTTGGTCACAATTGGGTTCAGATATCAATGGAACTAACGCGTTCGGTTACTTCGGCTCATCCGTGGCACTTTCCGCAGATGGCTCTATACTTGCTGTAGGAGATTGGCGCGATAAAGGAACCAGAACATTCGAAGATTCTATTTATATATACCGATATAGTGGTTCTACTTGGAATCAGTTGGGTAGTAGTATTGTAGGAGGTTTCAGTGACACTCTATCACCATCGTCTATAGCAATTGCTTCAAATGGTCTTACTGTTGCTATTGGGTCTGTTAATAATAATATATACACTGGGTTATTGCGTGTATTTTCTTACACCAACTCCACGTGGACACTGGTAGGTGCAGACATAGACGGAGAGGAATATAGAGAACATTTTGGTCGGTCTGTGGCATTGAACGCGGATGGCACTATAGTAGCCGTGGGTGCTTCTTCGCACGGTACTAATCAAACAGGAACACTTCGCGTATATCAGTATGATGGTCTCACAACGTGGAACCAGCTGGGTTCCGATATAGATGGTCCAGCGTATTCCGAATTTGGTTGGTCCTGTTCGTTATCCGCGGATGGAACCATTGTTTCTATTGGCGGGGCCAGGTATGATTCCTACAATGGAATTGTGAGAGTTTACCAGTATTCTAGTGTTGATTCTAGTATTGATTGGACCCAAGTAGGCCAGGATATTGTAGGAAGTACCATCAATGATGGTGGCACATTTACCCTGACTGGCGGGGACTATACCCTTTTCCGAGGAACGTACGATTCGAATGCGCTTTGGAATGAGCGTGTTGGGTGGTCGTGTTCATTATCTGTGAATGGAAATATATTAGTTGTAGGAGCTATCAATGGCGATGACGGTTCGGCGTTGGAAACGGGTAGCGCAAAGGTATATTATTTGGAAAATAACACGTGGATTCAATTAGGTCAAACATTGTATGGTGATTCATATAATGAAAGGTTTGCGTGGGCAGTGTCTATTTCATCGAATGGGCGGCACGTTGCTGTAGGAGCACCGAACTTTGCGGAATCGTCCATTGGTGTCGTGAAAATATTCTCGTTGCCGGTCAACACGATTTTCAGTTTGGGAGATTCACAAACACACAAATTGGAACTTACATCTGGTGAATTTACAAGCCTCAAATGGATTACAGAAGGGTCTGTATATGATATTTCTACGACCAACGTATTTTCAGATTTTTCCCACATCAAGATTACATTTGCCGATGAAATGAGTTTATTTGTGGACGATTCTCTTGTGGGAGCTGTGGATGTTCCAGCGTTTGTAGAGGATATTAGTTTTCAATATAATTATCTGGGGTCTGATTTATCGAACAATAATATTTTTAATGGCACGATGTCGTATTTTACAATATATAAGAACGATTATAATTCGCTGGATGTAAGTGCCACTGCGGTGTTTTATATTTCAGAGGCCGACATACAAAATGTATTTAAAGTGAGGACCACTAATGTTTCCAATATCTCGTTTTCAGACCTTTTGTATTTTATGCACATGGATCAGTGGCCAGCCGATTTAATATTGAATCCATTCAACGCACAGATGAACGAACCATTATCTGAAAATGCGGTCCTGTCTTTTTGGAATTCAAATAAAATGACTGTGAAGCACGATTATATTCGGTACTTGTCTGAGAAAATATTCAATAACAAACATTGTGTATCTATGTTCAACAATGAAAAACAACTGGTCGATTCATTAGAGAGTATGGGGGATACTTTTTATCAAAATAATATAAGAAATGTATTTTGGAAATTCTCGACAGACTCGTCACACAATCAAGTTGGATTTATGTATGACTCGGTTACAGGAAAAAATGCCACGACAAATAGAATCACAACGAATGATAATATTTGTAGGCAACTAATGAATACAATTTTACAAAATGCTCATTCGAGGTTAGATAATGTGCAAAATATTATTGACAGTAATGGTGTGTTTCCTTTACCGATACTACAAGGAGATACAATTTCATTTGAAACATCTTTAAATCCCGCTGAAAACCAGCATTCACTTACTTTTACAAACGAATTTGGAGGACGATCATACAAGATTAAACTGGTGATAACCTGATAACCTGATAACCTGATTTAGAAATTTATGGACCGTTTGTGATTGTCGATAAAGATTCTTTTGATTTCTCTCACACAAGATTCGAATTTTTTGGACCCTCCATTTACTTTATTCATATAGACTATATTTAATTCGCTTACATCCTCATTTTGGACGATTACTGCGTGGTGTTGGTTTTTCCACTGAATGTATTTTTTCAGAATTCTTTGTGTCAATATCAAGATAAATGATTTGAATTCTTCGTTTTCAAACACTTGCCAACAGTCATCTTCGTATTTGTAAATTACGTTGGGGTTTTCTATCAAACACAACAACGGAATGTCGGATTTGTTTTTATTCAATATACGCACAATACACGCTTCTCTGTTGTTTTGAAACAGATAATCCAAGTCATCGTCTTCTATTTCCAATTCACGTATCCAGGTGCTGTAGTTATAAATTCCGGTGTATTCTTCCAGAAATTCCTGAATAGTTTGTGGGCGGCTTTTTACTATGTTCCCGGGTTGAACATCGGCTAACTTTTTCTCCAATTCGTCGACTCGCTTTGATAAATCTACGATACATCGCAATAGTGTAGGTTTCTCTATGGAATTTTCATTGATACTTCCGTGTTGCAGTATCATATGCTTGTCGCGTTCTCTCTTCGTTTTCAACCGCATAAAGCATAAATTACAGTTATAATACGCGTTTTGTATCATTTTTTATATCTATGATTTGTATACCTATATCATCTATTTTGTTGAATCAATTTTTTATAGGATGATGAAAATGAATTATACCAAACAACGCCGAATACAACAAACAACAATCAAACCATCTGAATTTAATTACCAGGTTAATCAAGCGTATTTGAGAATGTCGATGGTCGATCGAATAAAGCATAATGGAGAACCTTGTAAAAGTTGCGGGAAATAATTTGTAGATTAAATTTGTAGATTAAATTTGTAGATTAAATTTGTAGATTTATATTATAGATGAGTAAATATATGGATGATAAGAGAATGTTTTTAGAACCGAGTGTTTCTCAATATGGAAGCCGCATGGTGATGACCAACGTTCATAAACCTACGAAAAAGAAATATTGGAATATCGATACTCAATTCTGTAGCGATTATTCCGCAATCAATCCAACAGAATATGTCATATCCCTGCCAGAGGCCATCAACGACGTCAAATCTATCAAAGTGAAGGATGTCCAAATCCCTATCAGCTTTTACAATATTTCTTCTTCGTTTGGCAATCACATATTTCAAGTCGTGGAAAACGCCAATAAGCACAACATTATCCTTCCAGACAACCAATACGATTCCCTTTCTTTAGCAACTGAAGTAAACAATCAATTCAATATTTTAGGTATCAATATGTCCATTGACTTGTCCAACAATCAACACAAGGCTATTTTCACGAATCATTCGACTACCAAATCATACACGTGTCTTTTCGCAGTTACCAATAATGAATCTTGTTCTGGTTCCAACGTGGATTTCGACAAAAATCTTGTAAAGTCCAAACTTGGATGGATACTTGGGTTCCGAAATATTGAGTATGACATCGTTCCCACGGCACAATTGACAAGCGAAAGTGTATATTATCCTTACTTGAAAAACATATTTTTGGTTGTGGACGAGTTTTCAAAGGGAAATCAAAACACATTCATTTCACCTATGTATGATTCCCTTTTGAATAAAAATATTTTAGCTAAGGTTTCTCTCGATTACGAATCGTATCCTTTCGGGTCTGTATTAAACGGTAACGATGGTGGAGGATATCTACTGTCTGACTGTCGGGAATATTCCGGGAAAGTGAATCTACAACGCTTGAAAATTCAACTTGTCAATATTTACGGTCTGCCCGTAAATATGAATGGTGTAGACTTTTCGTTTTCTCTCGAAATCGAGTACGAGTAAGGATTTTGTTGGATATTGTGAAAGAACAAAAAATTGATTCCAATTATTATTGTATACACATTTATACAATAATATACATATTATGGAAAGTGTTTTTCAGTTAAGCGATGAACAGAAATACGCGTTTCAACAGTTCAAAAAGGGACACAATCTATTTATTACGGGACCAGGAGGCACCGGTAAAACACAACTGATTAAATATACCGTTGATTATCTGAAAAGCAACAACTTGAATCATCAAGTCTGTGCTATGACAGGGTGTGCTGCGGTGTTATTAAAATGTGGTGCGGCTACATTACATTCGTGGTCTGGTATAAAATTAGCAAAGGGTGAAACGCAGAAAATCTTGAATGGTGTTTTGCGGAATAAAAAAACACTCGAATCTTGGCGTAGTGTTCGCGTGTTGATCATAGATGAAATAAGTATGATGTCTCAGAAGATATTTGAATTGTGTGATTTGATTGGAAGACACGTAAGAAAAAACGACAAACCTTTCGGGGGAATTCAAATGATATTCACGGGAGATTTCTTTCAATTACCACCTGTTGGAGACAAAGATGGCAATCTTAACACCTCGAATTTCTGTTTTCAATCCAAAAACTGGTTCAACACATTCAAAATGGAAAATCATATTCAATTGAAAACCATTTTCCGACAAAACGACCCGGTCTATATTGATATATTGATGCAAATCCGTCGGGGACAACTCGACCAAAAAAACATAGACATACTCAAACAGTATATTCGACGGCCAGTAAAAGACGAAAATGGATATGTCCCTACCAAACTATTTGCGGTGAGGTCTAAAACGGATTTTGTGAACTCATCGATGTATTCAAAAATAGAACACGAAGAAATCGTGTATAATGGTATCGAGAAAATGGATTGTGCGTTGTGGTTAGATTCACAAAGACCATTCGATGTAGAATCGCGACGGGTGTGCGAAAGACTGACACCCGATGAAAAAACACACTTATTAACTCAATATAAGAACAACGCCAATGTTTCCGAAAACGTGTGTTTGAAAAAAGGGGCGCTGGTTATGTGCACATACAATGTGGATGTTGAGCTCGGAATATGTAATGGTTCTCAGGGTGTCATTGTAGATTTTGTTCAATCAAGTAAAAACGATTGTAAGATTCCGGTGGTCGCCTTCAACCACGGGATTCGAAGTGCGATTGATTTCCAGTTTTATCAGTGTGAAGATTTTCCTTGTTTGGCTATTGGGCAAATACCCTTGTGTTTGGCTTGGGCGTTGACCATACATAAGATTCAAGGGGCGACCTTGAAAGACGCGGACATTGATTTGGGGAATAGTGTGTTTGAATTTGGACAATCGTATGTGGGATTATCTCGTGTGAAATCGTTGGAAGGACTCTATTTATCGGCATTTGTCCCACATAGAATCAAGGCCAATCCACTTGTGCGAGACTTTTACGATAAAATTCCTCGGGTTGATTACGGGGATATGTTGGAAGTTGAAATAAGTAATACAGGAAATCGCGAACAAAAAATAGACGAAACAGTGAAGGAAATTAACACAAATGCTCCAACACAAAATATTTTCGAGTCTTTCGCTTGTGATAATCCAGAAGAAGTGAAACGGATATATTTGTGAATGGACACAGTATTGTCATATTGTTGTGTGAAATGGTTATTGTTTTGGTATAATGTATTTTACTTGAACACACTATTTCTTCGTGGTAAATTCATATAATAAATTTAGTTTTTGATTTTTACGTGTTTTATGGATCTTTTTCAAATTTCGTTTTAAACTTTTCAGAATCTGTTTCTTTTCTGGTGGTTTTTTCGTGGAGTTTATACACATTTTATACATCATATTGTAAAACTTTTTTGAGCTTGGCTTCCAGTTATTTTCCTTTACACCATCATATATATCTTCAAATGGAAAACAATAAAATGGTTCATGAGTCAAATTGGGTGCTTGTGAATTTTGTATCCGTTTGTTTGGCAAATAGTAATTTCCAGAGATTCCTTTTTTTATCTTTGCGATTTGTTGATCAATTGTTGGTCTTTTTATATTGCGACACAAATATTTCATACTTATAGGATCATGAAAAACTATTTCATTCATTAATAATATTTCGGTATCCGGTTGTTCTTTCACCTTGGTTAAGAATTCGGTGAAATTCCAAGGATAAAATGTATTGTTTTCAGAAATGAATCCTTGTTTATCCCGTAAATTTGCGTGCCAATTGTTTTGAAGAAGTAGCTTCGGGGAAAAAATTAAGATATTTTTCCCGGGATATAGAAATTCGTTATCTTTATTGTGCTTGGTAATTAATGTAAAAAACACACCTGGAAACTGATATTTATTTACTTCAGAAGGTTGTAATTCTTCCATTGATTTCGGGTCATTTTTTGTTACATGGACTAAATAAAAAACATCCTCTGGTAATGTTTCCATTGAATTTTTCATCATTTCTATATTATATAGCTATTTTGTTATGAGGCTTCGTGAAGAGGTATCTCAAGGTTCTCAAATATATATAAATATATAAATATATTCAATTGTATATATACAGATTTCAAAATGGTAGCAGCAAGTGTTTTACCCGTCGCCTTTCATAAAGGTAAATTGTATTTTTTATTCGGCAAAGAAAATGAACTCGAAGATAGTGCCAAAGGGTTCTCTGATTTTGGAGGAAGCGTGGAATCCGGCGAAACTATTATGGCGACGGCTTTACGAGAAGGATCCGAAGAGCTGAGTGGGTTTTTAGGCTCCCCTGCAAGTGTTCAAAAGTTGATCAAGAAGAACGGAGGACACTATAAATTGGTTGTCAATGATTATCACATACATATGTTTTCATTGGATTACGACGAGAACTTGCCCAAATACTTTACGAATTTCCATCGCTTTATGTGGTCGAAAATGGATAAGCATATGTTAAACAGTAGCAAGTTGTTTGAGAAACAAGAAATTCGTTGGTTTTGTGAGAGCGACTTGAAGAAATCTATGAAACAGTTTAGACCTTTTTACAGGAAAATGGTACAAGAAATCATAGACAATATGTCTTCAATTCGGTCATTTGTTAAAAAGGGATCGTCAAGAAGCACAAGTAACCGAAAGACAATGAAGATGAAAGGTGGATGAGGCGTGGCGTCGCTTAAAGCTGAAGAACCATCAACAGCTTTAAGTGACGACGCTACCGGTCCTACCATAATGTAATTCTTTTGAAGGATTTGATTGATTGATTGATTGATTGATTTTCTTCATATAATTAAATGACTACTGTTGAAAACATATACATAAAAGAAAATGTCATTGAAAACAATATTCCTTTACGTAATACAGAATACCTTGAAATCAAGAATGATGGGGTGCCTATGTATATACAAGGAAAGGTTAACAATAAGGCTTTTAGGTATATCCGTCCAATATTGAAGAAACAGAAGAAGGGTCAATCTAAAATAAAGAAATCAGTTCGGTTTAAGAAAAAACTCTCCTCTACCCAAAAAGTAGGAATGCCGATGTTCAAACCTCCCAAAAAAAGCACAGGGAAGAAAACATCTAAGAAAAGGAGAAAACGTTCATAATCGTCGTCATCTAAAAACGACAAATAGACCTACATCATACACGAACAATTCGTGTTATGTAAAATAATACATATTAATTTATATATATAAAGTAAATTAAGATGTCTTGGAAATCACAAGGCGGAATTTATCCTACAGAAAAATCCAATAATATTAATGTGGATACAGTTGTCGCTAATAACATCATTTTGAAAAATAAATACATTGGAACGTTCGATGTTTCCGGTTCTCTTATTGTTCAAGAAGATTTGGATGTAAAAGGTGAATTAAATATTCAGGGGAATACACTCTTCACCGATATTCACACAAATTCCTTGGCTGTAAATAACGATGCATCATTTCTGGGAACTACATCGTTTATTGGTGACATCACCACTCAGAGCAATTTGAACTCGGTTGACATTAATTTGGAGGGCAATATCGACATCCAGAAAAATATCAACTTTTTGGGGACCAATGAAACATTACAACACTTTGTTTCTTCTGACCCTTCTGGAATCTTTTTGGACAATATTCTGAATACGCCCCACACACATACATTACAAATATACGGTGAGAATGAGCAATCCTTTTCTGTTGGATCTCACACTCTTATTAATAAAAATATTTTAGCGAGCAATGCGATGAATTCTAAAATCGAGACACATATTGATTCATTCGTTACCAGCAGCGACCCTGGATTTCAACGCTCCGACAATACCAAGTTGTCGATTGATTTTACAGGGGGCACGAATTACACCGATTTACCCTATCAATCCAGCGAAACTTTTGGAAATGCTCATATTTCATATCACGCTTCCGAAAATAATGTTTTTGTGGGCGATTTGGAAATTAGCGCGCCGAATAATATTTTTTTATCTAGGTCCACCGTTGTAAATGATAGAGATGACTCGAACAATGAAAATAAATATTTGAATGAGCCTCTTACAATTTACGATAATTCAAGTAATGTCTATTTTGAAACCATATATGATAACCCATACGCATATACTGGGTCGTCGGCAACCTTTATAGCTAACGACAAACGGTCTACCACCTTTACAAATCATTTAGCTTACTATTTGAAACAAGGATGGGAAGAGCTTACCCCTACGACCGGTCAATTCACATATACACCCATCAAATCTGGTTCCGCATATGGTGGCGGTGTTTATCCCAACGATGTTACGCGCAGTTTTGCCACGATGGGTATTAGAAAGGAAAACGGGGACTATTTGCCCAGTCAAAATGTGGTCCAAGGTAAAGACCCAGTTAAATATTTCACCACTACGGCTATTAACACGTATAAACCTCGAACCGAGGAATACGTTATGGAAGTGAATGGTCCCACACGAATTGATAACGGGGATATCGAACCTGTTTTACATGCTGATATGGAAATGGATAAAATAAGCATTTCTGGACCGCATAATAATTTGATTGGAATCATTGGGTCATCTGTTGATATTAGTGGAAGTTATTCATACAATAATGATAGTAATGGAGAATTGACTGGCGGGTATCGTCAAAAAATACTTCTTAGCTCCGACTATGGTTCCACCTGGAAATCCACTTTGTTGTACCCAATTGGCATTGACGATTTGACCGGAACATTGAATAAATGTATGCGTGGCCCCACTTTAAATGACTTATTGGTTATCGATAATAGCTTTGCTATTGCGGTTGGATTCGATACCATCATTTATACAAATTCTTTGTATGAAGATGCGTCCAAAAACTGGTTCAATATGACTGATACCACCGTTAACGATATTAATGATTATAAAAACGTGGTTATGGTTCGTGATGTAGACAATGTGCGATTTTATTTTTCGACATCCAACAAAATATGTTATATTGACACTACATTTTCATTCCTTTCGGGTATCAATGTTTCTGTCACAATTAATTTTGTGAATACATCAGTCGTTGATATTTTGTGTTTAACCGTGAACACCAACTTTTTGTTTGCCGGCGGCGATGATTACATTTATAGATATTCTTTGCCCAATCTCAACGACGAAACACGCGTGCACACATTGAATGTTAAGGCTAATAAAAAATACACACAAATAGTCACACACGGAGAAGATGTATTGATGGCCATCGGTAATGGGATAATATCTGTTACGAAAGATTGTAGCGTGGAACAGGCAGACCTCATTTGGACCGATACATATGAAATGATGGATTTGGAATTGATGGATTTGAAAAGTATCCACTTACAAGATGCGAATAATGCGATTATTGTTGGAGACGAAGGTCGCATTATCATCACACGGGACGGTGGAGAGACATGGCAAGATATGCCTCTGAATATTGTTAACGCGTCAGGGAAAAGCATTCTTTTATTGGACCCTGCGTATAATTTGTCTGTGGTTGGTTTGACAGATTCGAATACATTATTGATTTCGAAAGTTATACAAGGTTATGATTCAACCACATATGGTAAATCTATATTGTATAATGTGTTTGCACCGAATTATATTAATAAAGAACATAATACTGTGTTGGACTTAAGTGGAAATATGAATACATCCGGATACATTTCTATTAATGATGGGGGCGATATTCGAACTACTATGGACGATTTCAATCTCTTTACACACCCATTGAACACTCTTAATATTGGAACTCAATGCGAGTCTATTGTGTTGGGAACGAGTGATTTTGGAAATACAATCATACAAAATGATTTGTATACCACTCATAAACTGAATATCGACGGTAATTTAATACTTCAAAGTAATCTTGGGATTGGGACTGACTCTCCTGAAGAACGCATCGATGTTTCGGGGAATGTTCTCATACATAACAACGTGTTTGTTGGACAAGACATTTCCGGAAGTGGGAATCTATATGTTGACGGCAGTTCGCATTTCAATGACATTGCGTATTTTTATGAAAACGTAACAATTGACTCTAACTATTCGTTGATCGCAAATAAAATCAATAGCAATGATATTTCTGGGCAACCTATGAAATTTGGTAGTGTCACAAGAAATATTGAGTTAGGGTACGACAACACTTCATACAATAAAACTATCAATATTGGAGCCGTGAATGACCAAGTGTTTATTAACGGGAAATTGTTTGTGCAAACCGAAAATGATCTCAGTGCTAATAATACAAATCCTGTATTTAACCCTGCCCAATTATATTTGAATGCTGATGCGGGTATTGATCAGCATGGTACTTCCGCTGGTGCTGGTATTTATTTTATTGATAATTCCAATAATTTAAACGCCGGTTTTATGAAGATATCTGATGATTTACAGGGGTTTACATTTATGGCTCCCAGTATTGACGCAAACAAACAAAGTTTATCTAATCCTTTGAAAGTTAAATTTTCAACAAATTCGTTTTCCACACACGATTTGTCCAGAACTTTGGTCATCGTTCAACCATCTTCGATAGTGCCGCAAGATATTTCTCCGCTCGCAGGAGATTCGGACTTCACTATTACGACGACCCCTATTGATATTTCTTTTCTGGTTTTGAACAGCGAGTCGTCTCTGGTGAATCCTCAAACACTCGGCACTGACCTCATCGTCGAAGGCTCGACTTTATTAACTTCTTTGACATCTAATCAAACAGACCTCTCTGGCACTACAAATATCACCGGGGAATGCTTGATGACCGGAAATGTTACTGTCGACGGGAAATTATCCGTGTCTGATACAGCGGAATTTTATGGGAATATTGGACTGTATGGCACCGTCGACGTGTCCGGAAATTTGTTTATTGGACAGAATTATTTTTCGCAAGGGAATGTGGTTCTGTATAATGATACCAACCTTTCTACTATTCATTTCGCAAGTGAAACTGACTCCAATTATGCCGCCATCTCGTTTTATAAATCTGTGGTCGGAACCGAATACAACAATTATTTCAATTATTCAGGGAACAACAATTCTACGTTAGTAATTACTTCTCAAACAGATAGTGTTGGAGATGACGCAGATAATATTTTGTTGCGACCGTCTGGGTCTATCATTATTGATGCTTGTTCAAACACAATCGATAATATAGGTCAAACTATTATTCAACCCTTTGGAGGGAACGTTGGTATTGGCCAAATTTACCCACAATACCCACTCGATATTCATTCCGATACGAGGTTTTTGAGTAGTGTTCAGTCGTATAATTATGATAATATGACTTTTTCCAAAGATTTTGGAAATGTGTTTGTAGATACAAATGTGTCTGTGGGCTCTGATTCTTGTTGGCACGACATTGCAATTTCATACGATTCGCAATATATTTATGCCACTTCCTACAACGCATACAGTGAGAGTTCTTTGTATTTGTCCCGCGACAGGGGTGGTAATTGGAGTGATATGTCGTTGAATATGGGGAATTCCAACAACTTCATTCTTCAAGCTGTTCCACATTTGGTTTCTAACGATACTTCTTTCAATACTTACGCGGAACTTTTGAATAGTGTTAGTTCTGATGTTCAACCTTTACATACACAAATTGGTCAATACATTGTTTCTGGGTCGAGTGAGTTTGAAAATAATACATCATTCTTCAACGCATTCGATAACTCATTCAATACAACTTGGAGAAGTAATAAAACTGTATATTCGAGTACAAATGAATACACCGGAAATATTAATACACCTACACAGAACTTTATATATGATATTTCTTCCGTAGTAAATATCGCAGGAGAATATCTACAAATTAAATTACCGTTTGACTTTGTTATTGAATCATTTCAGTTTTTTTTAGATGACCAAAATAATAATAACATTAACGCTTATCCCGGACATATTTATTTGGTGGGGAGTAATGACGATATTTCGTGGGATTATTTGTTTGATATATCGGGGACTATTTCCAGAATCGGGGAAACAGTTGACACCGGAAATTTCACTAACACACAGTCTTACATATATTATAGGTTCATCGTAAATTCTGTCATAAATGATGGTACCGAGTCTGAGGGCGCAGCATTCTCAAAGATTAATATTGCTGGAAGGACGTTGAATTCTGCGGGCACTATTGGAACCGGTATAGCTACTTCCGGAACCGGACAATACGTTTCCGTCATCAATAAAACATTCAACAATAATCAAGGCAATATTTTCGTCAATAATGATTACGGTGTTGGAGATTTCGTAGACACCGAAGTACAAGCTGGGAATGACGGAACCTGGCAATCCATCGCAATATCTCAGAAAGGACAATATCAGTACGCTGTTATTGGCGCCAGTCACGTAGGAGCTAATATTTTCATTTCCAACGACTACGGGTCTTCGTGGACCGATTCATATATGTCCGTTCAAAATGGATGGCAAAGCATTTCCGTATCTTCCGATGGTAAATATGTCTCGGCTGTGCAGAGCGGGAACTTGGAAAATCCATTTGGAGGCATTTATTATTCACACGACTACGGCCAAACGTGGAATAGCGACGAACAAATATACTCGTATGTTCCATACAATAATGCGTTTGGGAATCAAGGATATAATTCGTTTGACCGGACAATCGCTTTGTCTGTATCTGGTAAGTATCAAGTTGCGGTTGGGCTCGCCACGACAGAAGACCTTAGTGGAAGTGCCAATATTTGGATCAATAATAACTATGGTCAAGGATTATGGACCGATACCGGTTCTCGAGCCCCTTCTACCGATGGTCCTTCGATTTTCACCAGTATTTCGATAAATGGCTCGGGCCAATATCAAATCGCCGGATATCTTTCATACAACACAATCGACAATTCTTACAACGGAAATATTATTACTTCCAACGATTATGGTTCCACTTGGGAAGACCGTATGTATTCTCCCACTGATGATTCATATCAAGGATATTTCAACAAAAGTGTTATTTCGACCAACGGCCAATACATCACATCTATTCCAAAATATGTGGACCCTTCAAACACATTGAATAATAATATTGTGTCTTACGGTAATATTGTGGCCAGTAGTGTACATTCTTTTGATGATAACATCTCCATTAATTATTTGGGGTCTTCTTATTCGGGTAATGTCGATGGGGTTCACGCATTGAAAATAAATGTTCCAAATGATAATAATAGTTCTCTAATGGTTGGGTATGATTCCGCTTGGAATAGTGTGTATATTAATGCCAGCGATAAAGACCAACAAGGGAAAAACATTTGTTTTAATACAAACGATGGTGGGCACATTGGAATTGGCACACACAACCCTCGAGTGGCCTTGGATGTTGTCGGTTCCATTAGCTCATCTGATTTGGTTTCCGCGCAAAATTTCAGGACGGAATCTGATTATAGGATCAAACAAAATATTTCGGATTTGGATTCACACTCGATTGACCATTTAAGACCCGTCGAATATGATTTGAAAAATGGTCGTCACGATATGGGATTCTTGGCACACGAAGTTCAAGATGTTTTCCCGTTTTTGGTTTCTGGAGAAAAAGACGGGCAATCTATACAGTCGATTAATTATAACGGTATTATTCCCGTGCTGGTAAAAGAAATACAGGTTCTCAAACATAGGATTCAGGTTCTCGAATCTCAAAAATAAATACTTGTATAATTATATGAATGTGTGGTCTGGTTTCTTTGTATGGTTCGGTTCCCTTGTATGGTTCGGTTCCCTTGTATCTATCGGTTCCCTTGTATCCGCGAGTCATTCTCTGAAAATCGTTTCTTTACAACCAGGCGGTTTAAACGGGTTTTATATGTATGGTATTTCGAAATTCATCAAACAAAATTATGATTTAGATGACGCAACTTACTACGGGGCCAGCGCTGGAGCTTGGAATGCATTATATTTATCTGAAAACGGGAAAAAGGAGGGTCCATCTCTCGAAACATATCTCGAAGAATTAGATGTTTCTGGTTTGTCAAATTTATTTGACATCGAACATTCTATCAAACGATTCTATTTACAGCATTATACGAAAGACGATTTCAACTTACACCAATTGAATATATGTGTCAGTCAAATAAAACAGTTTGGAATAGAGAAAAAAATATACAGTGGCTTCACAGATTTGGAAGACACGTTGGAGTGCTGTATGGCCAGTTCTCATATACCGATTATTACAAACAACAACTTATTTTTTGAATATAAAAATAAATTATGCGTGGATGGGGGAGTGTTTCCTTTCCCTCATCCCGAAAACGTAGAACCAAACCTAATAATATACCCCCATATGTGGGACAATTTGAATATCAGAAATAAAGTAAATATGCGAACATTCAATATTTCGCAAAATATACTTTGGGGATATCAGGATGCTTGTTTACATCAAGCCGAATTGGACAATGCGTTATTATAAACATTTACAGTTGATTGGATAAGCTATATTTTTTGATAAATAATATGTCTTATTGGGTGCCGACATTGTGTTTAATTTTCTATAGGGACGGTCGTGTGTATTTTCACACACCTTGAACTCCGGACAGTTCTGTATTTTGGATTCTTCCTTTTCTATTTGGAAAATTCGATGCTTACCTACCGGTAACAATTGGCTGGGTGTCAGGTTTTTATTTTTGATGGTGTTTTCTAAATGGTATTGGGCAAACTGCTTGTATTGCTTCTGGTTAAGCACGTTAGGAAATGTGTTTATGTCCGTTCTCAATACTTGCGAAACCTTTTTACGCTTTATGTAATCACTTTGAGACATTTTTATATATTTCATACAGATTTTATTCCAAACTACTTTTTGCCACTCTATAAATAACATTAGCAAATAGAGAACCAACCAAAACACCTACCAAGACTTGCTGGATTGTGTGTCTACCAAATTTTATGCGCTGATACAACGTTAATGTTCCTATGAAAAAAAGACTGAAAATCAGTAAACAATCTCTTACATACGACTTCACACACAATAAATACGCGATGGAATAAAAACTGGTTTGCGCGTGCCCAGACGGCATACCATATTCATTCACTCCTTTTAAACTATCATCGTCCAGAAATTCGATTTGTTTCTGTGGACGAGCCTCCTTTATTATGCTTTTCAGGAAAAAATTCAATGAAATATTCAGTATCATTCCCACCACATACATTATCAAGTAAGGACGCTGATCCCACAACAAATACGCTGACGAGGCGAAGAGTATTTTAGGTCCGTAAAATCCGATGTAATCCAAAGGAGTTATTATCATACTTTCTTACTTGACTTCTTGACTTGTTGTATTATAATAACATTTATTTTATTTTGTTAGGTGTGTTGTGTTTGTTTAGGTGTGTTTGGGATCTATGAATCAGTGGACTTGTATAATTGCTCACAAATAAACGAAAACGACCAATCACTGCGATTCAAATCCACCAAATCTCCTCGGTCATTCAATAACTGGATAGTCATCTTCCGAATATTCACCGGACCAAAATACAAACGCTCTTGATTTTGCATCGACCCACCGAATTCAACATATGTCTTACCATTTGTTCCAGGCTTTATTGGAATTAATCCAAACAAATCTTTTATATATGGACCTGGAGAAGATGCTTTTACATTCGACTTGTGTGAAAACTCCGCCTGGTTCAACGCATACAACTGATTGTTTGTCAAATTGTTTTGGTTTACATTTGTCGTTGTACCATCCACTTCTTCACCTGTTATCGGATCACACCTCCTTGTCGATAACTTGGAATATCCAGGAGTTGGAATTCTTGGGTCATTACGCGTCACTGTTACCAAACCATCATTCAAATGGTTCTGGTTGTAATCATCTAAACTTATCAGAAAATAACTATACAAATTAGTATTCACCGTTGTGTCACTCGTTAATGATATTGTCGCTTTCTTCACTAAAGCTGGTCCCGATATACCTGTATTTTGTATGCGGACGTTTTTCGTGGTCTCTCTATCATACACATAGGTATATGTATATTCTCCATCCAGTGAAGACAAATACTTGTATTCGTCCGTGTTATCATCGTAGTTCTGGTTCGACTGTTTCAAATCGTATTCCACGTAATCTCTGAAACCAAATATCCAGCCCAGGGTTGTATCCCACGTAGCATTCTGCACCGATTGGGACCCGGAAAAACACCGCGAAAAACTGATCGCATCGTAAAACACCAACTTGTAATCTTCCGATGTATAGATTTTATTTATATGAATACGCAACTTCGTGAATTCACGATTGTTATTGGGATTCAAATAGGTACTTATTGATGAACCATATATCTGAGGGTTCGAATTGAAGGCCGTATTTATTGCAGCCATTAATGTGCTATTTGTATACGAGGTTCCATCTTTATCCGCCGGTATGGTTATTTTTATGTTATTCGCACCACTCGAACTGTACGCACCTCCAATTTCATCATAATATGGATTTATGTAAAAATAATTGTTCGAACTATCATACAACTCTATCGAATTCGCATTTAATGGATTCACACCTACTATTGTCGAGTACTGCTCCGAATTTCGCACATTTTCCAACAAATTATAACTTGTATCTAACCCGAAGTTAGACCATATATTTGTAGGTTCTGTTATTTCTTGACCATTGTCCGAAAACTCCATCGTGTAATTCAAATGTGTCAAATTATAGGCGATTCGAATGTTCAAAGACACATCCACATACGTTCCTGTTGGATCCACTTCGTAAGTGAAATATGTTTGACTCAAAGGGGCTTGCACATCCGTATATGTGGTCGATGTTGTCGGTCGTGTTAATGTGGTCACGCGCGTATGTGTATTGATCGTTTGCTGGATGAAATTCAACATTTCAATATAATTGAAAAACGTGTTTTGCACCGCTAAATCCAATTCGATTGTTTGCGTGGTATCATTCTTATTTCCTGCGGTGCCATTCGGAAAATAATCCAATATTTTCGACTGGCTTATTGTATACCCCTGCCTGTTTATATTGAAAGAACCGTCAAAGTAAATATTGTCGACTGATAAATCGCGACCCGCTAACGACGTATTCATATTAAAGATTTCTGTCAAACACGATTCTGTCTCGCCAATAAATACTTTGTATGTGCTTTCATCAAAAGTCTTCTTTTGCTTTACATTCATAGTCAAAAACGAATCCAGAACGTCTACTTGAGTCCCTTGCTCAAACAAACTATTGCTTAACAAATCTTGCGTGAATTGTTCCGTCAATTGGGTCAGACTATAATTTCCTTCTGTTATGTTTACCACTATATTGTTGTCCTCATTCACATATTCGGGAGGACTGTTACACGTGAATATGATATTGACACTATTGTCTATTATGAAACTCGACAACACCGGAGGAGTCTCGGAAGTACTCTCACACAAATCTATTTCTGGGAATTCAAAATAAAAACACGAGTTGAACCCCTGCAGTTGCGTCCATAAAGTCCCTATGGGCTGCGTTTGAGGAGCATCTCCTATTGGAAATTCCACCATAAACTTGGTGTTGGGTTCATATCGCACATTCTCTCGGTTTACCTTTACTGTCATCTTGAAATAGGTGTAACCATTATTTTCGATGTCGGGGTCCGCTATATCGATGCGTTCTATTTGAGAACCCACACTTAGTATGTCTGAGCGGGCTATTGCGTCATTTACTAAAACAATTATTTGGTCCCTTGTAAAATAACCCATCTCTATTAAATCGATTTCGTATGTTTGAATCGTGCTTGATATCGTCTTGGTAGAAGGTCCTACATATTGAATTAACTTGAAATAATTATTACTCGATGTCAATAAAAATAAATTCGTTGATTCCGTATTTATTAATGTTGTTGGCTTATATGTTTGACTCGAACGAATCGAATACGGCTCATACGTGGCATCATTAAATCCGAAATAGGAGGGTATTGTCTGCAAACGAAATTCGTTCAGTTCTGTTGTCGTCGTTGATGCCGCATTTTTAGAAGGTGTCCACGTTGACCACAACACCTCATAATAATTCTCATTATACGTTTTCTGAAGATCCACCGTTAATGTCGTTCGGGCGTTGGCATAATTGTAGTCCAAACGAGTGGTTCCAAAACTTACATCTGTGTATGTGTCAAACACCGTTGTTAGCGAATTGTTTATTGCGACCGTCAACTCTTCCGCACTGTAATTTCCACTCGGTATACCCACCTTGTAATCGTGATATCGATTGTTGATTCCTTCTGCGTTTCCTTTCAAATAAAAGAAATTACTACCGAAACTCTTGCTGATTGTGTACCAAGTATAGGGGATTTGAATGGAATATAATTTTAAGGAAACCACATCACGCAAGGGCTCCGACAAATCGAACGTGAAATTTGTGCTGAGACCATAAATCGATTTGTCGCGATATTGACTATCAATACTTATTACACGCTTTATCGTTTGCTTTAACAATGGATTCAGCTGTAATTTATCGGCGGAATATTCGAATGTTTGAACCGAGCTTATCTTTTGGTCTTTTTGTTCTTTTTGGTCTTTTTGTTCTTTTTGGTCTTTTTCGGTTTTTGTTTCTTGGGTTTTGTCGGTGTTATTGGTTTTTGCGGTTTCGTTGGTTTCGTCGGTTTTTGCGGTTTCGTCGTCCTCATCTTGAAAAAAATGATTGTATATATCGGTGAAAAACTTTACATATATATCTCCTGATTCATTTTGCATGTTGGAATACTTACGAATTAAATGAATCACTCGCGCCTCCAGCTCTCGATCTGTCGGATTCGATATATCTAAAATATTATACAATTCTATATCACTGTATTTACTCACATCTAATCTATCTTCATTACGTTTGTCTTCAGACATTTATATATCACTTTATAATATCGCTTTATAATATTACTACAATTATATATTATAAAGCGGGGGGTTCCATTTCTTTTTTGGGTTCTTTCTTGAAAAATCGCCTTTTGAACATCTTTTCTACATATCCACGCAAATCCAGTATATGCTGTGTCCTCCATAATATTTTTAATGGGAACGCCCTTAGTCCTTGACCCCGTTTCATATGCATATGACCTTTGAAACACAGTTTGTCAAACACCTTCATTACTTCTTCTTCTTTTTCCGTCATCTCATCGCGCTTTATGTGATACTTTCCCACGTATACATAGCGGTTGTAGTCTTCAAAACCATCTATCTTTTCATTGTATAATCTGTATTTGTTATAATATGGAATATTCTTTATTAACCCTATACCAAATATCTGGTTCGTATCATTGTTCATCTCTAACACCATTATGTTGGTCCCTTGACTAACACGACGAGTTATCATATAGGGGGCGCCATATAGACAACCTTTCGGAATCTTTGTTGCTCGGTATTCAGCGTTTCGATTCTTGGTTTCGTCATTGAACCGAGATGTAAATAAGTGGTTGCGAATTGTTCGATTGAACTGCGCAATACGTCGATTCTCTTCGCGATTATTTGTTGTCATATTGGCTGATGTGTCTGTGCAATTGGTGATGTCTCTTATCAATTTTTTGATGTAAAAAAATGGTTTCCTCGATTTGGTGATGTTTTTTATTGGCTTTTCTTTGTTCTATTTTATTTGTTCGCTTTTCTTTGTTCGCTTCGCTTTTCGCTTTCAGAATTTACTCGCCACTATCTTCCAATACCAAGGTAAATCATACACTATATTATATTTCTCCCCACTTCGGAGCTTTTCTTTTATTTGATTGATTTCTTCATTGTTATTCCAATCTAAACTTATGATAATCCGCTTTGAACGAGTATCATTCTTGTGAACTATCTCTATGATATCTTTGATATTTCCCCATTTGAGTTTGGCAAACACACTCTTTATATATTCTAATCTCATATGTTGCTCCACTTTGGGAATACATATATCCAATTTGTCTGTCATTTCGTTAGGTTCGTTGAATTGTTTGTATATACTTATTGGTAATTTGTTTAATCAATTTTTTGTTTTTGTTAAATTCCATAATTCGCAAACAGATTTGTATTATCACTAAGACTCGCTCTTTGACGACCCACACGCTCTTTGAAACAATACCAATTCTTTTTACTCATTAAAGACATCCATATTTGGTCGTTCGCATAGTTCCAGTGCTCTAATGTTTCATCTAACTTGGGAATAGCCCACTCATACAATTCGATTAATTCATCATATATTCTCTCGTTCACCAAATATCCCGACGCAGTAGACGCGCTTTTTACTTTGAGTAAATAATCTTTATCGGTCTCCTCACTCTCTTTTAAATTATATGCCAACATTATCACATCATAATTCACTTCATCTGATGATACTTTGTTCATCAACATTTGAAAATGTTCTTTAGAGACTACAAACTCGAAATCGTCTTCAAATATTAAGATGTTCTTGTATTTCTGTTTTTTCGCCTCTTTTAATACATTCAAATGAGCATATCCACAACCGACTATTCCACGCGGGTATTCATACTTTATTCCGGGAAACCGTTCATAAGGCACCAGGTCATACTTATTTAATTCGGCTTCTACTGCGTCACGCCTATCTTTACGCTCGTCCAAGTTTATGTAGGCTATTTTGTCGATCATCTCATACATAATTATTATTCAAATTATATGTTTATATGATTCTTGTATATGATTCTTGTATGTGATTCTTGTATGTGATTCTTGTATGTGATTCTTATATGTGATTCTTGTATGTGATTCTTGTGTGTGATTCTTGTATGTGCGTTTTGTGTTTATATTATCAAAAACTTCTGTTTATCTAATGTAATTACTAAATAATAATGGAAAATATCATATTTGACCAAAATACAATGAACGACGATGACACTTTAGATACTTCGTGGATAGATTTACAAAACAAAATAGATGACATACACGAACACTATTTTAGAGAACCTATGCAAGAAATTAGCCTATTCTGTATCTATGTGAATGACGACTCCACCATTGAGCACGTTATTAGCGAAAAAGAAATGTTGGCGCCACTTTCAAACGGGAAAATGGGAATTACGAAAGACCGGCTTTTACACCTCATACAAACCAAAAAATCAAACTATCGAGAAAGGGATAAGAAATGTAAACTTATCGATATACTTTACTACAACGCTGTTATCGAATCAGTCGATCTGGAAAGAGACTATATGGATGAAAATTGGGAAAGTCCATATTCATCCTTTTTTAAAACACTTCCCATATTCGATGAAATTACTGTGGATGACTCCATTTTCGTGTTTCACGACGTGAACTCGATTTTCTTTATCTTCAAACAATTCGCTACGCATAACTCGTCGCTCAAATCTATTTTGAAACCGTCTGATAATAGTAGCGCGAAATCTACCAAAAAAGTGCATATCGACACCACTCGAAATAAAGAATTCTCTACTAAACTTTTTAACAAATCTATGAAACTCAAGAATCGGCGGAAAATGACGCGCAGGAAATAATATTGGCATTTTATCTGGTACCAATATTATTTTATTTTTGTTGCATTTGTTGTTGCATTGGGTCTTGTGTTGGGTCTTGCGTTAGGTCTTGTGTTGGGTCTTGTGTTGGGTCTTGCGTTAGGTCTTGCGTTGGGTCTTGCATTGGGTCTTGTGTTGGGTCTTGCGTTGGGTCTTGTATTGGGTCTTGTATTGGGTCTTGCATTGGGTCTTGCGTTGGGTCTTGTGTTGGGTCTTGCATTGGGTCTTGCGTTGGGTCTTGTGTTGGGTCTTGCATTGGGTCTTGCATTGGGTCTTCGATTGGTGGGTCTTGGTATTGGTCCATTTGTCTGACCCGTTCTCTTTCCACGCTTCCAAATCTTTGGCGAATCTCTTCTTCGATTTCTTTCGACGACCTCATCATATTAGGTCTCGTTATTATGTAGTCACACAGTTGTTGTCGGACTTCTTGGACCAGTTCACTCCCTTTTATGGAAAGATTTTCTATGATTCTCAAAAACAATACTATCAAGGAAAATACATCCCAGGTATATGCGGTCTCTTTTAATGTCGCATTCATTTGGTCCCACGTTTGTCCTGACATTGTATCTTCCACATATGATTTCATCATTTCCATATACTGAGTCATTGTTGCCTCATCCACAACTCTTCTTAACGACGACTCTTCTGCGTATTTCATACATAATGAATCCACTTCTTCCTTTGTTGGCACTTGTTGCCGGGCTTCTGGTTCTAATTCTGTGATGATTGACAACAAATATACCTCCAAAGTCCAATACATTTCCCCGTCGTATTCCACGAAAATCTCTTCGTCTTTTGTCGTGTTGTGGTCTTCTTTATCGAACGACATACTGAAATCTGATATGGCCAAGGTTCCGTTGATTTTGTCGTAAGTGATCGTGTTCTCGTTGATATCCATATGAACGATGGTGTGTTGTTCCAAGATTGATACCATTTTCAATCCTTGGACAAAAGATTCTAATAACTGGACGAATGTTAACTCGGGGTTTTCTTCTTTTTCCAATTCTTCGAAATATTCTGCTATCGGAACACCTTTGTTTCTACACGTTATCATTGTGTATTGACCATCCGGTTCTTCCATACAACGACTTATCTCGTCGTTCTCGATTGTACCCAATGTGACGCCTTCTTGTTTGATTATGATTGGAAATAATACGCTGGAGAAAGGTGTATCTGCTAACTTGTTCAATATACGTTGCTCGTTTTCAAATGTTGGAGAATTCATCTTCACTATTGTTTCGAATGATTCTGTGGGAGAATTAGAGGGTTTTATGCGACATCCACGATTGTGCCTATACAAATCTATCTTATCTTCTATTTCTTCGGGCTGTTCAAGTTGTTCTTGTTGTTCAAGTTGTTCTTGTTGTTCTTGTTGTTCTTGGGGTGCTCCTCCTAGTTGTTGTGATTGTGATTGTGATTGTGATTGTGAATAATCATCAAAAATACTTATGCCGTTAATACCAGTAATAGAATCTTCGCTATTTCCGGGTTTTTGAGGTGTCGATAATTCAATATTTTCACGAATCTTTCCATCATTATTATTAAAAAACTCTTGCATGGTTCTATTATAATCGAAATAGTCAGTTTGGAAAATATCATTCGCGGTATATCCTGTACTGGTGTCGAAACCCGGAACCCTCGGGGTGAGTGGAATCCTCGTTCCTTTTTTAAAAGGTGTACTTGGGGGCTGGACCTCGTCCGGCTGTGGTGCTCGTGGTGGGGTTGAAGGTGGTGTTGAAGGTGCTGTTGAGGTTGCTGATGATGGTGGTGGTGATGATTGTTCTATGATATATATCACATCATTTCCCGTTTCATTAATAACATCAGATATTCTTTGATTTACAATATTTAAGACGTTTTCTAGGCCATTGTAGACCGTATTAAAAGGTGTATTCTGGATGTTTATACTGCCGATACTTTTCCAAATCTCAATCAATATATCGTTGGTTTCATACATATCATCGTAAAGCATTTTCTTAAAACTTCCAACATCATTTATAATTGTAATAGAAGTATCATTTAAATAATTAATGAATAAATCAGATAGACCATTTAGTTCTTGAAAACCAAAAGACGGATTTTCATAGATTTTTACCGGTTGTCTATTATTATCCAAAATCGGTTGTCCATTATTATCCAAACTCGGTTGAAAAGGTTCGTTTTCTAGTTCCTCTATTATTCGTTCTAGCAATTCAACCATTATTAAATCTGTTTTGATTGTTCCATTCAAACCGCCATCAAGTATATATTGTTTTCTAATGTTCTTGTCTCGTTTTATATCACCCAACAAAATGTTGTATATTGTTTCAGGAGGAGGAGGAACTCTCAAGAAGGGCATGGCGTATTCATATATTCTTTTATACTCTGATATCCCTGACGAACTACTCGCTGAGATCATTCCACCATTCTGTCTTCCGGCAGAACCGGTAACACCGGCAGTACTGGTAATACTATTAATTTCACTTACCACATTAATAATGGTTTTTTTAGGGTCTACGACTACACTTGGTGTGCCTTGTATTTCATTGTTGCCTGCTTCACCATCTGTGTCGTTGCCTACTTCCATATTGTCATCGTTATCTGGACAAATGACTTCTAGACGTGTTTGGAATTCTCTACAATACGCCGAAATAACTATTGCCTTTTTTTTAATTTCTGCAATTCGTACTGAGAATAATTCCATAACATTCATTGCAACGCTGTTGAAATAGTTTTTATAAGTGTCACATTCTTGTGAAGTGATCATATCGATTTTATCAATACTATGAATAACATCAAATGCACCACACTTATTATCTATTATTCCACGCGACCCTAAATTATTAAAATATTTATCGATATCGGCATTGATGTTGACTTTAATAACATCATCCTGGCTTTGTAGAGGGACCAATGTTTTATCTCTCGTTGTGCTGTCATCTTTAATTAAGTCGATATATTTCTCCACATTATAAATTGCTTTTGATAAGGTTTGGTTTTCTTGATTTTCTATATTTCCTGGTATTTCTCCTTGATTTTCTATGTTTCCTGGTATTTCTCCTTGATTTTCTATGTTTCCTGGTATTTCTACTTGTTCTACTAGTTTTGCTCCATTTACTTTGTGAATGTCGGCGAAAATAGTACCATCATTAATTTTCTTTAAAGCTTGTATTCGACGCTTTTCTCGATCTCTTAGTTGTGTGCATTTACTTATCTTGTACAATCTATTGAGTATGGCATTGATATCTGTATTGAATCGCTTAATATAATCATTAAGATTTTGTGGAAGAATGACTTGTGTTAGATCTTGTAATTCTGGTCCTGGTATTTGGGCGAGTTGTTCTTCTGTCAAATCGAGGTTTTCAAATGGAGCATCAGGAAGAGGAGGAAGTGTGATTCCAATTTCACTTATAGTTATTTTTTTTTCTTTCAATTTTTTATTTTCTGTTTTTAAAAAATTGGCCTTATCTACTAGTCCTTCTCTCACCTCGCCAGGAGAATCCTTTTTAAAACTTGTAATTGTATGTGTTGCTCCATGCGTGAAAATCGAACTTACACCCACATTTATCGCAAACGCAAGAGCTATTTGATCAAGGGTTAAAAAATACACTTCGGATATTTCAGCGAGTTCACCATCGATTCTGTTACCAGCCATATCTAAGATAACCCACTCCATGTTTTTCACGTTCAAACACACCAACACTTGAAGCCAATCTCCCGACCGTTTTTGCTGTATTTTATAGTTGAACATATTCTGGAAGGTAGTATTATCATCTTTTTTTTTATTATTAAATAAAGCCTCTAAAAACTCTTTGATTGTTGTTATGGTGTTTTCATGTTTTGGGTCCTTAATTATGACTTGGTCGGTGGTATCATGACGAATAATTAATGTACACCCTTCACCATTCATGTCAGTCAATAATTTAAATTCATATTTCGAAAACCAACTTTCGTCATGACAAATTTCATATTTAGGGTTATTTTCATGGATTGGTTCATCTCTTGTACATTCAGTTTTTGGTTTTTTGGGGTCATGATGCCATTTATATGTTGTATTCTGTGGGTCTGATGGTTTTATAAATTTTAATAACACACCTCCAGCCTCTTGTGCCAGTTCTTTCTTAAAATTACCTTTTCCTGTCGCTGGATCATTGCGCATTTCTATGCAATCTATTACATATATGATAAATCGTTTTTCTTCGCAACCCGTCCATCGGTCACACGCTGCTCTCGCTTTGTAATTGTCAGCAGCATCAAAGTATATTTCATTCCCGGTTTTCAATAAGGGCCAAAAACTTAATGCTACAGCATCAGTTAACATCGCAGATTTATGCTTGATACCCAAATTATTCAACAATTTAACTACCTGTGCTGTCTCTTTGTTTTTCTTATCTGCACTTTCTGTGAGAGCTGGGATATCTTTGTCAATATATTTTCTTCCCATTTTGAAGTTTTTATTACGAAAACTGGTAAAGGTTGCGTCAGCCCAGTCATTTATGGGATAATCCAAATCTGCCTTAGAATGAACATCAGGGTGAGGAAACTTTGTCGGATGAAATTTGTTTATGTGTTCCTCTGTGTTATCCTTTCGTCCACCTTTTTGTAGCCATTGTATTTGTCCTCTTAGACAGGTTATTTCGTCTTGGTATATGTACTTGTCTGTGATTCTGTATGGTATACCGGCTTGAATTGTTTTTCTTTTGTCAAAGGTAGAGTATTTTGTGGTATCGCTAAAAAAATTCTTTCCCATATCATGATCACAATCACACTCGGCCATCTTTCCTAAGTTTAAATGACCCATAGGTTTTGACAGTTCGGTAGTCATTACTATGTATATATTATTACTACTCTTTTTATAATCTTTTCTGGTATAAAAAAATGTGCGAATGCACTTGTTTATTCATCTATCTCATCTATCTCATCTATTTATCTGTGAAGTGTGACATTTTCCTTTTTTTACTTTTTACTTTCTACTTTTTCCTTTTTACTTTTACTTTATTACCTTTTTAGTTTTACGTTTTACTTTTTACGTTTTACTTTCTTCTTTTTTTATTTTTTAATATTCATAATGCGTTCAAGACTCTTCTACACATTGTTCATTACACCTTGTTTATTACACCTTGTTTATTCCCTGTTTCACATTGTAAAACCTATGGCTAAATGTTTTCTTCAATTTCTCCGAAAACACCTCTCCATTTATCTTTCGATGGAATTCTCGCAATCTCAATATCTCTTTCTTTATATCATCTTGATGATTCATACAATACTCATTATATAACTTTATTGGAACCACATCTACTTCCGTCGTGCTCGACGCTTTTGACTTCTCCTTAATCTTATCCATTATATATTCATCTATCTTTCGCAAAAATGCCTTCGTAAATCCCTTGTATTTCTCCTTTTCCTTCGCACTTGCTGTGTTTGTGTTTGTATTTGTATTTGTATTTGTATTTGAATTTGCTACGCTTGATTGCGCCATCTTCCTCTTATAATAAAACTTGGAAGTTTTATACATTTTATCTTTGATATATTCTTCTTCCCATTTACACCCTTCACCACGTAAGCGAAGAATCTCATTCGATACCCTCAAATGAATTTCTTGCGTACTTATCCAACACTTCCACTCTTCTTTATATTTCTTACGCTCATCGAACTGATGAATGCGCGTGAACTCTTGAATATTTTCCATCATTTCTGGTGTGAAATTATAACGGATGGCCTTGATTCGCAATCTCTTTGGTTGTTGCTGTTGTTGCTGTTGTTGTTGTTGTTGTTGCTGTTGTTGTGACATTGTATTCAGGGTTTTATAGTCTATACTCTTTTCTAAAAAAGTTAATCAATTTTTTAGAAGTTCTTTTTTACTTTTTTTAACCTATCACATAAATTCCAGCTAAAACCATCATAATTCCAATCAGTTTTTGGAAAGTCATCTTTTCGGAAAATGCCACAAAACCCAACACTAATAACAACGATGTCTCGAAACCCGCCATAATTGTTCGAATCCCTCCAAGAGAATTCTTTGTGCTTATGCTATAGATCCAAAACATATTACCGACGACGAAACACACACCCGCGATTGCCGCACACAACAACTTCGGCATCATTCTATTACTCAACAAATCTGTGATGTACATTGGGTCATTCATTTGGAATCCTACAATCGATATACACGCTACCAATCCGAATGTCAACGTAAATAATATCCACGTTGTTCTATAATCACTATCTTTGTCGAATGATTTACGCAAAAAATATTGTCCCGCGACGAAAAATACCGTCCCACATAATACACTGTAGACATGACTCATATCATTTTTCATTTATTATAATCATACATTATAATAAATTTTATCGATTGGGTTTTTTATCGATTGGGTATCTCCTTCAAGAGGGGTCGAACCTCTGACCTCTCGGTTAACAGCCGAACGCTCTACCAACTGAGCTATAAAGGACCTTGTGCCATGTGCCATGTGCTTTCACACAATATTCATTGTTGGATTTTCTTTATATTTATTTTGTGGGATTATAATTTTTCTTGGGGTTGTTCTCTTGGGGGTTGTTTGATTGGAGGTTGTTCTCTTGGGGGTTGTTCTCTTGTTTCTTCGTTAATGTTTATTCGTTATTGTTTATTCGTTAATGTTTTGTTCGTTAATGTATATGCTATTTGTATATGGAGAGTCCTTTTTATGATGGGGACGGCGTGGGTTCTGGTTCTGGAATTTACAAATTGTATCTGCAAACAATATTGGACACTCGCGATAAAACATACAAGCATATCGTGCTTCTAAATACCATGCCTAAAGGTCCATTGTCTAAAATGGTCAAACATATGTCTTTACCCCAACTAAGTGCTTTCCAATCATCGATTTCTCAAACAGAATGTGTTTACGCACTTTCGAAATACCCTATTCACGGTTCCGGTGTTTTAGAATATATGACATCTGACGATATTCCAGCCATTATGGGCTACCTGGAAAAAAACGATTACAAAATATATCCCACACGGAAAAATGTCAATATATTTGACCCTTCCACGATTCTTTTGTTTTCTTATCAAATAAACATATAAACATATAAATAGGCATCGGTATATACATTATGACTTCTTTCGTTTATACCGCTGTTTTACTGTACTCGGTATGTAGTGTTTGTATAGACTCTTACGGATTTCTTGGGGTAAGCATTCGCGGACCAAGCATTCGCGGACCAAGCTTTCGCGGACCAAGCTTTCTTGTGCCAAGCTTTCACGTTTCAAGGTCACGATTCTTAGAAATGCGGGCCAAGAAAAACGCTATTGGAATATCACCAGGCAACGGGAATATTTACTACCCTCGAGGAGAAAATCAAAAACAATATGTCGACCTCTTGGAAAACTCAAACACAACTATTGTTGTTGGAACGGGGCCTGCTGGATGCGGCAAAACTCTATTTGCCTGTAGTGCTGCGATTAACGCATTACGATGTGGGGATGTCGACCGAATTGTTATTACGCGACCCATCATTTCTGTCGATGACGAGGAAATGGGATTTTTACCTGGGTCTCTTGTCCAGAAAATGGACCCGTGGACCCGACCCATTTTCGACGTATTCGGGGAGTTTTACTCCAAAACACAATTACAATCGATGGTGCAAAATGGGGTCATTGAAATTTCGCCGCTTGCCTATATGCGGGGACGAACCTTCAAACG
>Ga0209092_10000245_pt1 | contig 51711 bp, 26 predicted proteins | sample FraStrMetagenome_FD_187446 | JGI IMG/M metagenome (GOLD analysis project Ga0209092, IMG submission 187446) | Marine eukaryotic phytoplankton communities from Arctic Ocean - Fram Strait ARC3M Metagenome (SPAdes) (version 2) | ecosystem: Environmental > Aquatic > Marine > Oceanic | place: Fram...
CCGAAATTTTGAGGAATCCAATAGAAATTAAGAAAATTAAAAACCATTTTTATGCATCCACGTGTAATATTAAATCGACTGGAAAATCATCGAAGTGGTCAAAAAAAACGGATTTATAACCGGACCTTTTGGCCAATATTTGATACGATAGAAGAGATTTCAAATATTAATGGAAACCTCTTTACAGCAAGTTTTTTGTTTATAAAAAGGAGTGTTGGGTATTCTAGATAGTAAGGAAGACAAGAATTATGGTGTAAATATACTGAAACAAAGGTAAACTCACATCTCAAATGTTTGATAAAAGACCATTTAATTTTTAAGATACAATTTGCAAGAATTCCGGTGCACATATTCATTCTGCTATTGTAGAACTTTGTTACTCTACTGTGCCCAGAACAATGTGTACAAAGTAATTTTGCGAAAATTTTTAAAAGAACACAAACAAAGCTGATAGGAAAGAGCATGAGAGCTTAAACTGTCGCGCCAAAATATAAAATGTAAACAACATCTTATTGCGTGATTATTCAATCATGAAGTCATATTTCCCTTTGTCAATCCAAATCCACTCCAATATTTTTATAGAATCCTAACATATGAGCACGGTATTAATTAAAAAAACAACAAACAAAGAAAAAAAAGGTTGCTGGGGTGAAAAGTATGTAATTGATATAGATTGTGTTTCAATGGGTAACATTACTGAAAAGGACAAACTTTTTGTGGTAATCTATACTGATTCTGACTCCCTTCTTCCACATAGTCATCCATTTCTGTTCTTATCACATGAGATCTTTAGGAATCAGTGTAGTCTCCATTAGTAAACTTTTGTTCATCAAAGTAATTTGCTTGAACTTTCCTACCATCAAAAGTTCTTCCTTGAAGACCGTTTATAGCTTTAATTGCATCATCTTTTGATACGTATTCCAGAAATATCTTCGTTATTCCTGGACCTGTTCGAGGAATAACAATGTTTTTAAGTGCACCAAATTGACTGCACTCATCTTTTGTGTCTTCCATGATTTCTTCGTACTCTTCATCATCCTTGAGATCATCTTCCGTCAACATATGCTGGAGCTCCACGACAGGTGATATCACTACTGTTGGTGTAGGGGCAGGTGCTGTTGGAACTGCAGGGGTAGGGACGCCGCTTCCACCCTCCGAAGGTAGTTTCAATTCTCCACTCATGTATTTACTCAAAATATCTTCCCAGTTTCCATGAGGAGTATGAACTCCAGTATACTTAGAAGGACGTCCAACCCTTAGAGTTGCTCCCATGTATGGAATATTGTTCAAGTTCAATGCATTTTGTGCTTCCTCTTTACTCCTCAGTTCCACAAAAGCAAACTTACCACTTAGCCTACAAGCAATGATTGGATTACCTGGTTGGATAACCAGACCAACCTGTTCCATCGCTTTTCCTAAGAAATCAGTAAGAAGCTGCTCTGTCATTTCTGGTGTAGTATTACCAATAAAAAGTTCTCTATTGATCTTCTCTTCGGGTGAAAGCCCCATATTTGGTGAGTTTTCAGGTATAGGAGTAATACCTAGAGGTAAAGGTATACCAGTCAATTGTTGCCATGTTTTATGAGGAACTTGAGGACCTACATATTTACTTGGTCTAGAAACACGTAAGCTCATACCCATGAAGGGAATGCCACTAATGTTGAGAGCCCTATTGGCGTCCTCTGCTGTGGCACATTCCACGAAGGAAAATTTATTATTGACACGACATTGAATGATGGGGATATGATCACCAGTGGCGAGTCTAGTACGTTTCATGGCCCCATTTAAAAATTGCATGAGTAGTAGTTCGGATGTACCTGGTGGAGTGTTTCCAACAAACAATTCACGATTAATTTTCTCCTGGGGATCATTGCTTGGCGCGATTGGAGGTACATTGCTTGGGTATAAAGGTAGACCGTTTGCACCATTCTACTCAAATAAATGTGGCAAAATTGCAAAATTAGAATCATCTATAGAATCCAGATAAATTAAAGTTTTGGCGAAGAGAGAAATTCTATTTAAAGCGAATGTTTTGATCGATCGAAAGATGAAAAGAAATGCTGCAATCTAGTAAAAAACTTACTGCTGAAATCCTTGATACTGAAGAAACACCTGAAGTCGAAGCGAGATCATATTGGTTGGACGGGACATAACGAGAGCTTTGTGGTGGAGATCTTGACCGTGAACGTGATCTTCCTCGATCTATGCTATCTCTCCCTCCGTAAATACGGGTGCTGCTCATCTTTTGAATTTTTGATAGATTCTCTGATCAATTTTTAAGACTATAATTATCTAAAGTTTTCATCTATGATTTTTACAAAAAATCATTTTACTCTACATTTTCTACGCAGGTTAGACTCAACAAAATCCGAAACGATTTGACATTTTTAATCTGCTGCTGCTGTTCAATCAACAGCCACTGAGTTTGAACATAGGTATATCACCATAAATTAAAATACTTCTATGCTCCAGGACATCAAGAATATTATTCAAGTTTCATATTTCTTTCTCATTATAATCAATAAAAATGCAAAAGCAAGAATGAATGGATGAACCCAAAATAAAACATTGAAAACAACGAAGAGAAGTAATTTACTTGAACTATTTAACTCGTGGTTCTCTATCGCCAGAAAAATACATTTGTGTACCGTAAGTTGGCTTTACTTTACTTTTTCACGCTTTAATTTGAATAATTTGTAAAATTGAATTAACTCAAACACACCATAAGGAAAAAATATTAATATTGTGTTTGTTTGTGTATATCGGAAATATGAGCAGATCACGGCTGAACTTTTCAGAATTGATCAAATCTTTTTATTTATTTTATATATGAGTTCAAAATTATATGATATATTGATACAAATTGAAAACAGAAATGTGAAATGAACGCTTGGTCCAAAGAAACTACTTCGTTCGGATTACATTCTCTGAAGCATTGTAATTTTCTCATACTGACTAACTTACGGTAAGTTTCCTCCTGGCTACATAACAAATTAACGTGATTAGAATGATTGCCGCGTGGCAGCTTCTTTGGCGAAATCAAAAATTAAATTTCAATATCGTATGTAGAAGGTATAGCCAATTATCGATCAAGAAGAAACTCTTAGACACACGTGTCGCTGACAATTTCTTTTCATTTTTGGTGATTCGTGCTCAGCTCCTAATGCGAATTCGGGCGAAGATTATCAACCCGATCGATTCTATGTAATGACCTTCACACGATTATAATTGCCACAGCAAGAACGCATAAAATTGAAACTTTTTTGAAAAGATATTAGGCAAAAAAATGATACGAAAACGAAAAACACAAAGCCAAAGAAGAACCTTGCTTCGTATAGTCCCATTTCTTGTTTTCCAGACTATCAAAATAGATGCAGTAATCGCACCATCTGCATCGTCTCTTTTTCCAACAGATAGCAGTATTAACAGGAATCCCTTTGAAGATGAATCCATTCAAGACGTTTCCTGCAACGTTAATCAATTAGAAGTTGCGAATGATTCTCAATTGCACTCTATCCTTCACGAATTACGACAAACTGCATTTTTTCGAATGTTCTCAGTAGATTTAGGTGAAAAATGCCCTATTTCGTTTGATCAAAGTAAGAAAATTAAGGAGCACGACAAAAAAACAGTGAAGAATGCAAAGAAAGAAATCTTTGAAAAATCAACGAAAAAAGAAGACGATGAGCAATGTCCACCATGTACTGTTGACACTGGTGATTCATATAAATTACCTGATCCTTTTGCATCGGGGTTTGATCCAAATGCTTTACCAGACTTGAACAATTTTGGAGGTAGCAGCTTTGGAAATACTAATACAGTGAAAGAACCAATAGACTCCATGTCACCTTTCGAAAGCAGCTCTGACAACGGTAATAAAGATGTAAAAAATGAAGATGAGGAATGTCCACCATGTACTATTGAAACAGATAATTCTTACAATTTACCTGATCCTTTTGCAACTGGCTTCGATCCCAGCTCTGTACCAGATCTAAACTCTTTTGGAAGCAGTGCCACAGTAAAAACACCAGGATTTCAAATGTCATCTATTGAAAGTAACACTGATGATGAAGATGAATATAAATGCGATGGAGGAGCTGATGAACTTGATGATGATGCATCCCCACTTTGTTCGATCGGAATGGAAGATGACGAACCATTTCTACAGCTATCTTCTTCATTGACATCAATTTCAGAATCGAAAACGTGGGAATCCGAATCACAAAAAGAAACTTTTGCATGGGATAAATCATCTGACCCAATAGTTACATCATCACTTGAAAATCAAGATTGTAGTGATGGTGCAGATGCATCTGCTTTGCCGGATACGTTTTGGATGGATATGTGCGATCAGATTTCTGAACGAGATACTAAATTAGTAAACCTAGTATTAAACCCAGAAAGGAACACGGGGTATAACGGCACACATATCTGGAATGCTATATATGAAGAAAATTGTTTGAATATTAATGAATCCGCATCTTCTCCTCTTTGCTATGAAGAACGCGTTTTATACAGACTTTTGAGTGGCTTGCATACATCAACCACATTGAGTATTGCCACAAAATACTACCCTCCCTCTAAAAGGAAGAACAGAACTGAATGGGAACCGAATCCTTCCTACTTTTGGGATAAATTTAGTGTTAAAAAAGATCACATAGACAATCTTTATTTTTCATACGTCGTTCTTCTCCGAGCGCTGCGAAAAGCCAATCCGTTCCTGTACAACTATACAATCAACACAGGAAATGTGGTGGAAGATGAGACAGCCACGATACTTCTTCGTCGTTTGTTAGAAACTCATATCCTCCAATCATGTACAACAGTTTTTGATGCATTTGATGAATCGTTGATGTTCAAAGAAGCTAATGTTCAGGCACATGCCGACAATTTGTTTATCGGAGAAAATGATATTGTATCATTGAAGCAAAACTTTAAGGAGATTTTTCACAACATTTCTTCTATTCTCGATTGTGTTCAATGCCAGCAATGTAAATTGCATGGAAAAATGGCAATGTTGGGGTATGGGACAGCGTTGAAGATCCTATTTCTGCCACAGAATTTGATAAATGAAGCGAGTATCTCCAGGAACGAAATTGTGGCTTTTATAAATACTATTGCGAAAATGAGTGACGCAACGAAAGAAATCAGAGAATTGACTCATTTATATTGGTTAGAAAATGAAAAGAAGCCATTACAAGACTCCCCATCACCAGCAAATGATATTAAGTCAACTGACGCGTTCTCTTCCTTTTCTGATACAAAAATGACTGACCTTGTTTACGTTGCTGTGGAAGCTATAGCCAGCTTAGGCCGTTCCAAGCTAATTACAGATGCACAAGAATTAGATCTTGTGGCGAAAGCATTTGCAAGAGATCCTGACCTTTTAATTCTTGCAAAACATTTTGGTTTTGATCCACAGAAATTTCTCCACCATTTACCAAACATATCCGGCTCTTCCCAATTGCTCACAACTAATAAAAAAGAGCTGCTTCCAGATGCCATTGTTGTTGGATCTGGCCTGGCAGGCCTTGCAGCAACTCTGAATATTCTTGATAGAAATGGGACCGTTGTGCTGATCGAAAAAGAGCATCGAATCGGAGGGAATTCTGCAAAGGCTTCGTCTGGCATTAATGCATGCTGTCCTCAAAACAATACATATGGTGATGCATTAAAGGCCTTCCAGCAAGATACAATAAAGTCGGCTGGGGAGCATGTGCGTCTTGATTTGATTGACACATTGGTTGGCAAAAGTGAGAATGCTATAAAGTGGTTGAAAGATCGAGTTGGAGTTGATCTATCATTACTAGCTCAGCTTGGAGGGCATAGATTTAAAAGAACTCATCGGCCAAAAAACGGTATGGCAGGAGCTGAAATCATTTATGGGATGCAAAAAGCTGTCAAAGATTATGAGAAAAAAGGGAAAGTTAAAATATTTATGGATACAAAAGTTACAGAGTTGATAACTGAAGAGGAGAGTGGAAGTGTAATTGGAGTCAAATACAGAAATCTATTAGATGAGAACAATATACCTGCAGAATTTCCAGCATTATTTTCGCCAAATGTTATATTAGCGACTGGTGGTTTTGCAGCGGATAGATCATCTGGTTCATACCTTGAACAGTATCGTCCCGAATTGATGAAGATGTCAGCCACCGCAGGAGATTTTTCTACAGGTGATGGTATTGGGTTGGCGACTTTTCTTGGGGCAGGAACTGTAGACATGGATAAAGTTCAAATTCATCCAACTGGATGGGTTGATCCATTAGACCAAAATAATCCGAGTAAGGTTCTGGCTGCAGAGCTAATGCGAGGAGTCGGAGGAATTCTAGTCAATGATGACGGGAAAAGGTAAGATTCATCAAAAAAATTGTTAAACTAGATACAAAATTTTTTTTGTAATTGAATATTTTCATCACATTTTATCGTCCAATGAAGGTTTTGTAATGAACTTGGGACTCGTGCATATGTTTCGGATATGATGCTTGGTCATGATACTTATTACGCAAAAAACAAGAAATGGAACCCAACGAATGAAGTACCGACATTTTCGCTTGTTTTGTCTTCGTCAGCTGCTGACGATGGAAAGAAACATGTTGATTTGTATAGACATAAGGGATTATTAAAGGAAATAAAGGGGATTCAGGCTCTAGCTGAATGGATGAATGTTGATAAGAAAACTTTAGTAAATACTATCCAAGAATACCAAGCGAGTGCATCATCTGGGGTCGATGAATGGGGTAAGTCCTCATTTCAAGGAGTTCCAGCAAAAGCTTTAGAGAAAGAAACTTTCTACGCCGGAACTGTAACTCCCGTACTTCATTATTGTATGGGGGGTATTACTATAGATACAAAGGGAAATGTACTAGATGGAAATAAGAATATTATTTCAGGTCTTCATGCTGCTGGTGAAGTGACAGGCGGAGTCCATGGTGACAATAGATTAGGAGGAAATTCGCTACTCGAGTGCACAGTTTATGGTACAATAATTGGCCAAAAGATACCTATACAGGATAGAGATTCTTTCTCAACCCAGGAGCAAACTGAAGAGTTCACCAAAATTGATCAAATTGATAAAAAAAATGTAAAAATTTCCATTGAAGAGTTAGCAGAACATGATAATCCCGAAGATTGCTGGGTAGCTATACATGGAGTAGTTTATGATTTGACTGATTTTGCCGAGGAGCATCCACCTGGAGCAGAATCTATACATGTTCTTGCTGGTGGGGATGGAACAGACGCATTTCAAGCAGTTCATAATATAGGATTATTGGATGATTTTGAAGACGTGCGCGTGGGAGTTCTTGTGTGAATTTCATGAAACAGAGCGTTTATAGATTTCTCCCCCAACCCATTAAATGCAGCTGATTAGGTATAGAATATATTTGCTAGAGGAAAATAACTTAGGAAAAAATTATTTTATTTTTGAAGCAACCATGATTGTTTTTCCTCATTGCCTAAGCATCTGCTCGCATAAGGGCATGAAATACATTTTTGAAATCAGTTCCAAATAAAACCAGATTAATTTCACACTCAATCACCAGCTGTTTTCTCGTCTTGGTTCCTTATGACTAACAATGAAACTTAAATCTTGAAATTGTTATTAGGTCATTCATAAAATTAACGAGTATTGTTGTGGATGGATCATTGACTCTTTTGGCGGAGCCAATCTTTCTTCAACCCTAACTAATAACACATCACGAAGCTTCTCTTCATCACGAATTACATTCAACTAGAACGCATGTTCCCTTATCTTTCAAACAGAAGAAGAATGTGGTACTCGCACCATTCTAGCTATGCATTAGATAGCACAACATCACTACATTTATATATTTGATGTCATGAACCCCTGCATCTCATCATCTTATTGCCCAATAAATATCAGAAGCTCTAGAGCAACTATTTTCCAACAATTTTATAGTACCGTACAAACGAAATCCTGTGAGCTTGATGCAAAATATTGAATGTGAATAAATTGTGAGCTTATTTTATCATTAATTTAAGTATTGCAAATGACAATTTTCATTTATAATCAACCAAATATTGTTCAAATTGCTCAAACGGATTGAACCACTTTTATAACGCTCTGGGCGATGTATTCGTTTGTCAATACATAACTCATAATATAAAGAATAACTAAAAGCCAATTTTTTGCATTTACATCCATTTCCCATTTGTCAACATGAATTGAAATAGAACCTTGATGTCTGATATAGGTGATGTGATCTGCTGTATATAATAGATAAAATAAAAATAGAAGAGAGATAGCAATTGTTAGACGAGGTTTAATTTGCTATAAAAACTCTCCCTTGGCATATGAATTTGTGATCAAAATTCGTTATGATCTCACAAATCCCAACCTCACCACAATCTGACCATGACTTACGTTCTTCTCACGAACACAATAATAATAATAATAATAATAATAATAATTATTATTATTATGTTAAGTTAAAGTGTCTGCTGTGTGTGGTGTCATCATATATTTTTTGTGTTGTACACCACTGCACGGTCGACAAAGGTAAGACCTTCACACATCTCCAAAGTGCTGCTATACCTAGTATATTTTTTAGACAGAAGCTTGGTTCAATTTTTATGTTGAGGTAGAGCTGCAAAGTGGCCGTCCAACATTACCTAAATGAAAAAAAAAACGCATGTATAATCGGAACAGCCTGAAAGTCTTACGTACTGATGACATCACATATGATGCATACATTGGTCCTGATCATTATTATATTATTACTATTAATTATTAAAAAACAGATTAATTCCTGATAGATAAATCTTTGACATCTTTTTCGATTTGCATCAGTGCATGAATTCAAAGTGAAAGGAAGAAAAAGAAACCTCATTTTTCAAGAAAGACAACAATCATCGATTTAAAAACTCATCATGTCCCTATTTCATATAGATTGGGATAGTTCGTTTCAATGGAAAACTGTGGCAAAATTAATTTCTATCTTATTGCTCGAAGAAGTAGCTAATGCTGAACTCTACTTGTGGACAAGCATTCTATTTTTAACTGGATTATTATTATTGCAAACATATGCTTTCTCCCGGCCTAGGCCAGTTCCTTCTAAGCTTTTACCTCGAAGACCAGGTATACAGATTTTATTCAAACAAGATGGACATAATGTCAATACTTCTTCAACAAATGAAAACTTTTTCAATGCAAATCTTCCAGACTCATTTGCTCCGCTACTATCTAGTTCAGACATGGAAATCATACAAACAGATATTACTGCTGATCTTCTACATGCGTTCGAATTTGAAGCGAGTGCATCTTTTAAGAAAGGCAAGCACATAATTCCTTTGAATAAAGATTCGACTCGTCCACAACTTACTGTTGACTTGGATCGAGAGAATAACCAAGCTTTTCAACCGGATCACAACGAAAATGGAAAAATTGATCACAGGATTGATATTCATTGTTTGATAGGATCGGGTGGATTTACTTCTCAAGAAGATTTCTTAGTAAATATACCTACAACATCACGATCACAACCGATGCTCAAATCAGCGATAGTCACTCTCGATCCTCCACTTCCTCTTCTGAATGTTGCTCCCACACTAATTCACATACCAACTCTCTTTCAAGACAATATGGTCCCGCTTCTCACCCGTAGACTTGCTGTTAGGTTACTGATTAATTTTTTCTCTTCTTTTTCCAACTTTTTAGAACGATTGCTGTGGAACCTAGAATCTAAGTGTAAAATTCACCTATCTAAAGTCCATTTTACTCCCATTTATCAAGGACAAGAAAAGCATTTACATACCTCCGATTCTTCTGCAAATACAGAACCACAATGGTCTGTCAAGCTTTCCTTCTCTGGTAAAATCCTTCTGTTTGATATGATACCCATCCCTTTTTTCTTTATTACATTACCGACATTTATTATTCCAGCTCCACATGCTCTTCTACATAAACTTCTAACTCGACAGCCTCTTGCTTCTGGTACTATTAATCACGATAATATCAATCAAGAAAAGATACTCTTATCTATAATAGACTCTATACATACTTGGAAAGTACAGATGAAAGCTCTGCTTACACCTCCAGCAGTTGGAGCAGATTTGACTTTACCTGGAGGATTGAGTATAGCTGTCGAAACCATGTTGGGGAGAGATTTGGATCCTTCTTCAAATATGAACATGAAAACAAGTGTAGCTTCTCCAATGCGCAGTAAATCTGGTTTTACAAACTTATCCCATTCTGAGGGCACTATGCAATCTTCTTTACCTCGAACAAATTCAGAAACTTCCATGTCCACATTGACCTCCATTCCAGAGGATCAACATTTATCACAATTCAGATCCAAACGACATCGCAATCTACCTTCTGTAAGCTCAAGGCAACGTTCTAATTCCGCTGCATACTCTACTCGAGTATACGATGCAAATGAAATGATTCCCTGGTTCCTTTCAATTTCAGCAGAAGGAGAAATTTTAAAAGATAAAATATTATTTAATCTTGAAAAGGCATCCGCCATTCATCACGCACATTTGAAACCACATAATAACCTTGAGCCTGACCAAAGGTCGCAAATATCAGTTTCAGGAGATTTGATTATTCAAAGACAAGATACGCCAGCTTCGTTCGGTCATAACACCTCTAGTGGATACAGTACTCCTCCAAGAGCAAGAATTAATTCGAAAGATGACAAATTTAAATCACCAACATCGCCAAATATAAGCTATTTGAAAGCCTTGCCCATCAAAGCTCTCGATCCACCCTCTATTACAGCTATTTTGTTGTTCCCAAAATTATTTCCACAATCATCGATAAAAAAACGATATGGCGCTCAAACGCAACAACCCCATAACAATTTTCTTCAGTATGATTACGCATTTGAAATAAATGAAAACTCAAAGATTGACGCCATTTCTCTATCTGTTGGTGCATCTCATCCCTTACTAAATGGTGGAACAATGATTGCAACCGTTCTTGAATCAATTTATGCTCATGGATATATTGGCGCGAGAGAAAATGCAACAATAAACCCATATGAAATGAGGCGGAAACGAAATATCTTGAAACATTTGCCAGCAGTAGATTTTTCATGTGGGATTGGTCACCTCTTTATTCCAGAAGAAAGTTGTAGTTATAGTGATGATGGACAGAATATGTGTTTACCGGAATTGAATGGAGGTAGGATGACAATTCGGGTTGTTGGTGGTTATTCTGATGTGGATGACGACGATGACGTTAGTTATCAAAACGATGAATACGCCAATATTAGTGGCCCGAATGGGTTGGACTATCAGAAGTCGCTTAAAGTGAAAGAAGGGATCAAGATGATCATGGACTTTGGGGTAAGCTCGTTTACTTTAAACAATGAATGTCCAATTAGAGAGGTGAGTGTTTATGCTAGAAATATAAATGATGTCATAATACAGATCACACAAATTGTCATGTAAATTTTCATGTTGTTGGAATATCAAAATAGTTCCCAGAGCTTGATATTTTAGAAGGAACAAAACAGCATTCTCTCCTTTCAGGTACTTTTAGTGGGCGAGTTAGTGCACATCTTAGACCACAAACAACAATTATGAATACAAACTCATCCATAAAACAGTCTGGAATTGGACCTAATTCTCTTAATCCTCTTGAGGCCTTTGAAGTTGATTTTTCAACTACTGGGATAAAATTAAGGTTGAAAGAAGCATCTGTAACAATTGGACACCGTCGAGTCATTATTCCTTCTGAGAGTTCTTTTTCTATCAATACCATCGATAGTGTTTTAGATATGGCGTTTGAGGGCAAAAGCGACTGTGATTTCTGTTGGGATTTTCAGGGTAGTTCTCCTATTCTTCAAGTTACTCAACTTGGAACAAATCCCGCCCATATCAGTCACGAGTATCGCGAACAAGTTTCGCTTTTAATATCAGCACTCAGGCAAGGACGATTGAGCTTTCATATTTCTTCTGTTGGAGGTGAGTATTATTTCTATCAATTTTTGTATACGGTTTATAAAAGATCAAGAATTAAGGTACTTCTCTTCGTTTCTTTTTCAGGAGTTCATTTTACGAAGGCGGCAACAACTCGTGAGCACAAAGAAGGCCTTTATGATTGGAAATTTTTCAATGCACTAGTAGCCCCAGATGAAGAAAGTGCTTCGCGTATGGTTGATGTACTTCACGATAAGCCAACTATGAAGAAACTTATTCATATAAGTAAATTGATAAACAAAGACATTGGAAATATATTTGATTATGCTCTTGTACAAAGTAAGTAGCATCAAATTACGATAAGCAGCAGATTAGTTTCTTCTTCTGAGATCATTTCTCTATTTTCGTTTGACCAATAAAAGTTTGGAGAGGTAAAGAAATTTTCGATCAGGAGGATATTCATGAACCTGCACACGTGATTCCAGGAAATAAAATGGCTCGTTTGGTCTCTATTTTCTTATGTGGCGATTTGAGTAAAGAAAGCGAAATTTTTCCCATGATCGAGCAAGTTACTAAAGGTACGACGATCTTTCTTATTTCCCCTAGCTTACATATAAACATTCAATGTTAATAATTGAGTCTTGTCCAATTTAAAGGTGAAGGATTGGATATTGTAAACATGAAAGAATTACTTCGTGAAAATCTCAATGCGTACGATAAATGGGCTCCAGAAATTGATCGAGCAGTAAGGTGGCTAGCAGTGTTATTAGGTCCAATGCCATGTTCTCAACCATACGTAGAGAATCAGATTTTACCTCTTTCCCAATTACCTGAGCACCTCCTGGCATTTAATCGAATTCCTTCTGTGAGTTGACAGAATAACAAAATGAACTTTTTTGTACCTTCTTCTTATTGATTACTTACTACTTGATTCATAGGCTAAAATATTATATGAAAGTATAGACGACAAGAAAGACATTCCTTTGGATCCACATTTTTCTAATCTGGTGAGTTTGATTGCCCCATACATGTCCCTGAATCAAGTGGAATATGTACTTCAAGCTAGATCCTCCAACGATTGGCAACAATCAGACTTGCGAAGATTACGTTATGTCTACTCAGTTAAGAAGAAGGTTCTTGAGATATCAGAAAGTTATGGCGGACTATCCTTTCTTCCGCAAAGTTTTCTTGTCTCTGTTTTTGTTGCTGAGGCAACTCGAGCAAGTTTAAAAGCAAAAGGAGATGTCACGTCAGTATTGGACCGGCCAAAACGATCAATAAAGAAACAAGAATTAAAGTCTGGGAATCAATCCATTTTTGCTTCTTTACGCCGTCGTCATAATTTTTCAAGAAAGGCTAAGGCTCCTATAGAACATGAAAATGACGATTTTGTTTTATCTCCAGCTGGACGAGTTGCTTCGCAACGCGATTTTTCAAATCAATCTGAATTGCATAGTTTCGAGTATCTAAATGATGATTTTAGCACATCACATGAGTTTTCAGTTGAAAACTCTTACGAAATAGGAAACTCATTATTAGGTCCAAAAGATGTTGCAATCCTTCTCCAGGCAGGATTAGCATCATCCAACAATGAATCTACCGTTGTCCAGTTGAATCAGCGCATGCTACTCGATTTAATGGCAAGTCAGCCCAAGAGTTTTACAATTGGTGTTCTTTGCGAGCTAGGGAATCCCGGGGGTCATGGTAGCCCAAGAGGGCTTGCATCAGCACTGATGGCGTTATTGGAATTAAATCAGAGTTCCTTCAAACCGGCTCATCGTCTTGATATTCATGCTTTACTTTCATCATGGACTGGAATCAAGATACCTCTTCGAGATTGGTATTTAGCCGGCGGAAGATGGGCTAGACAATCATACTACGATGCTCTTTACACAGTGGCAAAAAGCCTTTTAGAAGACGGGGAGGTTTACTTAGCTCTGACAGGTCACGTGCAAAGAGTCCGTCATCACAACGAAAATGATCCGCTTCCGATAGCAAAGGAGCTCGAGATGAGTACATCATCTATGAGGTCAATTGGAATGGATTACGATAAATCCTCTTCGTCAGATGACATGACTGGAACAAAACTCATGGAAGCGATTTTACTTGCAAAGTCGAAAATAGCAGAAGCTGATAAAAGGGGAAAGTCAGCTGTAGAAGAATTAAAGATGAAGACTTTATCTACATTCGAATCAGAAGCTTGTAAAGATGCAGTTGATGGCTATTGGGAATCATTTGAAACGTGTCGAAATGTCCTCAAACTAGATAAACACGCTTTTCAAGCTGATTGGTTCAAATCATATTATCGTAGAAATTATGATGCTTTGATGGTAAAATCTGTTTATGACAATGTTGTTGAAAATATTGATCGTGTACGAGAATGGCTTCAAGCTTTACGAAATAGAAATTCATCAAATAAGGAATCATCCAAAAGTGAAGGTACATTGGATTCATTCTTTTTGGATATTGAAAATAAACATGAACAAGAAATAATAGATGCCATCGTTAACGTGATTTTTTATGACAAAAATGAGCGAGAATCAATACGCAAAGATCCAATCACCAGGCTTCTTATATCGAACCCAGATGGAAAGTATAGCTTTACTATTATTAGTGCGATGGGTGTAATTACAGATGGAAAGAAGGGACAAGAGCTAGCCGCTGCACTTGAGCGGCTAGAGAAAAAACGTGGAGTCATTACAATAAGAGCTGATACAGGAACAGCACGATCTTTTGAATTTAATGCAAGTAAAATCGAAGAAGGAATTGAGTCTGCTGCTCGAATAGGGAAACCTTTTGGATTACTTGGATATTCACAAGGATGTGCAAACATGTTAACTGCAGAGGCACTTCTTTTATCAGGTGAGATAATGTTCGAAATTAATTTAAAAAACTGCATCAAAAGAGCAATCTAAACACCTGTCATCTCAAATTGATTTTTTTAGGACCACCATCCAGACAGCGACTTCTCACAAATAGCGATAATGGATTAGTTTGCCGCCAATTGCTTTTTTCTGCTGCAAACAGTTCTATGCATGGTGCATCATCGGATGCTAAAGCACAGAAATTGATTGTAATGTGTGAAGAAGCATTTAAATACCAACAAGGATATTTCAGCAGGGCTTTGATATCTTCAGTCTTGGAACGCTTGAATGGAGTCATGGATTCAGCTGCATTTCATAAATTTATTGGTGGTGCACAGAGTCTTCTCCCAGAGGGTTGCCGGGCATTTTGGCGAGAAGCTCAGCATCTTTCACATGTTCCGACTTGTGTATTGCGAGGGGTAATGGAAAGCCATACAACCCCAGAATGCTTAGAAATGATATCTAATCTACTCACGAAGCAAAGTGGTTCAGCTTTACATGATTCCCAAGTTCATGTATACGATGCTGTTGGACATCCTATATATACTAGAAATCGCAACGGAAATGTTTTGAAACAAAGTGACATGGGAGGAAGTATCCAGTCTACACATCATTGGAGCCCACTTGACACCGAGGTTGAATTCCTTCGAACGAAAAGAGATATTGATCATGCATCTTTTGAATGCGCGAAGGATCGTCATGTCTTTCCATGGGTGGACGTGAATGCTCGTTTTGGATTTATAAAGTATGAGTAAGATTAATTATAAATCAGATTGAAACTAGATTGACTCCAATTCAAGAACGTATTCTTTTCATTAATTGACTTCCACAATGATCCTAACTTTTGGGACATTTATAGAATACACTTTTTAGACATGGAATTTTTGCCATTATTCAAAACTTTTTTCTTGATGTAATCATTTTTTATACAGTTTGAATTGATTATTGTATATAGATGTTGCCCAAACTTCTCTTAATTCCTAAGTATTCTATTTGTTACCTGTGGACTTCCTCAATGGCTTATTCGTTTGACTCGAATACATACATGTTAGGCTTCTGATATTTCAAACTTTAACCCCCAATAAGCTCATTAGATTTGTTGTATTTATCTTACTAAATACAAAAATGTTGCTCGAATCAGAAGAGTTTAATTTTTCTTACGAATTGAGAATTGAGCTGCAATATTTATATGATCCGAAGGATGACGAAATCCAGGATATAATCCTTCTTCTACTTCCTCTTCTTCTGGTATATTAAGAATCTTTGTACAAGAAAAGGTATCATCTGATGAGGGTTTTGAAGACCTAGAAACAGAACTGTACAAAATATAGTCAATAACATGTTTCACAGATGTCTCCCCACGGGCTTTCCATGTTGTGTAGTCATTATCTTCATTAGGATAAGCAGATTTCAGCGACGGCCCTGATAATGAGGACAATGAAGACGAGTAGTTTGTAAGGGAGCATGGAAGATTATCCCATGAAAGTTCTCGTTCTTTGTTCAGGCTACAGGGCTCAGCATTAAAATCCCCAACCAAGAGTATTGGTGTGCTCAATGTTTCTTTCATATTTGAAAGACTAATTTCCTCGTCCTCCATTGAATGCACACGAATTGCTGCCTTTTCAACTTCCTCTAAAAACTCTTGAGCTTGTTTCTCTCGCACTAATTCATTCTCATCTCTTTGTCCAGCCTTTAGGTGTGTTACCCCTACCACAACCATACGACCACTTTCTAGATGCTTTAAAGTAGCAACAATGTAAATTTGAGTTCCTTTTCGAAACTCTTTTTGATCATAGGAAATGAGCTCAAAAACATCTTTCTTGAAAAATATTGCGCAACCGTCTGAGTACCACCCTAATTTTACTCCTGGAGCTTTTGGTTTCGGTTGAAATATACCCTGATAGCCGAAGCGTGACAGAGCTGGTTGGAAAAAGTCATAAAAACGATCAATTTCCTCCACACAAAGAAGATCTGGACCATAAAACGCATGGGGGTTATCATTATTAAATAATTTTCTTTCATCAGTATCTTCTTCGTTTGGTAATGATAATATAGTTTCAAGTAGTCTCCATTTCCTATTCTTGAAGGCCAAACACTTATCAGGATTCTGAACCTTAGTGAATCCACCATACGTGTTCTTTATATTATCAGAAGTCATAGTTTTTGTGTCAAAGGGAACCAATCTATTTTGACCTTCCGACAAACCTTCTGCAAGGAGATTGAATTGCATGACAGTCAAAAATGAATCGTTTATATCTTGCGATTGCTTTTTTCTTTTATTGAGAGACTCAGTATTAACAGATTTAATCCATGTTCTTGGATATAATTCTGGATTAGGTTTCGAGTTACTCAGACATGAGGTGCATTGCAAAGATCTCACTTCACTCATTTTCCTTAAAAGACATCGTTTTGTGTCCAAAATATCAATATCTGGATCAAGTTGGATCTGCAAACGAATATGCTTTGGTATTACATCGCTTGTTTTCATTTCCAAAGCTCTTGATCCGCAGTTATCAATAACTTCTTGATAACGGTTTTCGTCAGATAAGAATGCTAAAGGAAACTGTGAATAATCTATAGTTGTAAGACTAGTGTCAGAAACGCTGTCAGCAAATGGTGTACGGGAATAATTATTATCATCAACAAAACGGCGCTTTCGCTCTGATTTTTGTCTATCTCTCCAATATCCTTTCCAGTTGAATGTCCAGTTCCCTGGAAAAAGTCTCCATGAAAGAGCTTGCGCACGATCAGAATGTACACCAAATCCGTTTTGATTGATGAATCGCTGCAGAGATGTGGATCTTGGATTAACGAAAGCCAAAGCAAACCCAAGGTTTTTAACGCTAGCAATCATTGTTGCAATACCCAAAATTGAGTAAAGCATAAAAATGTGGAAGCGCGTGATAAAGTAACAAAGCATTAGTGGCTTGATTTTGAAGCGAAGTTGAACGAAATGAATAAATCCTATTGTGTTCGATGTTGTTCTTGGTGGCCTAGATATTCTTTTTAAGAACTAGTCTCATTCAAGTCATGGTATGACAATTTTCGATGAAAAATTGAAGATTCAGGAATCTCGGAATGCACAAAAATGCATATCAGCAGTTTGTTGATTTTCCAAAAAATGCAATTGAATTTTAAGCTTGAAGTTAGGTTGTCAACACCAACTATTATCTGTGATGCAGCAGATTTCGATTGCAGGATTTTATTTCTCACAAAATTGTGTCTACGGCTGTATAAGGAAGATTTATAGTACAGAATTCTACACCTTTCTCATAAATATTCGTTACTGGTGTCTGCATTGATTGCGTTCTTCTAAACTTTTTCGATATTTTTCTAGATTTGACATCCAGACCATCACAGAAGAGAACCATCATCTCCATGCGAAGAAAACTGTTAAATGATTTTCATGAAAGATGTATGTTGAGTATGCACAAAAATAAAGATGTACCAGAGACTTCACTTCAATCTATTGAAAATAGTCCGAAGGGATTTTATTGATTTCTTTATAATTATGGCTTTGTTCTGGCAGTATTTTTTATATTTTATATGCTAGTATTAGTAAAGCTTGATAAATATGTGACAATTCTCAAAAAGCGGGATGATTCAAAATTATAAAACTACCTGTTTTCATATCTCTCTCTAGAGAAAGCGCGTCATCCCCTTAGGCAAATTTACAAAAGAGTAGTTATAAAAGGCATCATGTCAAATTACAAAGAAAGTTCAAGCACGAACGATATAAGAGCAAACATAAAACGACAAGGTCTCGGAATGACTGAAGGTCGTAATAATTACATTAGAGCTCTATGAATTATATTATTTGGTGATAGAAATTGATAAAATGAAAGTATATTTCTGTTTAAACTCGCAATGTTTTTGATTGTACACTCGGCGGTCCAATTTTCATAAAGATATGTGATTGCTCATTAAGCTACATGATCTTTAGATATATTTGTAGTACGTATGTTGTTGAAAAAATGAGCAGCAGTTTGTAATGAAAGTTCTTGTCAGGATAAAACCAGCGCCAACAACAAAACAAACCTTCCAGTACTTATGCATGATTTCGTCATTCAATCAATCTCGTAATCATGAATAAAGTACTAGCTTTCGCGCTAATTGGTCTGACTTTGATGATTGCGATTTCTACTATTGTCAACACGAACGCATTGAAATCATATCTATATGAACCTATAAGTGTAATAATACCAGAAAATTCGTCTATGAATCCAGATTTTCAACATCCATGTCCAGAAATAAAAGAAACAGAAGAAGAGGAAGAGAATGGAGGAAAAGAAGAAGCAGAAGAAGAAATACCACCCAAAGTTGAGGCAACAATTTCCACACATGATATTCGAGAACGTGACCCTCGTGATATCTGTTCACCATTACCATACATTCTACCATCGATCACTGTGCAGTGGAGGAAAAACCTGAGAAAAATTTACAATGCCTCCCTCAAGGTTATTGATAAAGATATGGAATCCTGGATAGCATTATTATTGGATCATTTATCTCCTATAGAGCTGCTTCAATCAGTGCAAAATCTTCCAAATATGAATGATCTTCGACCAATTGTAGACAAGTTAAATAAACGATATCAATATCATGTTCAAAATGATTATAAATTAACGGTGGATAGGAAACATGCATATGAAAAAGGACAGCAAGATATCCCTCCACCAGTGACGATATTAGTTTTTGGAGGAAGTGTTACTGCAGTAAGTTAACTTTTTCATCATGACATGCTTTAAAACACACAGAAAAATGACTCATGTTGTATTCATATATTTTGACTTGATGAAAGGGAACTCTTTGTCGATTTAATCCATTAGATATCAAAATTAGTCCACCGCGTCGTAGATGTGCATGGCCATTTCGTTTAGAATATTTTATAAATACTATGCTCGGATTCGATGCTGTATATATACAATCAGATGCATTAGGAGGGACAAACACTGAGCTCGCTATTCAACGATATCAATATGGATTATTGCCAGAATCCATGCCGAATCCAGACATTGTAATCAACAGTTATAGCTCGAATGATATGCATATTTTGAGTATGCATCGTGCAGAATCCATGAACATCAGTTTATATGAAGCAGTTTGGGATTTGATCCAAGAATTCGTCAGGACAGTGCGAGGGACCCAACAAGAGTGCCAACATGATTCCAATACAGACACGGAGACCAATCAGAAAAAAACACACCAAAGTCCACTTATTATTTACTTGGATGATTATGTAGGAAATGAACAGGACGAAGTACTCGAAACGATGGCGTTCTCATCTGCTTTGAAAACAATTGCAAAATATTATAGAATCATGTCGGTCAGTTATGCAGATGCGATACGGCATATAGTTTATGCTGACACTAGAGAAACATGGTTTAGTTCCAAATGGTATGAAAACGATGAATATGTTCGACAGGTTCATCCTACTATAGGAGGACATTTATCCATCATGTGGGTTATTGCATTTAATTTGTGGAATTCTATCACTACATTTTGTAACGAAGAATCTGCTTTGATAGAACTCCAATCGAATATTCAATCTGTGAAACGAAGTGATGGAAGTGTATATTCATATATGGGTGGGGAAGATATGCCATTAATCCAAATGAATGTTCCTGTAAATGGATGGCCTTCTACCATCCCTCAAGGATTAATACCTGAATTGAAGCCTAGCCTGAAATTGAGTGAGATATCAAAACAATGGAAAGAATCAACCCTTCAATACAATTCTAAATGCAGCGACTTAAAAACTATAAGCTCTAGTCTGGGGGATGGAAAACCATGTCCATTTTCATGGATAACAAATGTGGATGGAATGGAGAGTGTTTATACATTGACACAAAAAATGAATGAAGTATTAGTTCAGCAGAATGGTGGTTGGGAGGCTGTGAAAGATCATGACAAATTAGGTTATTCTCCTGTCACTGACAGTACAGGTCATCCTCATTTTACGATGGAAATAAAAGCTATCCAGAAACCGATCAGAAGCGTAAATTTTTTGACCATCAGAAGTTATGGTGAACGATGGAAGGATAGTCGTATATCCATTCAAATATATCGAACAAATAAAAACGAAATTCCTTCCGAAAAAGTGATTGAACCAGAAGAGCTTGTTGGATTTCATTTATCAGAAACAAGTGTTTCTTATAGTGATAGCATTGCTATTGAGGATGGAAAAACTGAAGTTGGGGATACTATACAAATAATTGTTACATTGGTTGGTGGGCAGACTTTTAAAATCAATGGTATATCTATTTGCTATCTGTGAAAGACTACGAAGTATCTTAAAATTAAAATTCTGTAAAAAAGAGAACATGCAATCAAACTATTGCTAGAATGAGTTTTATAGTATTTCCATTTATGTTCAACAAATGAACGAATTTTAGCAAATTCATCATTGTTTTTGGTTTTTGGTTGAGCGATAGGATAGCATTGCTGAGCAAACAATATTTTTATGAAGTAACGAGAAAAAAAAATCATTTCGTCTTCGCTTCCGATACTTTTCATTTTTGATTCGAAGTGCATAGGACTATTCTCCCAAAAATTGCTCTTTCTGATTTCTCAAGCAGATGTAAATCATCTGAAGTTTCATATGAATTAAGTTCTAGGCAAATCTAAAATATAGCTTTTGTAGATGCGGAAAAGATTCAACTGATATATTTAACTCATACTTGAGTTATATTGACTTGAATCTTAACCAACACTGCAAAGTGCTTCATGTCATATTTTATTTTTGCATTAAAGTTATCCATTTTTTTTGCATTAAAGTTATCCATTTATTTTTGCATCAAAGTTATCCATTTATTTTTGCATTAAAGTTATCCATTTATTTTTGCATTGAAGTTATCATTTATTTTTGCATTAAAGTTATCATTTATTTATACGGCATTGCACGCGCTCTGAATGAAAGTCATAAAATTATTACACGTACCATATGATTACTTAACAAAGTCAGATAAATTAATTCTTACATATCACTGCTTATTGAGTTCTTAAACACGTCAAAATCTATTGTTTCTTCAATTTGATGCAAATCAAGAACTTGTTTTACATTTAATGAAGAAAAAATGGAAAAATAATTAGGTATCATACATTGTGATTTTCTGTTATTATAACGTCTGAATACTTTTGTTGGTATCGGAGAAATTTTAAAGACACTAAATTAGCGTTCTGTATCATTGAACAATTGTAAGAAGTTTTTTGGTCCTCGTATATAATATATTGCATGTTTTTATTCGGGAAAGAAAGGGTAATTTTGCTTTATGTCCGAAACGGAGGACCATGACCACTCCAGGCTCGATAGCGATCGAAAATTCACCTGCTTTTACCAATCTCAAATTGACTTACCAACCGCTTCCAGATGAATTGGTAAGTAAGAACTTAGCAAAGAGTCTCTAGATTATAATTTACGGATTTTTTAATTTTGTAGTCGAATTTATTGAATCATTTGAAATAACTCAACATTTTTTTCTATAATGAAAGCCTCTCTTTGAGTCACTTTTTCGTGTTGCGGATTCTACAACAAATGGAAGCGTAGTTACACATGACGAAGCTCTCGAAGTTCTTTCTCTCTCATGTCTTCCTCAGGAGAAGCTCAAAATGATCTTGAATATGACTAGCAAAGAAGACAAGCTTTTCCTTCTCAACAAACAACAATTTTATACTGCTATTCGTCTAGTTCAATTCACACAAAATCAACAGTCTGTTCAAAATCTCACCTTAACCGTTCCATCAGACGTAAGCCTTCATCCTCCTTTTTTTGAGGGTGTAACTGATTCAGAGGCAAAAAATCAATTTGACAGTTACACTCCAAGTATGGAATCAAATGAATGTAAAATAAATGAAGATCTCGATGAAACTAATTCAAGGAGTGAAGACCTTTCGTTAAGATGTTTTATGATGGAGAAAGAAATGAAAAAAATGGGGAAAACTTTAAAAATAGCCCAGAACCAGGTTCAACTGTTGTCTCAAGAAGTTTCCACCCTTAAGAACCTCTTGCAAGCAGAATCGGTAGGGTAAGTTTCAAAGCAAATCATTCATTGATGGTTCCTCATGGGCTACTCTCTTAATTCATTTCAACAACTTTCTTGACATTGTACGGTCTATTCAGTACCGACAGGAATACCCATGGAGAGCTACAGAAGGCGAATTCGTTCCCGAGGATTGGATATGGACATGGAAATCAATTTTTAGACAGAAGAAACTCTCCGCAGCGTTTCAGACAATATGCTAAGAAAAATCCTTCTTTTTGCTCTCTTTCACAAACTTCTGAGTATGGCAAAGATCAACGAGGTGAATTAAAAAAAGACTTTTCTTTCTCAAGAATTGACACAATGAACAATTCTCAACGTAAAAGATTCAATTCAGCACCACCTGGATTCGATTCATCCCTAAATAGACCAGGAAGACGTCAACGATCTTTGACCCCGTCTATCTCCTTACCGGCTTTAGGAGCAAAAGATGATTCGACTCGGGAAAGATATGCAAATTCTCGTTTAAGGTCAGATCTCATTAAATCTTTTGACTATCACCAGCAGCAATCAGAAAGTAATACTACAGAAAACAACAATAAAATGAAGAAAATTTTTAATTTATTTTGGTCACGATCGGAACCATCTAGGTCTAAACAGGAGAAGAATGGAGGCCTGAAAGAAAATATAATAGCCTTATCTGACAACGAGAGACGGATTCAATTGCTTCAAAAAGAACCTCTGCGTCGTTCTTTTTCATTTTCGGTATGGACAAGAAAGAGACTTTCACCTACTCTGATTGGAAAAAGACTCCGGGAAAACATTCCAATATTTGAAGAAGAAAAGCGAGATAATACGATAGTGGATAGAAGAAGAACATACATGCGTGAAACGGGAAATAATCATTCGGCTTTACGTTCAGATTTAAGCACTTCAGATTTATCTAAATTCCAGAGATATAGTCATTATTAGGAGACCAAAAAATGTACAAAATAGACTGATGTTGTATTCTAAGAAAAGATAGTCTAAACTAGAAAAGCTTAATAATTTCTAACTGTATATTCGCTCAAGCCAATTCAACCCAAAGAATCATATCAGGCAGGAACTCTTGAGCATTGGGGCTTATTTTATGTCTGTTTCCTGCTATGCTATCATATATGCGGTTTTGCATCCGTGAATACCAAAGTCATTGATTCTTATTAGAAACTGATTTAGAAGCTTACAAGCTATTTTGAATTAGCTGTTGCTACTTTTGGCATTGAATGGAAACTTGTGTTGTATTCTAAGATTTTATTTTTAAAGGAGTCGCACAATATTTATTCTTTTTTGTGAACACTGAAAAGTGGATATTTGAGACTCTCCAAAGTGTATTTTATGTTACTTCATTAGTTGATGATTCAATGCTATTTTCGTGGCTGTCATCGTCATATCCCTTCTTCGAATCTTCCCCAAGTTCTTTCAATTCTCTAAAAACTCCCTCGACTAAAGATAATAGAACCGCAACAAGTCCTAAGCCTACAAGAGCAAAAAAAATTAGGAAGTACAGTCCCGGTCTCGATATAGGGAATATATCACCAAGCCCTATTGTGGTCAAGCTGACAATTACAAAGTAAAATGATTTTTGCGGGCTCCAATTTTCTGTAAACATGAAAACAACCATACCAACAATCATCCAAAATAATATCCCAATCAGCGTCACGATGACCCGGGTTTTTCGACCTGAGGCTTCAGTTACGTCAGCATTCATGTATTCAACAGCTCCTCTGAACTCATCAATATTAACAGTACCCCCGCCGTCTGTGTCTATGCTATTCCATAATTTGTCAAAAGCATTATCATCTAAGTTAAAACCTAGCAGTGCAACCGCATATTGAAATTCATCCTTTTCGAGGAATCCTGACCCATCAGCATCGAACGCTCTAAAAGCTTCTTCAGCCTTGTCCGACCCAACTTGGGATAGCCATGTAAATATATATAATGTGCGCTCAGCAAAAAATCCCAATGTAAGTCCTGCAACAGGTATTCCAACCAATGCATATATAATAAGAAAAATTTGACCAGACGATGTAGTAGGGGCAAAAGTCCCGTACCCTATGGTTGTGACAACTGTAAAACTAAATATTGCTGAATGTTCTAAGTCCCAGTGATTGTGGTCAAGTTCTTTGTTTGTAAAATTCTTTAATCCTAACGTATATTTTCTGAGCTCATCATAGAGTTCCTGTGCAGCAGAAGAATTTTGACCCGTATATTCAAGCAACGTTTCCATCACCATTTCTTTGTCTAATTGATGTTGCATCACGTCTCTCTCTATTTTATTCCTGTAGGCTGGAAATTCTATTGCATGAAATATTCCTCCACCAGCAAGAAGAAGCGCAACCATCAAGAAGATAAATGAGAAGAACGAAACGTTCGTTTTCAAGGCTATGAACCCACATATTTCAGTTCTTCTTTCATTGAAAAGTTTATGTTGGAATTTTTCTGAATCATAAGTGGAAGATGCATTAGATAGAATACTTCGACTTCTGGAACTACTGGTATTCGCTTCTCTCATATTCTTTTTTTTAATTTGAGTAAAACTCTGGAGACGTTGAGGGCATCTTCTAATGTCTAGTTTTCATCAAGGGATTTGAGATTCTGTTTTATCACAAGAATGAAATTAACGCTTAAAAAGAAGTCAGTCTAACGCGTCTTTCTGCTTAAGTAAACCAAAGAAGCTACAATCAGCTACAGAGAGATTCATATCACAATTTACATTCTCTAATTTATATAAATATGACTATCTATATATATAATTAGAAGATGGTCACAAGCGTAGATATTAGGTCCTATCTTGATGGTAATAAATGAAAAGCTACAACAACATATAGGTTAAACATTTTTGTATTTTCATGTGTGATCCTTAAGAACTTATTATTTGTCGTCAAAACGGACGGAGACTAATCTTTTAAACTCTTAATTAAGCCTTACAAGACTCATTTTTGGGAAGAATTATTTAGATACTGTAGAGATCGTGAATCGATATATGTACAGCAAAACTTCATTCGATATGTTTGTTTGTCCCAAGACGTACAATACAGTTCGTCCAAAACTGCTGTGCAACTATATATGGCTTATTAATGAAAGGAAAAGACCTTTAAGCCCTCGTTTCGAAACACAGGAGCTTTCAATAGATAGAAAAATATTATTTCGTCTAATCAGTCAGATTATTTAGATGATGACAGAAAAGCAAAGTAGGGATCAAATCTTGTAATTTCGTACGCAAAGCAGTCTTTTTAGAATTTCTATGCATGACCTCAATCATTCATAGTAATTTATTATGGGTTTTAGTAATTTCAATCAAATGCCACATTTTTTGTTAAACACGGAAATGTGAACTACAACAAAATCTGAGTACGGTACGGTAGTTCTCTTTTTAAAATTTTCCACTACGGTACTTTCCAAAATTATACTATATTGATTGTTTTACTTATCTTAAATGCTTATTTAACTCATAAGTCCCAAAAGTCACTACTGGAGATGGCTGATAAAAAAATCTTTTAGGGATAGTAAGGGCCCATTGAATGCATTCTTTGGAATAAGGTAAACTGCATTGCACTGATAGATCGAAAAGGATGAAGAATCTAAGATTAGAAAAAGAAGCAAAAATGCTACTTCGAAGGTTATTCAAAAGTGCTTATTTGCCATGTTTTATTTGATGCTGTCAACAAAACATTATCTCCAGATTTCATTTATTACATTCATGCCCAGAGCGTTAAGGTGAAAGTATATGATAATAAAAAGGCTTTTACATAGTTTTGCAGAATAAACGATAGCATTATCAAATTATGAAGATATTGTTCTCTCACTAATTGATCAGGATGAAATCCAGTGCCAAAAATAAAAGTCGGTTAGGTTGATACAAAATAATTTAGGATCAGGGCTAATGCATTAATGCATATCTGATTAAGTTCAAAGTTGCATCAAAGGAGTTCAAGAATACTTTTAAGATATAATTTCATTCTATCAACAGAAGTAACATTGCAGTTTTGTCATTTTTTCCCTAGAGTTTTTTATGACTGTATAAACAAGTAGAGCAATAGCATTTTATTTCGTTTAAACAATTCTCACGAATACCTAGAATATCAAATAGCCCCCATCGCAAACGTGTCATAACATTTCATAAATTGAATCATTTTATCAAGGTATGCGGAAACTCAAAAGAGATTTTACGCACAACCGTCATTCATATTCATTTAAGATGTTAGAGTGCAAAACAAAGAAGGAAGTTTGCTATCAATAGATCTCATTTAAATACCAACCATTTTCCTAAGATTCGACCGGAAATTTTTCTTTTACGAAAGAAAGTGCTTCGTAGTTCAAATTGTTCATACAAAGATGTCGTAATTCGTTAGTGTTGCAAATAAAAAACAAAATTGAAAAATATCAAACTCACCACTTAGGATCACCCCAAAAGCAGCAAAACACGATACTTTTTCAATTGGTAAGGTAGCAAAAACTACCACTGGAATCAGAGAAGTGAAAAATATATAATCATTAAAAGAATTCACCTTCTCGAGCAGGGCAAGCGCAAGATTACGATCTTCGATTTTTGAAAGGCCGTTACCTTCCACGTCCCAAAGACCGGCTTGCGCTACATTTCATAATCCTGCTTTTCCACTGGCTCTAAGGCCATATCCAGAAGAGTAAAAAGGAAAGACTGAAAGTCGAACTAAATGTCCAAAGAAATCACCTTGATCAACTGCTAGGGAAATGTATGCCGCATAAATTGCAGATACAATTAAAAGAGTATTTCCCAAGTCAAGCCTTCTTCCACGCTCGACGTCATTTATATTTACAAGTTCTTCCACTGCTTTTGCACGACGTTTTGCAGTATCTTCTTCTGAAACGAGAGGCTTTGTAGCATCTCTCTTCACAGGGACACCATTCACAAGGTCTGCTCCCTCCTGATAAACACTCATTGCAGTTTTGAAAAACCAATATTTTCCATCATTTCGGAATCCCAAGCTATCACGAACGTTCTGTATTTTTGTGGTAGTATCGTCAATATCATTGAATAGAATTTCTTTCATGTTTTCTTTGGTAGGATCTTTCTCCATCAAAGAAGAAGCATCATTGTAAAGTGTAGTGAAACTTTGTGGTGCGTATTCGTGTGCAAGCCTTGGGTTTCTAAATGCTCCAAATGCATCTGCATCCCGATAGAGATCAGCAAAGACAATGAAAGCTATAGCCCTTACCCTCATCTTGACAAACTTTTCCTCTCTACTATTCAAATTAATACTTCAATGCAAGCTTAGTTGAGTGTTCGGAAGATGAGTCACAAGAATTTTCTTCCTAGTAAGTATTTGAAAGCTCACTTCAGAAACGTCAGATTTTATAAATAGGAGCCTACCTCTATGACGTCATAAAACAGCAAATATTTTACTCGTAATTAATTATTTTTTGAATATTTTTATTTTAAGACGCAAGGCTACTTGAACTTATTGGGTTACACGTGCAAATGGTCATAGATTTATTTTTTGAGGGAGAGACAAAACGTGCGTTTTACTTCTTATTATTTCATTTTTAGTACGGTACTATACGGAGTTTGCTAAGCAAGAAAAAAAGTTCATTTTCGTAAGAGACGAAGAATTGAACAATCACTGTTTTCTTTTTAACACAGGGCTGTTACATTTGTAAGGGAAGAATGCAAAGAATTAGAACAAGGCTCTAACTAAGACATTCTTTTAAAAGAATTAAAACATGAGAACGCACTGCCTACTGTTTCTCTTAGTTTGCTCTAATATATCACTGGATATAGTTTCATTGAGTCCTCATTTATTTACAATCTCAGGTCGAAAGATACTCCCTGAAAGATTTTTGTTTTCTACCACCGACTTCTCGATACTAAAGGGTCATGACGATGTATTTGAAAATTCTTTCTCCTTTCAAAATCATCATAGAGATCAGCATCGTCATATCACTCAGAAATACTCTACCTACTTGCTCTCGACAAGATCATATCACAACACAGAATTCAATGAATCTGAAACATCACGACATCAATACGATGGATTTGTTTTAAATAGTTCGAGAGCTCTACCTGAAAAGAGAGGGTACAAAAGAGCGAGAGATGAAGAACGAATCCGTACGAGATTTGAGAGACAGGCTGATCGTGCTAATGAAATTCGAGAAAACTTTTTGAGCGGAAATATGAATATTGATGAAGGCGAAGCTGTCAACAACAACAAAAAGCAAGAGAGAAGATTTGAGCGTAATGTACAACAACAGGAAAATCTTAATAATATTAGCAATCAGCAGAGGATCAATAAAGGAAAAAAAAGACAGAAACTATATCTATATGATTTGGCGAAATCAATGAAATCGTTGCGGTCCGATAAAGATAGGAAAGAGTTATTGGACAACACAAAACTATCATCTAGAGGTGAAACTGACCTTATTCGATTGTTGGGATCTCAACGGGCTTATCAGCCAATGATATTTCTTTTAGATCACTCATCGAATGGTCCAAGTGTACACTCATATACTTCTGCTATCGCTGCACTTTCTCAATCTTCCCATAACAATGATCGAAAGAAAGCGTTGAAGCTATTAGACATTATGCCAGAACATGGAATTATCCCAAATTCTTTTACCTTTACAGCTGCTTTTCTAGCTGTTGATGGCCCAGTCAAGGCTAGGGAAATGATGAATCGAATACGTAAAATCGAAACTGAAAATATGAATGACTTTGTAAAGCATGATTCTCTTTACAATATCTTCACGTTTAATTCTGCAATACATAGTTGCAGCCGTGGAAAATCTTCAGAAGGATTTCAAACTGCTTATGAATTTTACCAAACCATGGAGAAACATGGCATTCCTCCAAATGAAAAAACACTGGCATCCATATTGCATTGTGCCGCTAAATCAATATCTTTCCTGTCCCACGCATCAAAAAAGAAATTAGTCATGAACGATGCCTTGGATTTTCTCTATAGGATGCGCTTCGTGAAAGGCATTCAACCGTCGTCAAAAGCATGGGGAGCGGCTTTATCAGTTTGCGCTGCAGCTGGTGCGGACGACAAGGGCGAAGAAATTTTTCGATCGATGGAAGAAACAGGATGTGAGAAAAATATTATGCACTACAATCAATATTTGTCAGTTTTGGCAAAAGCTGGGAAGGATGAGAAAGTGTGGGAAGTGTTTGAAGATATGAGGTTGAACTCCAATGTCATGCCTGAAATTGTTACTTTAAATACTGTGTTAGGGAGTTTTGCAAGAACATCTAACTATCAGAAAGCTGTTGAATTATTGAATCGAATGAAACAAGGGGAATTCGAATTATGTGAAGAACGAAATGGAAGGGATTATGTAGCTACGAGGGGAAATAACGTTGCGAACAAGTTGCTCCCCGATACTATTAGCTATAATTCAGTACTCTCCGCCTGTAGTGACGCCAAAGAGGCATACAAGCTCGTCAATGAGGTAAATTTTACTCGAAGAATGGTTTTCACTAAATTTTATTTTTCTCGCCAAGCTCATAAATTTTGTGAATTTCATGAATTGAAACAAATAGATGCGTATGTCTCGAAGGAAACGTTCAAATTTAATATCACCTACATCTGTAACCTATACTAATGCAATCACAGCCTGTCGAAAATCGAATCCCCCAGACTTCGAAACAGCAAAAAAATTATTTCAATTAGCAACCGAAAGTGATGGTATCACTCCCAACGTATTCATGTATTCATCTCTAATATGGACGGCAGAGCGCTGTAAATATGCCGAAGAAGCAGTAAACATATTGAGTGAAATGCAAATGAATGGATGCAAACCAAACATTGTATCCTATGATGGAGTCTTTTCAGCCCTTGCTTCCCAAGTGTTGCAAGGAAATTGTTCTCCTGCTCGTTCCCTTGAAATGATAGAAACCGCAATTTATGCATTTGAAGAAATGAATGAACGATCTGTTTCTCCAACTCCACTAACATTCCAAAAACTTGCCTTATCGATCAATAATCATTTTGCTTTTAAAACTTCAGAAACAGAGGGCGAATCTGACATTAAAATAAAAATTTCCCTTCTTGAAAGGGTTTTATCAAAAATGTCAAAGAATGAGCTGCGTCTTTCATCTGGGGGTGCGATCATCAAATCAATCATTTTGGCATATGGAAATGCAAATAGATATAATGATGCCAAAAAAGTATTCAAATCCATTCAGGGTGAACGTGATGAACAAACTTTTTCCGCTATACTTTATGCATGTTCAAAATCAGTGCCAGCACAATGGGAAGACGCTGTGTCATTACTTCAAGAACATTCGCAATCTTTAAAGAGAAACAAGAAAAATGAAGTTAGTCCAATGTTATTAAATTATGCTGTGATTGCATGCTCAAAACAGAATAAATGGAATGAGGCAATGGATTTGATAGAAGAGTATTATAGTTTTTCCACTGATAGTCCATCTGAATCGTAAGTCTTTACTTTTGTGTTTCTTTGCACATTAATGCTTGTGTTTCTCATTTCATGATGTTTCAAAGTGTACCCGCTTCAAAGGCTACATTATCTGTCGCTGCCTTAAATGCATTGACTGCAGCATGCGGACGATGTGGGAGAACAGACGTTGCTGTTTCGCTTATGAATGATATGCCAAGCAAATATGGAGTCACACCAGATGAGCGTACTTATCGAAGTGTTATTATAGCATGTAATCAGGCAGAACATGAAAAACAACGGCAAAATTATGTTAAGAAAATCAGCGCTTCTGACGACGACTTTGATGATGATGAAGAAGATGATGATTTATTCGAGCTTCAGTGGTGGGAGTGTGCTCTTTCTCTTTTTCGTCGTATGCAGGAAGACAAACTTTCTCCAGATGTACAAACGTACTCTTCCGTAATTAGTTGCTGCCAAGCTGCGGGTCAATGGCAACGAGCGATAGGGGTTTTGCAATCAATGATCAAAGAGATTGAGCGTCAAAATAATGTTTCCTCTGAATCAGCCTCATCGTTAAATTTATTTTGTTGTAATGCGGCAATCGCTGCATGTGAAAAAGGTGGAGCATGGATAGAAGCCTTATCTTTATACGAAATAATAAAATCCAATGACAAAATTGAACCAAATTTTGTGACTATAAACAGCGTTTTGATGGCTCTTGACGAAGCAGGTCAAAAAGAATTAGCAGGTGAAATTTATTCTGAGGCACTTCAGAATAGAATTATATCACCATGGAAATATCGACGCGAATATTTTGGAGGCTCTGAAATAGAAGAAAGAATAAGAGTACTGGTATGTTAATATAATTTTGATTGTTCTTGTTACTCATTTATTTTCTCACCTATCCTTTTGTATTGTGATTTACGCAAAGGACCTACATCAATTTTCCGTTCCAATGGCTAAAGTAGCAGTTTCAAGTGTCATGGAATCGTTATTGGAGTCTCATCCCATGCACAATAAAAATGATGACCTTATCATAATTGTCGGAAAGGGTAAAGGAAGTGATCCTATCACTGGACCAGTTCTTTCACGCGTCATTCAAAAGTTACTTATATCTGAATTTTCTGTTTGTGCAGAGATTGATGATAGAAATTCTGGTCGACTTCGAATTCGAAGAGAAACTTTATATGAATACATTTTGGAAAGGTCATGGAGAACCTGGGATGAACTCGAGGAAGACTCTGTTTAAACATCTATCTTTCTTCTGTCCTTAATAATCTGATTTGTAAAATAATGAACCAAAACGAGGAAAGATACCATATTATACAAATCTTGCGTCACTGATATAAAATAATAGTTAGCTATTGAAAATGCATTGCCATTTTATGTTGTTTGAAGGCACTGTACATGAAATGTTGGTATCAATACCGTTTCTAAACCATCGACAAATGCGTACGTGAAATATCTTTTCTTATAAAAAGTATCCAAAGAATCTCTTTTGCAATTTTTACTTCTTCTTATTCCAAAAAGAATAAGTAACCATGGATGAGCAAGTAAAAGAATTTCTCAGTGAAATTTATCAGGACTTAACTATTGACCGTGAAGAAGGTAGTGAAATCCAGGATTTTTTTACTGAGCTTAATCCACCTCCTGATAAATTAGTATCGATTCGCGCAGCAGCATTACGGATTGCTTGTGAGTTTTTATCCGAAGATGACAATGATGCTAATGTATCATTGCTTCGATCTATCAATGTGGTAGTTCATGTTTTTGAACGCACTTGTATGAGGTAAGTAATATTTTGATATTGTAACCTTTCAGGTCGAAGATGGCTGATATATTTCTTTTCCAATGAACACACAATTAGACCTAGATCAGAAAATGAAGGTGCTGAAGAAGTAGACATGGAAGAAGTGGACGAATTTTATCGTGGAATTTTCTCTGATTTATCAATTGATCGAGAGGAAAGCGCGGATCTTTATGAATTTTTTGAAAGTAAAGAAATTTCATCAAGTCAATTAACTCCTATCCGTGCTGCAGCATTTCGAATTGGATGTGAATTCTTATCGGAGGATGATACGAGCTTGAATGTTACCTTATTACGATGCATTAACTATATTGTTCATGTTTTTGAACAAACTCAATTTATGTGAGTACTTTATAAAACATACTGCAGTGATAAATTTTTGACAAGACAAATTAATGTTAAATAATGTATTGGATCTATGTGATTCAGTTGCAATCCATATGAGTTACAGATTGAGGTCCCTGAATCTATTTCAGTAGAGGCGATTGGATTAGAAGCTTCTATTGAGCAAGCTATTCAACAATTATGGAATTTGGACGTGAATCGTCTTGTACCAAACGAAGATTATGAAATAAATGTTCAAGATGGCAAAAAACCATATTATAAAGAAGATTTTGCGGAAGATCCTTTGTTTACTCATGTAGATGCAAGCGCACTTCGTCGTCCTACGTACAAGACATTCATCGCACTATTAGATAATTATAGTGCCGAGGTGGGAGATGAGGAAGAGGTTCTAAGCGAAGAAAGAGAAGAGATTACAACATTTTTGGATGTCATCCTACAGACTGGTCCAATGCAGTTCTGCCACCAGTACTTGGTTGCAAATAATGAAGAAGTACCTGCTGAGAGATCTGAATTTAGAAATTTGCTTTATAGGGTATGGTTTCAATTATACCATCGCTCTCATGGTGGTAGGGCAGATTCCTCTGGATTTGAACACGTCTTTGTGGGCGAGATCAAAAATGAAAAGGTATCAGGTTTTCACAATTGGGTACGATATTATATAGAGGAACAGAATGGATCCATCGATTATCAGGGATATATCAAGCCACGATCCAATGATGATGCTGAAACAGATGAAGACGATTTTATTTTGACCCTTCAATTTAAATGGAATGATATTTTAAAAAGTGTTGGCACTATGTTCATAGGAGTTTCTCCCGAGTTTGAGATGGCTTTGTATACTCTATGTTTTCTTATGGGAAATGAAAACAATGTAGTGAACCTCAACACAGGTAGTGAAGTTTTTGAAATGAACATAAAGTGTTTTTCAATGGCTCATGGTAAGATTGGCACTAGTTTTCCTGAGCTTTTACATCACTACGAGGAGTAATTCAAGATTTGAAAAAATTAAGATCTAAAATCAGCAGAACAAAATATATGCCAATTACTAATGGAAAATCTTCACAATTTTGGTCAAGTAGAACTTCAATAATTGATATGAGAAATTAATATTTGCTTCTAATGAATAGCATTTAGTTCAATTTACATTTTTTACTCTTTAGCTTTTTTTAGAGCACCAGTATTCCAACCATCTTCTTACACATTATCTGCATACTAAATAAATGTTTTTGTTTCCATAGTAGTCAAGGGAGTGGATAACAAAATATCCAAAGATCGTTCCAGGAAATGTTCTTCTTCAATATTATCCTCTTGACTTAATACAGTTTCAATATTGTTCCATACAGATTTATTTACTCTGTGAATATTGCAAAGAGATGCTACAAAATTGCCACCATAACAAACTTGAGATAATTTCTGTGTGGGAATAACACCAACAGAAGCTATCATCTGTCCCAAATTATCATACTTTGACTTAATTGTTGGGACTTTGCTTGTTTCAATCCTTAATCAACTGATTGGTTGATACATTTCCTTTTTCAACTTTCAATTTGACTGAAAAATATGTGTTAAAATTTCTTGTAAGGTTGATTTTTGATTGAGATTTCTTTGATTTGGGTTTGGTTTTGGTTTTGCGCTTTATTTCGTGTGACTTATAATCTGAGATTTCTTCATTATTGCTCATATTCAAATTTTCATCTGTACTATATTCAGAATCAGATTCTTCACTATCTTTGCTTTCATTTTCATTTTCACTTGTATCTACCTTACTAACTCTTCTCTTCTTTACTTCTTTCTTGATTTTATTTGATTTGGCACTAACTTTAGGCTTCTTTTAACTACTATCTTTTGATTTTTTGGAAGTCTTTTTAGGTTACATAACACTAGGAGATGATGTATCATCTCTTTGATTTTATTTCTTGCTTGATTTCGGGTATTTTTTATGTTAGGTTTTGGTGATAGGATTTGTAATACATTCTTCAATTCTCGTGTACCATATTAATTGAAGTTTGTTGTTTAGAGCCTGATTTAGGTGAAATCTTACCTTCATCTAATTCTATATTATAAATGATTTTGTTGATATTGCAATTAGTGCAATCTTCATACTATACATCCGTCATATTATTCTTTGCTATTTTTTATCTTGATCATCTCCCTTGGTTTGGTCTTGGTCAAAATGGTTTATTTCTTTTGAAAATAACATATTGGACTTCTGATGTTGCTCACTTTGTGTTGATGTTGGATGTGAGGCAAGGTATAGGACCATCTTCATAATATATGTCTTCATCATTTTCATTCATTTCACTTCTTTGATTCTAGTTTTCTTCAACACATTTAAATATCATAGCCTCTTCTTGACCAGCCTTGATCATTTGTAAAGATTCTTCAGCATTGGTGATAGATTCTTTGTAATTTGGGTGATGTTGTTGCGATTGCAAATATTTTTATTTTAGCCATAGATACGTAGAGCATACAAGTAGGGGTTCTACGTATACACTAGCCCATTACTTAGGACTTTGTGTTATTTTTATTTAAAAGACAAACATAATTATTAGAGCACCCGCCAGTGTACTTGCTAGGGCACTCTAGTCGTTTCACTTTTCCTGTTTTTTTTTCAAATGACGTCACATTTCTAGATTCCATGTTCTCACCCTCCATCGCGTCACAAGACAGGGATTTTAGGGCACCCGTACAAGTGTCATATACAGCGATACGCGTATGTAAATATAATGATTAAATGAATTAAATCATTATTTACGCATCATATATGTTATTAAATAAATAAAGAAACAAATAAAAAACAAATAATCAATGATCTGATTCAGATCCATGTTCAAGGGCAAGACCCAAATGTATCCCTCCATGTCAGAGGTTGACATATGCAAAGAATGTCAGAGAACATAAGTACAAATCGTAAAGATACATTTTAAAGTGAGACGTGTTCCAAGAGAGAACAGCTCACAGTTGTATTTCAACAATGTGTTGCTTGGCCAGCACAATGTTGTAAGAAGATGAAGAAAGGAGAGCATAGATTCTCTTACTATTCAGGATTCCATATGAAATATACTACATTGTTTTGGTGTAACAGAGGAATGGTTTCAAATTATGTGTGGTGCTGGTGCATGCCTACACTTGGGTGTTTGCCTTTGGAATTTTCTTCAGATTTACTCGATTCTAAGAACATGTCAATCAACACTAAATGAAGTATGACATCTACTATCTTAGAATTGAGAACTATTCCGTCTATGGTGGAGATGACAGGCCCGTCCATCAAGTTGGCAGATTTTTCAAACTCAAAACAAAACAAAAACTCATTGATTAATATAACTTTCTACGAAAAATAAATTGCCCAACGCGGACTTTTTTGGTCGCCGTGCACGGATGCACGGGCGACCCGGGGCGTGGAGTGCTGACAGCACTCCACGCCCCGGGTCGAAAATAGTTATTTCTTCTACTAGTTGCAAAATATATTCTTAACTCTCCGGTTTTGCAAAATTAGAGTGGGGGCTTGTAGATCCCAGTACTTGATGATTATTTATTCTTAATGACACAGATTTTTTAAACTCGATTAATTTCATGATGATTCGTCTAACATTTAAACTAGAGCTTGTTTGATTTGTGCAGGGGATTAATCGTGACTTTCGCCCTTCAATTTCCCCAACAGAGCTACAACACAAAATGCATTACTTCTATTCATGTGATTTCTCAAGCCATGAAGGTCTATAAGGAAACCTTCAGTTCCTCGCAACGAAATCGTATAGTAAGAGATAATTGCATAAGCTAGATTTGACATTAGAATACGATGCTCGTTTTGAGCATCAGGGGATTAGATTTTTCACTTTATACTCTCAATTGATTTCAGTTGAAGGGGAGTGCTCAAAGCTAAGTTAGGTTTGACCACTTGTCCCCTCCTATATCTCAGGAGACCATCAATGACTCTTTTGAAGGAAAGAGACAAACACTTGTCTTGTGTGAATCTATGATAATCACCATTAAAACCCCCCAATGATCTTGTGATGACAGTGTTGGTTGATGTTGCTCAAGTGAAATTACTATACATGGAGCGGTAGCTTCGAATGGTGTCGAATTGGGTGTACAAAGTGTTGTGCTTACCAAGATTTCTTGACTTTAAAAAGAATTATCAGAGCAACTTCGTATCCACAATGGTGGGGGGGGGGGAAATGTGGTTCAACTTTGAAGGGGCCCTCTAGTCCCAACAGTTTTTAAAGATTCTAACATTCTGTTTGATTTGTTCAAATTTCCTTTAACAGTGCTGGACTTTCTGCTCCAAAATACATCTAAATTCATTCTTATGGTTTGGAGGGATTAGGTACTAAGGTTTTTCTGAACTTAATAAAAATACATCTGTCACGGTCCAACAGAACTAACAGATCATCATCATATCTTCCAGTCATAAAATCAGATTTACTTCTTAGATTCTTTGCCCAAACCTGTTGAAGTCTGGGTTTCTCCAAGCTCTCCTCTGATTGATTTATGGCTAGGTCTTCCACTCAATGGTGTTGAAACTTCACTGGTTGATTGGAAGTATAGCACTTTCCGCACCACACTTGGTAGCAAGGTGAGTAGTCGTGTCGTGGATAAATGAAATTACCGCAAAAACTTCCCATTGGCAATTTCACTTTCTTTAAACAGACGACGCATTTGTCGGTTTGAAGCGATTAACTTTAGGGTGTTCCTCGAGGAGATGATTCAAACCCTCTAACATGAGAAAAAGAAAAATTCTTCAGGACTTGCCGGAAGAAAACTTTGATTAGTACTAACTCCCCCCCCCTTCCGTTGCGGTCCGAAGGATCCGCCAAAGTCAACTCCTTGAGAACAACATCGAGATCCTCAATAGAAACCGAAAACATTATTGAGGGTTAGAAAGGATGCAAAGATTGCTGCGTTGACGAGACATGGTGGAACGTCCCAAGTCTAAGCGAAAGTAGATGAAAACTCTGGTGAACCTAGTGACAGTACCTTGTTGACCTTGGAGACCTCTGTAACGACTGAGGATCTGGACCCTCGTATGCGCCAAGACGAAATAAGTGGTTGAGCTCAGTGGACAGAGAGAGAATTTGTTCAGAAATATCTTGAACACGCGGAGAGTGAGTGTCGCGGGCCATGCAGGAGAAGAAGAAAAGAAAAAGATTGCCCATGATATGTACTCGAACTCCTACCCTCTTTGATCAATAGAGGCTAGCAGGACAAGTACTAGTATTTTCTCAAAATATTCAATTTGAAGATTTGTGAGGAAAGCAGAAACTTTGTAACTCTGATAGTTCTGTTTTTTTCTTTTGACGTTGTCAGCGAGAATTGAACAGCTGTTTGAAGGTTGAATATAGCAAGCTTCTAGAAGCTGGTATTTTCTTTCAAACAGAACTTGAATGTAGATTATTGTTGATTTGTATGAGAGGAAGTAAAAGAGGATTGTTGATCTGGGAAGCTCGAAGAATGAATGGGAAAGTTTCATGTTTTAGATTGGACGTCTGCAATGAAGTGAATGAATATTGCCAGCATTATTTGCGAAACTGCTATTTGTTTTTGCTATGATTGTGGTTCCAATCTGGTTTGGGAGATTCATTTACTGCTCTAGTACTATGTGAAGTCAAAGTGTTTACATAGATTTTATCTAAGTCTAAAAACTGATTGGACTCTTGATAGTAATCTATGATGCTCAATCTGCTGGCCATTTTGTGGTTCAGTGGGGGGTGATAACATATTTCTTCTTTTCCTCTTAACAAATAATACACGTTTTTCAGGTTTTTCAGGAGATCTAAATTTCTAGCAATCTGACGTACTTGGCGCCACCTTCCAAAAGTGAAACCCTCTTGATTTTTTGATACGTATTGGATCTTGAGAGATGTAAATTAATGCTCACTTCTTTTATCCCTCTAGATTGCTGTAAGTCGCTCTCTAAACATATGATCAAAATCGAGAACGAGAACGAAAAACATGCATTTCACATTCAGAGCAAGCGTAGCAGTCTTTCTTGCTTTTTCGGACAAAGCCTACAATTGTTTTTGTTTTTCCCTAACCTTCAACCAATTACATTCAAAGCAATCTCAGGTTATCCACAATGGCAAAAGCTACATTACTAAAACATCCACACACTTATTTTCAACCGCCGATAAAGGTTCTGATGAAAATCACATGAATATCAAACCAACTGGAGTAACGCTGAAAATGGCATTTGATAATAGTCCCGTTTGGGGAGTAGCTGATAATGCTGAAGAAAAATCAGAACGATTTACATCTCCATCATCTTTAGATTTAGTCCATCGACTTCGACGTGTTAGTGATTGTGTGTTAGTAGGTCGTGGAACAGTTGAACGTGATAATTGTACATTGACGGTTCGCCGTGTCAAGCTACTAGTAGGTCAAACACAACCTGTTCGCGTAGTTATTGATCCTACCTTACGTTTGTTAGAGAATCAAAGTAAAGATAATAATGATAAAAAAGATCCGGATTACAAATTTCAAATGTTGCAAGATGGCTTATCGGCCATTATTTATCATTCATCGAATAATAAGCAAATCGCATGCGGAAAAGAAGGAAAGGTGGAGTTGGTCAATTTAAATAAAAGCGATGAAAGCAATCAGATTTCACCTCAATCCATTTTGTCCGATTTGGCATCTAAAAGCATACATCATATCATGGTAGAAGGAGGGCCTGCTACCGCCTTAAGCTTTCTTAATGAAAAAGTGGTTGATAGAGCCATCATCATAAAAGCCCCAATAGAATTTAAGGAACCTGTTTTGTCCAAAATGACGGAACAGACTTTTCTAGATGCAGGCTTAGTGAAATTATATTCATTTGACTCTGATGGTGATATTGTAGAATACTGGTCAAGAAATGGTTTGCCGTGGCCAAATGATGATAACTTAGCTGTATGGCCTTAACTAAAATTATTTATATAAAAAATATGAACCAATATAAATGATGTTTTCGGTTTTTTACGTGTAAGATTTTTGCAAACATAAACAATGAACATTGTCTTTTTTTTCTGAAATGAAACAGCTACAGAAAGCAACCTTGTATCAAGAGAGAGAATCTAATTAATCAAGATAGATGATTTTATCTACTTCAACTATGTTAGTTCTTTTCTTTATTACACTGCAGACTTGACAGTAGGAATAGCAGTAACTTTACCAACACCACGAACTCGTCCATCACGGAAAAGCATTTTCATACCCGGACGAATGTATTCCTAGGAGAAAATCAATGACACAGCTGTTATAAGATTTCATCTACATGAAAAATGGCGTCAATGACCATAAAATTTGCACTTACCGGTCTCTTTGCGAACTCAAACCTGACCTTGGCACGACTACCTGGGCGTAGTACAATACTTTTCAATCCATCTTCATTATCTTCATCAACTGCAGCTTTATGGCTAGGTGGAACTCCAAGACTATGATGATTGATTACTTCAATGTCTCTCGCAAAGGCACTCTGTCTCACATTGAGTATGTGCACATAAGCCTGGTAGGATCGCCGTATCGTAGTTCCTTCTCCCTTCAAAACACAAATTTCGGCTTCAAACTCTTTTGTCGACGTCGGGGATTCTTTCAAGACTACCATACCCCTTCGAAGCTTCTTACGTACTTCTTTTCCTAATGCTAGTGCCAAGCATGCGTTTTGTCCAGATGTTACATGAAGAGTATTGATACGTGAAATATGAGCTGATTTAGCAGTTGTCTTTAAGAAAGTCCCATCATCTGTTGGACCAACGTAAACGTGAGCATTGGATCCAACCGTGAGTTCACCTGCAAAAACAAATCCACTGACAACTGCACCTACTCCAGGAACATTGAAAATATCCTCCACAAGGAATTCAAATGGTTTGTTCACCCGGTTTTCATGCTTACGACGTTTAGGTAGCTGAAAGAGCATTTTACGAAGTAGATTCATACCTTCTCCAGTCACAGATGAGATATCAAACATGGGTGCTAACGAATTCAAATTTACCATAGCCTTTTCAATATCATCTTCGCATTTGATAGCATAGGCACGTTTTCCAATATCCGGAGATCGTAGTAGCTTCACTACTTCCTCCTTGGATTGTTTTCGTGCATGTGATGGACATCCATCGATTTTTGTAAATACCACAATGACAGGAATGCCATAAGAGCAGCACAAGTTTAGATGATGATGCGTCATATGAGTCGGTGGGTGACGACTGTTAACTAAAATCAATCCATAATCTGCGAAACCTGACGCTACTCCATGAATCGTAGTTTTGAGATATTTTTCATGTCCTGCTAAATCCATCAACGTTACAATACGATCACTTTCTCTTACGATTTCATCTTCTGTTCGTCTTCGATTGGAACGAATACTGTCCCTCCCGGCAATCGGTTCACCCGTGGACCGAAATCCCATAAGATGCGTTGTTGCAGTAGACGTTCTACCGGATTCAATTTCATGACGATGTTTCATAATGGATGTTCTTGATTTTCCACGCCCATCGTCTAGACAAGAAGTGGTAAGAGTTCCAATAAGTGTTGATTTTCCAGCGTCAACATTTCCTACAACTGCTACACGAATATTCCGTGCAGAGAGCGTTTCTTCAATACTACTCGGTTCATTTTTCTTTGTTGCTTTATTTGTGTTTGTGGAGGATGAAGGAGGGGCATAATCAATTAAATGTGTTTCTACTCTTTGAATCACTAATGCACACCGTGTTGGTATACCGATGTCCTTAGAGCATTGTTGTTTCTCTTCTTCCTTCTTTTCATCTTGCTCAATCACATCCTCTTCCAACATTTTACCATCTTTACTAACTTCTCCCTGAATGATTTTGCGTTCCAAAACAATGGAGTTTAGGCTAGCGGCAATAGATTCTAAGTTATGTGCAGACTCTAATATAGACTCATAGTCCAACAATGAATGTGATCCATCATCTTCAATACCGATGCAATAAGTACAAATACCGTTACCTTGATCAAGGCGGTATGACATTTGCGTAGTAAGTTTAATTCGACGTTCTGACGTTAAATTCATCACCTGGCGTTTGTATTCAATAGGCCCATCCTATTATGGTATAATTATGGTATGACATATTGTTTATGTGGGAATATCACGTGGAGGAGGAATAGAATAAGATTCAATAGACATGGAAAAGAAATGGGTGAGATGTGTTGGTACGAAGTAATTCACTAGTCTCATAGACAGTTCAAGAGATGATAGCATGCGAACAATTCTTCATCACGAAAAAAGGAAAATGATATTTTTGCCTCATTCTCCACAGAAAAAATCATAGATGAACTCTTTCAAAATGAAAAAAAAAACACAAAGAAGAAACCAATACCGACACAAACTTATGAAATAATATTTGGCATATTAGCAGATCTTTAAATACATCATCAAACATTTGAGATAATTTAATTGAAGCCTTAGTTTGTTTTCCGTTGAAATTTTGAAACTAATCGATAGAATGAAACAATAACAATATCTGTTTCTGGAATCCTCTGTATCTTAAGCATAGAAGTGTACTGCTATGGCAGACTTATAGTTTCGACTGCCATCCTTGCGTGACAAACCACAAAACTCACATTTTTTTCCGCTTCGACTACTTTCGGTACGTCTGCGACTTTTTTCATGTTTCCATTCTTCCCGCTTTTCCTGGAGGGGTCTCGTCGTGGTGTTGTCATGAGTAATTTTCTGATAGTACGCCAAACACTTTCGATGCTATCGGATTGGAACAAAAAAAGAAATTGATGCTATGTAAGAAGTTCAACCGATTCATTCCTGTAAATGTTCTTTAGATTCTATATTACGAAACATCATCACTCGTTCGGCTATTTAAATAGGCTGGATACGATCAATCATGACATTTGAAACTTTATTAATTATTCCCTCTAATTGCGCGTGCGTTCGTATCCAACAATACTAATTTGCATACGGAAGCCTGCACCATATAAATATTCTACGCAATTCTTACTTGGCACTTCTGACTACCCGTATGTTCTGTTCAGTTTCCGCCGTGTTTAGGCTCCTAGTTCTATCAGTTTTTGCTGATCGGAACCTACATTATGGCACGGTAAGTACGGTAATTGAAATTCAAATGATCAGCAAAAGAAAAGATTCATTTGCTGTTATAAGGAATGCATATGGAGTCTACGTCTCTCTCTTTATCAGGTCTCAGAAAAGATTTGTTCCAGCAGACAGAAATCTTGCTTGAATCGGATTGTTCTCCATCGTTGTCAAACGATTCAATTGTGTATCTATTGTAAATATTAAGGTACATAGAGAATAAAGATTCCAGTTGTAATCAATGCCGTCATTCAAATTCATGTTTCTGCGTCACGTCTCAATTCGGACTCGAACGAAAACTCCCATGATACGAAAATTCTTGACGGTAGCATGGAATTAAATTTAATTATGCTTTTCAATGAAGACAAAATTGAATTCTGAAGAAGGACAATAATGAAGATTGAACTTTTTCCTTATGTTTTAGATAAAAAATAGTTAGAATTTTGTATGGTATTATGAACTATTTGTTTGACTGGTCTCAAAGAATATGAAGAATTAATGGAAAAGCTATGAATCAGATCATTTGTATTCTTATATATGCATCAAAGGTGGTGTTTTCGTTTTCACAGTAAAGCCATACTATGTAGTCAATATTTAGTAGCTTGGGAAGCAATATCTTCGTCATGACTGTTGATTTAAGTGCGAATGAAATCTCATCTCCTTATTCACACACCCTTTACTTGAAGGCACAAACAAGACAAAACATTCATTCTTCATAGTTTATATTCCCTTATATGAATATAATCAACCTTCTTTCATGTATACATAATTTTTTCGAATCTTGAAATTGATTGATTGCTTGATTCTTTCCATTCATTGTAAACAGTTCTTCTGTTACATAGCAAATCGTCATTTTTTCATTGCTGGTAATTTGTATGCAATAATGATGAAATGTTCCTAAGCAGCGAAATAGTATCTCATCTGAAATACCAAAGCATCCTACTATGAAATAGAAACTGTAGTGATTAGTTGCTATACTTTATCTAGAGGAAGCTGCATATGATCATTAAAAAAAGAGAGTAAAAGATTGTTGACTTTTTTTCTTTTATTTTGATTTTTAAATGAAGACGACGACTTCAACTACAAGCAATAAATGCCGTGTTTAGGTTTAGGTTTAGGTTGTATTCTAATTAAGTGGGATAATTTTAAGTATGTAAGTGGCATTTCCGTTCCTTTCCCAATTCAAATTAAGTAGTGTATTATATTTATGTATGTAATTGTACAAAAATGGTAATTTAACCTGGACGAAAGAAGTTTGTTAGGGCTTTTGACATGTATGTGACACGTTTTATGTCTTGCTGCAGCTTCAGATAGATAATTAAAATTCATGTGTGCATACTTAACCACGATAATCGATCGTAGCTTCCGTCCCTTCTCCAACTTGATTCCTTCGAATCATCTCATACCTTGAAGTAACCCAAACAATCTGAACACAATGATGAATAAATGGCGCAATCGAAGAGAAGGTAGATTCTCTCTACGAGGAGTTAGAAAAGGAAAAAAATCGCCCCCCAAACAGGAAGAAGAATCATTGGAAGCTCCTATGGAGTTAGTACGATCTGTGAGTGCTCCGCTGGCTGGTGCAGGTGTGGAAAAAATAAAAGATTATAGGGTACGACGACAGGTGAATACATTATTCGATGAAGATGAGGAGACGAAACGACCGTGGCGACGTGACGATGGTCTGAATGATAACATTCTTGATTTTATAAAAACAAGAAGACGTGAGAAAAATAAAAATGAATTTCTGGATGGAAATCCTGAAATAGACGAGGACGATATTGATGTTGCGGTTGAGGCCCTTCAATCATTCGATGCAATTGGCGATAATGAAACGGGATCATTACCAGATCCAGAAAGCAATGCTTTCTTCCCAATAGATGAAGAAAGTAAGGTTGAGGTCACTCTTGATGAATACAAAAATAGACTGCAACAACTTATAAATTCGATTGAAGAAGGTAGTGACGATGGAAGTAGTAGTGAAGAAAGTGATAGTGAAGAAGAAAGTGGAAGTGACGAAAGTGATAGCGAAGGTAGCGATAGTGAGTATACATATGCGACGGATAGTGATGATGATGGCAGCAGTGGTAGTGATTCTGTTGATGAAAGCCAATCTGAAAGTGAGACTGAGGATGTTGTTGAAGCTGAAAAGAAACCAGTTGAGATTGGTACTGATAGCGATTCTGATGATGACTGTGAAACAAAAGTAGAAATAGTTTCCCAACTAGAAATTAATCTGAATGATCAGGAAAGAGCATCCACGCCTACATCCGGAGTGAATACCAACAACGATGAACAGTCTTCATTTGCATCAACACCTTCATTAAAAGATGAACATGATTCCCCTGTGCAAAAGTCCCTATCTCAATCAAAATTAAAATTATCATATGATTTGGATGATGAATTTTGTTATGACATTGATGACGATGATAATGAATTGGATTCACCTCTCTATGATAACATTTACGATGACGATTCAGTTGATTCTATAGAAAAGCTTAGACAGAGCTTGCAATTTCGTGCTCCCGGGCCTACGAAAATGAAGTCTTTTAGAAGGAAAGTGGCTTTTAGCTTGAAGCAAACCAAAACAACAATGGCTGAAATTTAATGATGTTTGTTCATAGTCTCATAAAATTGTATTTCAAACCAATAATCGCTTCTGGATGTCGTAAAAAGTGACGTCCATCTAATCAAAAAATAATTTGCCTGTAAGCGTTTTAATGTATCTCAAAGAAAGTCATAAAAATTTCTGAAAAAAGGAGGGAGATACAATTGAAATTATCTTTGAATCCATAACCTTTCTAACAGGAAGGCTTCTCATGGACGCAAAGAATAAGGCGCATATGACTATATGACTAATTTTCGCATGATGATTCATGGTCAGAAAGGTAATACTTTTACTTAAAAAAATTTTCTGTTCTTTCTTGAAAAAGCCAGAAATCGCAGCTTCTTTTCTTGGCAAATAAAATGAACACACGCACAAGATCGTTGGATGCAATGTATCGGTTTTCCTCACAGACACTAAAATACCCTTCTTCCACCCAAAATAAGTTTATTCACGGTTTTTGTGGTCTAACGAAAAACATTTTATTTACATGAGACTTCCAAATAGAAAGACTACGAATTGTTTTTACACATTCCTGTATTATTGAAAAAAACTATTTGTATATCAAAAAGTGCCTTCTACTTAAACCCGCGATTTTCAAACAGCTTTCGATTTACTTTTTTAACTAGAAGAGAGAAATTTCCCGCAGTGATTGCTCGTATGATAGAGTCATAAGAATATTAAGTAGTCATTCAGTTTACATTAATATGAAGCATCTTCACGTCAGTCACGGAAGAAAGCAGCAGCTTATAGACCAAACAATTGCTAAATAATAGAATTTCATTCTAATTAAATAATACTTCCACACTCAACCGGGTTTTACATTGATCATTTTTAAAGACCGCACACGAACCGTATTCACGAAACAGAGCTTTGAACCCATGAGTGTCCATCAAAGGAGCAAGTTCTACCGATAAGAAATCAGAGCATGGCAGCACTTCACTTGGTTGGACTGCAAACAGAATCAAACACTTTTGAAGAAGGATCAACGAATTCGGAAATAACAAGAAACACCAATTCGTTCGAGGACGTGAATGAATTCTTTATGAGATCAAATGATAATATTGTTGACTGTACAGAGAATGGAGAAGTGAAAAAGCAATCTAAATTGGATGTAGGATTTTTACCAGGATCAAGATCGAGATTAAGAAAGATCCATAATCAAGATGAAGACATGGTCACTGATTTACCACCAAGAAAAAATACTTTGAAGAAAAAGAGCAGTTCACGGTCATTATCACCCTCAAAGACCACTGGCGGGACAGAATCATCTGCTACAATCATGAGTGAAATATTTTCTACGAATCCAGGCAAAGGCCCATATGTTCGAAAAATAAACGAAAGTCATTCCTTCAAAAACACAACAGAACAAGGATTCCATGACGGTTCACGTCACGATGAGATGAAAGAAGAAGTGAACAGTATACATAGCCCTTCCTTTATGCAACAAATATCCAATTTTACACGAACAGATGCATTTCGAAGAAGCTCTAAAGAATCTGCAAGCACAAGCAGAAGTAGAGAATCCTCTTTGCTACAATCAATCGATAATAGACTCACTCAACTAATTTCAAATAACAATGGAATAAAAGAAAATGCATATGATACACAAATACACGAAATAAAACAAACACGAGGATCTGAAGATGAGAAAGGAGATTTTCATGAAGAAGGAAAACCAAGAATGATTCAAACCAAATCCAAATCCTCCCTTTACTCTAATATATCTTCATTGAAAAATTCTGAACATAGTTACAATGAAGAAGATGAATATGATACACATCGTCTACCTGTGCATGTAGAACATTATGATGGAGACATAGATGAATTAGAAGATGGTAAATCGCGATCCGGTCTATCTGTTGGTTTTCCCCACGAAAGAAAATTAAGACCTACTTCTGACGGGAGCAGTAACAATGATGAACATAATCACAAACCACTGCACGAGGATTTAAATGATAATGTAACTTTTATAGAAAGTGAAGCAAATGATAGTCGAAGTCGAGGAAATAGATCATTGAGAGATAGCCTCAAAAGAGGAGGTTCAATTAGATCCTATTTTTCCAATCATTCCAATAGATACACTTCAAAATTGACAAGGGAAAGTAGCCGTAAAAGTATAGCAAAAAGAAGAAAGAATGATCCAATACAAAAATACAATGAATCTAATGATTCACGATTAGAAGAAAAAAGTAAAAAAGACGATGAATCTGATGATGTCGAATTCTTTGGTTGGGGAGCAGAGGACAGCTCAACTGAAGCTGAAGAGGAAAAAGATGAAATAGCTATAAATGATAGTTTTTCTGATGATGGAGATGATCTGATCTTTGGTTTTGCAAATAATGCTGCTGCATTGAGAGCAAAGGCACGGAGAGAGGAAACTATTCAAATGCAACTGGAAGAAGAGTTTGACTCAAAGCGTCCATGGAGAAAACCGCCCCCAGAAGAGGCCACTGGTAGCGGAGAAACAAAAGATGTTGCTGAGGATTTAACCACAATAAGTATAAATAGCGACAAAAGTGGTATGACTAATGGAGATAATATAAGTATTGTGAGCGAAGCTGATAGCATTGAAGTTGCTCAAAGTGCAATACAGCGTTTTGAAAAATTTGGTGCACCTATGAAAAGACCAAGTACCAAAAAGTTTATGTTGCTAGAGGCATTTAGTGAAGGAGAAGAAAACGATATTCCAAATTATGAAGGAAATGAAATAGGAGATATTGTAGAAGGCAGGAATAACAACACAGGTCAATACTCAAGTAGTAGTGATGAAGAAGAAGATGAAGATTCTAAAGATGAATCTGACGAGGTAAAATCAAGTGCAGAAACTTGTGAAGATGAAGAATCTAGTTTTTGTACATCTGATGAAGAATTATTGGTTGGTTTTGGTAGACGAGTTGCATCGATCCAATCACCTGATCATTCCGAAATATCTAAATTCGGATCTCCTGTCTCTAATTTATCACATGGTTTACCAAGAAGAAAGAAATATGACGCAACTAGAAGCACATTTGTGAGCACTTCGTCATCTGAAACCCATGATAAGAAAACTGAGAAAGCATCTGACTTAATAGAAGAAAACGAAAAAAAACCTCTGTTAAAAAAAAATAAAAAAGGCGAAGAAGAAGATATTGAGGATTGTCATACTATTAATAACATGAATACACGGAAGAAATCAGTAGAACGAGCATCGAAAGATGAAGAATCAGTCTCAGACTTTTCTAAAGGTTCTGATGATTCAACACCTATGATTGAAATTAAAATGCGCCGCATCCAAACTGGAGATTCAGTAATTATGAATGATTCCATCATAGCAGAAACGATTAACCATGACGCCTTGAAAGCAGTGCTGCGAGGTCAATGTTATAGGAAGCTAGTTTATATATTTATTTTTGTAGGAATCTGTGGAATTGCTTCGCTAGGATACGCTTTGATACATTTCAAAACCATGAATAAAGCATTGGAAGAAAGAATAAGTAAGAAGATTCCCAATCAGAATTTAACTTCGAATGTAACAGGCAATGAAGAAGATACCAATATGACTGAAACATTTAATGGAACCAGCACCTTAATCGAAACACACAAAGAACCCTCTAATACATCAAATGTTTTGAATCAAACCCTGGTGACAAATGACACCAATGTAGTTTCGCTCAACAGAACAAATACAACAGTAAGAGTTGAAAATGCGACACACAATATGAACGAATCTTTTCCAGAAGTTATGTTTGAGCATTCTACTTTACAGACAATTAATATAACCAACCACATAATTGGAGTAAACATGTCCCAAAAGCACTCAGGAAAAAGTCGGAAGAGGGGGCACAATGTTACCAAAACGGCTCAAAAGGGTGAAGTTGAAAAGAACAGCAACACTATTGCACAAACAGTACAAAACATATCCAATACCAATTTCATACAAAACTCAAATGTTACCTGGCATGATGATTCTAAGCTTTTAAACGCTAGTATCACAGCAGGACAAGGCAATTCTACAGTATTGGAGCAAACCTTGCAGAACAATACAAATCAAAACGCTCTGCAAAACTCGACTATTTCGTTGCTTCAAAATCATACACCATCGGAAGAATCTAATAAGGATTTACTTCACCTACAGGGTGATAAGTTTTTGTCACCAGAATGGAAACCTGATGGTTATATTTTAGAGGGGATTTCTGCGGGGGACCTATTTGGAGCTTCCACATCAATTTCTGATGATGGAAAAGTTTTGGCTATTGCAGCACCTTATTCTGAAAAGGACAAAATCAATTTTGGCTACGTAAATATATACGTTTATGTCTCGGGAATATGGACCCTTAGTTGGACTTTACATGGGAGTGCACTTGGTGATCAATTTGGTCGAAGACTTTCCCTTTCGGGAAATGGACAATTGTTGGCAATCGCCGCTCGAAATAGCCATTCTAATGATAAAGATAATGGCATCATCCAAGTATATCGAAATGCTGGGAATGGCTGGTTTAAATTTGGAAAAGCCATAGAAGGTACAGATTATGATATGGAAGGATACTCGTGTATGCTATCACGAGATGGGTCTCATTTGGTTGTCAGTGCTATCGGTTTTGATTCCATTATTTATGGAGGCATGAATAACGGCAGGGTCCGGACTTTTCACTTTGATGATACGGATCAAAGCTGGAGGCAATCAGGCCAAGACCTCCAAGGTACGACGAGCTTTTCATTGATGGGTCAATTTGTTAGCATTTCAGAGAAAGGTAATATTATTGCTGTTAGTTTTTGGATAAATGGGAAAGCGCTTGCGAATGTTTACAAATTTGATGGTGTGAGTTGGATGCAGATGGGACCTTCAGTCATGATTGCTGAATCTGGTAAAGCTTCAATTATATCTTTATCACTATCAAATGACGGTTACACTTTAGCAACATGTTCAAATGAAGTACAATTAAGAAAACTGAATAGTCATGGAAAATGCAACACCCATTTTCTAGAGTACAACTCTTGGAACCGTTTAGGAGAAACTATATTTGTGAACGACGAATTCGAAGAAATTGGAAGTAAAGTTCAATTAATATTGAATGGGAAGAGAGTTGCCATTTTAGGTCGAAATACCCTTCATAAAACTATTTTTGTACGCCTTTTCAACTTTCATGAGGGGAAATGGAAACGAAGCATGCAAGAGATTGTTGCTAGAACTGAATCGGAAGAATTTCAATCGTCCTTTTCAATCTCTGAAAAAGGTTCTTTTCTTGCCCTCGGTTCGCCTGGAATAAACTCTACACCAGGAAAAACAAGGGTGTTCTCAAATGGATAATAATTTTTCAAGTATAATTGCGAATTTTTCATGTTGGTTAATATTGTAAAGTAAAAAGTTTATATTTTGTCCTGGATTTGTTTTGAGGTATGTTCGTCTCTTTTTGTAATTTTTGTTTTAACTCTCCAAGTATGGCATCCTTTTGTAAGGAACAATGTGTATATATAAAAAGCATTTCGTGAAAAAGTAAAACGTCTACTTCTGCAAAAAAATGTCGATACAATTTTAAGTGAAATATAATCTTTCTAATGTTAAAAGGAAAGTGTCAGAAAAAGCTATTGAGTTTCATGAAGATAAAAAAGATCAGTATGTACATACATATAAAAAGATCAGTATGTACATACATATACCTATTAATTTGCCTACCTCTGTATACAAGTCCAACCGTCTGCGAACAGATTCTGGTTTATCATCTTCTCTTTGAATAAGATCTTCACCAGTTATATCATCTTTCCCATGAACCTTGGGAGGTCTGTAAGAA